>ODAI014770919.1_pt1 | contig 12774 bp, 9 predicted proteins | sample 1539321 | NCBI WGS metagenome assembly ODAI01 (sample SAMN02144231, study PRJEB22623) | gut metagenome | biome: sheep rumen | host: Ovis aries | place: New Zealand | reverse complement strand
TAATTATCAAGCATTTACACTTTCGCTTACTTTCGAAAAACTTTCGAAAAATAGCCATGTACCGATTAAATTCACTGAACGCTGATATTCAATTGATTGTCGATGGTGCGTGGGAAAGTAGATTTTGCGTGGGAAAGTGATTTTTTGCAAAGAAAAGCATACTATCTACAAATATAGCTCATAATTCTCTTAATTTCAAGCAATATGAATTATGCCCATATTTGCAGATTATAAATTTTCAACTTCCATATTTACCGTTTTTCGCCCAATTTGTCCCCCAGTTGTCCCCCGAAGTAACACTATTTCCTCGAGGGACAGAAAGATTTCATGGGTGGTGATTTGCATTTTCAACTCATTACTATGGAAGATAGATATTCCAACTGATACAAAGTATGGATAATGTAAATGATAACGATAGAATAAACCAAATAACAATTTGTCATGAACCAGTATATATAAGGACTTAATGGTTAGTTGCTTTTTATAAAATGTTGATTCACAAATACGTATGATAGTTATCTTCCATTTAGACGACTATCGAGTGGTATACTACACGATTATTATGGTGGTACACTTTACCGATATTATTTACACATTAAGTAACATTTTCTATGTAAATGATATATAATGATTGTTTTGGAGGTCAAAATGTATTTTTTATGAAGCAATTGTTTGTGGCGGCAATACTTGTAATACGATAACATAATTATCTTTACTCTGGTAAAGAGGTTCCTGATTTCTACAGGACACGTCAAAATATCGAATTCTATTCACATTCTATTTTGACATGCCCTCTATCAATGGATAAACCCTAACTGGAGAATCTATCGTTCAAGCACCTGACGACTGCCCTCTGCCATGCCAGACGGATCATGTCCCACTCCAGGCACCTCCGCAAAGGTCCACCCGAAACTATATCCTAACTGCTTAGCTATTTGCTGCGACTGCTGGTAATAATAATGTGCACGTTCATTCCTGTTCTTTCCCTGTGCCATTGAACCCTCATTATCGTTCAATCCAATCGTGCTTGTATCAGCACCACCAGAATAGACATAGAGTTTGCGCGAGAGCGCTTTTTGCTGTAACTGACTGTCGGCATCACTTACCTCTCTCAAACCATAAGGAAACTCCACAGTGAGGTCTGGCAAGGTATACCACCCACTATTGCATGCCACAGCCTTACCGATACGGGCATCTGGCATAAAGGTGACATAGCGGTGTACGAACTGAGCACCTGCAGAATGTCCCCACATGTCATAAGTTGTCTGCGTTCCTTTCGTAAATCGTAGGATACAATCGAAAAGGGTCTCTACATAATTGAAGTTCCATTGTTCACTGGGCAGCAGTCCGTTGCTGCTCTGACGGGTGTTCATACCACCAAGGATATACTCTGTCGTGGTGGGATAAAGATCAGAACCGTATTGCAAGGCAAACAGCATGATCCCATGGGTGTCAGCCCAACTTGAGAATAGTTGCAGGTGGACATCCGCATCGCGCGACTCACCAGGAAAGATAAACAGGATAGGCATCGTCTTCATATTACCATTCTTGGGTATCTGATAATAGACGGTAACCGGCTTATCCTTTAACGGTTCATAGCCATCAAAAACAAAACTGTGCATGGTGCCATCCTGCGTCAGCGTAATGTTTGACTGCGGTCCCACAGGGTCTTCCTCTGGGAGGACATCATCCTCCCAGCAGCTTACCAGGGTCAGTGACAACAGACAAGCAAAGGCACCGAACATGATATTTTTTAATCTGTCCATCATATCTCTGATTCAATTAGAACATCACCTGCATGCTGAGGTTTATGGAACGATTCTTATACGGCAACATGAACTGCGTACGATACTTGGTATAGTTGAATGCCAACTGCAGTTTGACAGTATTGCCAGAGAGATATTTCGACACACCGAAATCGTATGTCGACAGCTTGGCCAGGGCAGAGGCGTCGGTCTCAGTAAACTCGGGTTTTACATAACTCCAGGCAGCGTCGATGGCCCACAACGAGTGGAAGAGGTAACCGGCCTGTACATCCACTCCATTACCCAAAGCCAGGTATTCTGAGATTTGTTCAGGTTTTAATTTGGAGGCTGCACTTGCAGAGGTGTATAGTTTATCCAACTGTGTAGCCGTAGTATTCTGCCAATCGACAAGCAGGGTAAAGCCCCGCCACTTCATCATCAGATCGGCCGACAGTTTACGGTAGTCGGGATATTCTTCTTCAGCCTCTGAATTATACATCGTGAAATCTCCATGTCCTTCACCAACCTTGTTACTGGCACCACGATTGTAACTGAAAGCACCACCGATAGCAATCTTCAGAGTTGCTTCCCGAGCAAAGTCATGGAACACCAAGTCACCGGCATTATGGAAATATCCTAATGGATAAAATGTGACCCGGGCACCATATTTGAGTCCACCCTTATCACTGTCAACACTTGACGATCCGAATGAGTTACGTCCGTCACCTGATGTCACGGCAACACCCAAGTCAAGACCAGCATATTTAACGGGCAGGCGATATTCCACAAAGACGCCCAACTCACGTCCTGTTTCGTTCAGTGCCTTACTCATGTGCGAATGCTGTGCGCCAAAAGCTGTCATCTGGTCACGAAGCATCATATCACGTGTATTGGTGAATGTCTGCTTTTGTCCAGCTGTAAGGACAAGGTTCTTCACAGGCTTATAGGTAGCATAAGCGTCAAGAAGCGGATAGTTCAGAGAGAAATCCGTCTGAAGGAAGAAGCCAAGTTTATCGTTTAAAAACGAACCTTCTATATTGAAGAAGGCATGCTCCACGTTAAAACCATTTTCATTGTTATCATTCTTTACTTCAGTGAGATGCCCGTCTGCTGCGATAAATCCTCCTATGCGCACTGCATTTTCCTTATTGCCGAGTTTCAGGTTCAAGATACCATCAGACAGTTTTGAGGGGTTTTCGCTGTGAAGACTCTGCGCAGAAGCAGCTGTAGCCATTGTGAGGGCAACCAACATAATAATTTGCTTGAGTTTCATATCTTTATTCTTTTATTGTTCGTAAGGTAATTATTGAATGCATCTATAAAGTGGTAACATCTCACCCGGTTGGGGTTCTACCACATGGAAGTTAACAAAGCCGTTGCTACATTCTGGTTCGAGCAGAATAGCCGCCAATGTGGACAGCGGTTGATCCATAGGAACACAGAGACTGCCGGCAGGTAGCGTTACCTGTTCTATAGCGGTGGTCACACTCACGTTGACAGGGTGCATATTAAGGACCTCTGCTCTCTGTGGAACAGCCGCTGTTACATGATAGGTCTCGAGAGACATCGTCTGCGAGGACTTCAGTTCCTCACACTTTATTCCAAACTGTTTGATCAGTTCTATGGCTGTCGTTGCACGGGCATCGATATAATAGGCTTTGGGACGTGATACTTTCTTTGTCGCCACCAATCCCTTTGCCGGACGGGCATCTACAGGAATAGTTATAATGGTATTGGCCAGTAGGTCAATGAACTCAAAAGGATGATCTTTCTCTGTAGGTTGGGTATAACGGGTAACGATATCTGTCGTCTGACATGCTGCCGCATCGGTCGCCTTACGTATTTCTTCCGCACACCTGACAGCAGTACGTCCATAACTGCACGCAAGTTGATAAATCGTGTTCACACGACGTAGATAACTGGTGCGTCCTAATCCTACGCCTCTGATTTCCATCAACATAGATACACAACCTCGCAATGCCATAATATTACTGGTAGAGCGCGAGGCATGACCACCGATACTCATGATCGTTCCTTTCGTTGCATCACTCTTCGTTGTATAGTACAGACTGGTGCGCAGCCCCCATTTCCTTGCCATCTGTTCTGCATCAGGAATGAGATAGTTTTCAACAATATCTGTTAAGGCCGGACACACATTGGGATTACTGCTGTAAAGATACATATAATCATTAGGATTGCTGATCAACCGGTCAGACAAATCCCCATAGGATGTGCGTAACGGTTTATATTCGTGGAAATCGATGAAGACATGAGGCATGACCATCGCAGCAACACTTTGCAGGCACTGCACCTCGGGCGTGGACATGCGTGTCTGATCACGATTAGCATCCGTGCCATTGTGGGTATAACGATTGTCTGCCTCACTGCCATCGGCATTTACCATCGGCATGATATAGAAATCCATACTCTTCAGTATTTGGCCAAGTTCACTGTCAGTGGTCAACTGGTGAATGAACCACAGAAGACCCTCTGTTCCTGCATGTTCGTTGCCATGGACACAACCAGTATATAACACACGTAGTTTTCCCGCATCCGACTTGCCATCAGTAACCACTACCATAGGAATCTCTCTTCCACGCTGGGTCTTCCCTACAGATTTTACTGAAACCTGTTGTGGATGAACGGCAACCTCATTACTGATATATTTCATCATCTGTTTGTAAGTAGTGAAACCGTAGGACCGACTGAATGCGGGCGTCTCAATACGTACACCCGGATTAGGGAACCATTTCTTGGTCACCTTTTTAGGCTGTTGGGCATTGATGCCCATGATTGCTGTCAGAAGAATCGACAGCGACAATATGATTCTTTTCATGTTAGTAGTCAGAATTTAAATTGATACATCATGATTGCATTCCATTCAGAGCCTTCGTGATATTTACTATCAGGTGTACGACACTGTCCGTTCGTATGTGTCCAACCGATCGTCAACTGTATCTTACTGGCATAACTGTGTGTGAGATAGTGGGTCAGGCTAAGATCAGCGAAGTCGGGTCTGTTGAAGTATAAGTCATTATTCATATAAGAATACTTGTCTGCCTTGATATGTGTGTAGCGGGCATCGATGCTCCACAGGCAACGGAACATATACCCTGCCTGAACATTAAAGCCCCATCCTAACATCATACGGTTACGGATATAAGCATCAACATCCTGTACACCGTCTACATCAAAGTCATCCGTTGCCGTTCCGGCATTCCTGACACGCTGCGTGATATCATCCGATACGGAAGCCCATGTCTTGGCAAACTCTGCCAACAATGACCATCCCTGATACTTGAACTGAATGTCAGCCACCAGCTTCGACATATCCGGCAAACGATAACGGTCCTTGGCATCAAGATACAGGATATCTCCGGAAGAACGTCCGCCACGACGGTCGCTTGTACCCATATTGTAACTATATGCTACACCGAGACACAACTTGGGTGTAAACTCATAGGCCATATCGCCCTCACGACTCTGACCATAGTTTCTGAATGTCCCAAATGGCAGATAATTGATTCGTCCACCATATTTCAAACCTCCATAACGTTTTCCACCTGAAATAGGACCGTCGCCATCAGTAATTGCGAGGGAAGGACGCATCACTCCTTTTGTATGTCCTACATGATGAGAGGACTCCACGAAGAAACCTACCTCACGGATGGTGCTGAACATAGATGTTATCTTACTCCTTTCCGCAAAAGCTAAGGCATGTGATGAAATAGACAGCTCTATATTATCCGTCGGTGTGGCACGCTGTCCGAAAGAGAACTGAAGACGGTTATCACCCCATGGGCGATAAGCTATCCACGCATCCTGCAACATGGAACCGGCACCATCGGCATCCGTCTCACTGCCCTTCACCATATCCAGACCTAAACGGTAGCGCAAACGAGCATGTAATGAAGTGCCATCAAGACGGACACGGGCACGACGGATGCGGAAACGGTTGTAGTTTCCACTGATCCCTTCATAGTGATTGGTTTGGGCACTTGCCTGCACCAAAGCAGACAACGTCAGGTGATTGCCCTTCATATCCACAAGACGTAAGCCGTTGCCCATCTGATAACGGTTAATAAGCACCCGAGCATTGTCTGTCGTCTGTTCATCAACCTCCTCCGATTCGTCAGATATCACATCATCGCCCTCGTCTTGAGCATGTATCGGTATCCACAAAGCCATCAGCATGATGACCAGTGAGACACGTTGAATAAGTGATTTTTGATAATATATCATAGTCGTACTTTTAAGATTCAAAATTACCATGTTTGAGAACTACACCCTCACGCATCATCTCTGTTCCACGTGCCCATACACCCTGGAGTTTCCACTGGTCATCAAAGAGTGTTATGTCAGCATCGTTTCCTTCTGCAATACAGCCCTTTCCTTTCAGGTGCATGTTACGTGCCGGATTAGTGGTGATGAGCGAGAAGGCATCTGCTGGTAACACACCTGCTTCACGGATAAGACAAACCACCTGCTCGAGATTCTTATGAAGCGGGGCTACCAGGTAGGTATCCTCTCCTGTCTCTGAATTGCGGCGCCTCACGCCGGCATTACCGTCACTCGAAAACGTCATCTGATGAATGTCTATACCAGCCTCCAAACCCTCTATGACAGAGAGATATGGGTCACAGTATTTCGTTCCACCCGTACTGATATCTATCATTCCCCCTAGACGGGCGAAATCAATAGCCTGCAAGAACAGATCATGGGTACGTCCCATATGGGTAGGGGATATATATGAGATGAGCGACGGATACTCACGTGCTATCTCCAGAAGTAGGTCAATACCCGTAGGCAGAGCCCCTAAGTGTACATGCATGATACCCCCTTTGGCGGAAGTAAACCCACCCAGACGCACTTGTTGAATGATTCTCAATAACTCATGTTTTGTAGGATGAGAAGAGCGATCATCGCTCATGGCTATCTTACAACCAATACATTTGTCCAGATAGATCATATCCTCCGCAATCGACGAGGTGATAGTTGGTGTAGGCAATCCATAATACCCCGTCAGCATATAAGCTGTGATGCCATCCTGGCATAATGCCTTTGTCTTAGCATAGAGTTGTGGCAATGTCTTGACAAAGCCATCGGTACCCAACAAACCGACAACAGTGGTTGTGCCTGTCGCTATCAGTCTGCTCAATGGCACTTCGGGTGCCAATGAGAAATAACCAGTCTGTCCGCCACCGCCGATGATATGTACATGTTGGTCGATCAGTCCTGGCATTGCATGAAGGCCCTGAGCATCAACAACATTCAGTTTTATGCCGGCAACATGCAAATCATCGCCAATGGCAATGATCTTCTCGCCAGCAATGAGCAACTGTTGTTTGCCTTTATCCTCAGGTGTATGCAGATGAATATTTTTTATCAATGTAAGCATATCTTTCTATATTTAAATATAATGAACAAGAATCATGGCTACTAACCCTACAGTAAGTGGTATGGCATTGCGTTTCACCAGTTCATTGGTAGAAACGCCGGCCACCTCTGCAATTGCCACAATAACGCCGGCAATAGGCGAGATGGCACGTCCCATGGAAGAAGACAGCTGCATCGGCAGAATCATCTCAACGGGATTCATTCCCACTTTACCAGCAATATCAGGTACAAGCGGACCAAACGAGAAGAATGAGGCATTACCACTACCCATGAGGATCGCAGCCAGGAAGATAATGGCGATAATAACGATACTGATCAAGACACCCGTAAATCCCAGACTGGTACACCCTTCTACCAAAGCATCTATAAAGCCCAGGGAGATGAGTCCTTTGCTGAAGATCTCTGCACAGATAATCAGGGTGACAACATTGGCGAATACAGCCCCCATGCCTTGCCAGAAAGTCTTGATATTGACGAAGGTCTTGCTGACAGATCGCCAACGGATAGCCTCAAAGAGGATCGCTACAAAGAGCGATATAATCATCGCTGTAGTCGTATCGAGCACTATGGGACGACCGAACAGTTGGAAGTAACTGGAGAAGATAATCAGCAGGATCAGTGGCAAAGCCGGCAATATGGCATAGACAAGCGGTGCATCTACCTTCATATCTTTCGCATCCACCGTCGTATTGACAACCTTCCCTTTAAGACGATCCTGACGGTCAAAGTAACGATTGGTGAAATAATACAACACCATTAACAAGAGCGTTATGGGTATTGCCAACGGTAACTGATGCTCTATAAAATATTCCATATTAGTCATTCCTGCCAATTCTGAAGCACGAGCGGTATTAGCAGAACCAGGCCCCATGTCAAAGATTGTACAAGCAGAAATGACACTTACAGCGGTAAGTCTGCTAACGCCAAGATTCACTAAGATAGGGAAGATACTTGCCACCAGTAACAATCCCAAGCCTGCAGCACTGGGTGTACAGACGAAGAGCATCTGTCCGATAGGCAACATGAGTATAGCTGCAATATCGGGAAAACGCTTGAAGAGCATCAGTGGTCGCATGCTCACATACACCAGTGCATCAGAAGCATGTATCTGTTTCATGTACGCCACATAACCACCGATGGTCATAATCATCAGTCCTACACGCAGGGCATTCGTCTTCATGGTCTGTTTGACAACACTGAAAAGATCGAAACCTATCCAGCCCGTTGATGTACCGCCAAGATCTGTCTCCACATTGAGACTATAGGTACCGATCATCAAACTGATACAGATCATCAGGATACCAGAGATCAGCAACACAGCCTGTGGGTTGTATTTATGTGTAAGGGCATATGCCACGACAATGATGAAACAGAGGGCGATGGCCATTCCAAGATATATCATAGATTATTATATTATGGTATTATCGACTTCAACGTTTCTGGTATGTTGCTTTCAGGATGTTGATACGCGCAGTTCCCGTAGCAGTAAAAGTTACCGAACTGATTTTTTCTCCATCAGGAGCTTTCCACACACCTTGACTGATAGATCCGGCCGACGGTGTCCAAGAATCGATGCTTGAAGCATTCGCTGTCGTCCATGATAACTCTGAGATATAACAGTCATCAGGTACAGAACATATCAACTTATCACCGCTGTAACTGCGCAAGTCAAGCACGCCACTGTTCGTTGCCCACACTCTTATAGGGTTCGCACCCTCTGCATTTTCTACCTTTAATGTAAAGTCTTGAACCTTTATTGGATCACTGAGTGGTGTTCCCGCTCCATTTTCGGGAATCGCAAGTCCCATTGCTTTTACAGCATCTCCTGAAGTAAAGTCCAAAGAAACTTCCACCGGTGTGGAGGGTGTTGGAGTTGAATCTGGAAACTCTTCTGCCACAGCATTGGCTGTTCCCTGTTTATAACCTACCGTCAACACATTCACACGTGTTGTTGCTGTAGCCTTGAACGAAATACTCTTGTAGGTCTTACCCTCTGGAGCTGTCCACTCGCCACCACTGATGGATCCTGCATTAGGAGTCCATGAGTCCATCGTCTCGGTATTTGCTGATGTCCAAGATATCTGTGTGATAATATAATTGTCAGGAACACTGATCTTCAACACATCATCTTTATATGCACGCAGATCAAGCACACCACTGTTAGAAGCCCATATGCGAATAGGATTGGCACCCTCTGCGTTCTTCGCACTAAGAGTGACCACAGAATTAGTAATCTCACTGACGTTGGTGCCACTGCTGTTCGCTGGTATCGCCAAGCCCCATGATGTAAGTTCTGTGCCGGAGGTAAAGTCAAATGTCACAGCTGTTGGATCAGGTTCTGGTTCCGGTTCTGGGGTTGGTGTAGGTATCACCTCTGCCACAGAGTTTGCCGTTCCAAGTGTATAACCAAACGTAAGCACATTCATACGTGTGGTTGCCGTTGCTGTGAAGGTAACGCTATTATAGGTCTTTCCTTCTGGTGCTGTCCATATACCTCCACTGATAGTACCTGCATTGGGTGTCCATGAGTCCATTGTCTCCGTATTGGCAGATGTCCAGGAAATCTGTGTGATAACATAATTGTCAGGCACGCTGAAGGTAAGTGCATCACCATTATATATACGTAGGTCGAGAACGCCACTGTTGGTAGCCCATATACGTGCGGGGTTGGCACCTTCGGCATTAGTTGCCGTGACAGTGGCAGACAGTTTTGTTAGAGAACTGATATTTGTCCCACTGCCATTGGCAGGAATCGTCAGTCCCCACGCTGTTAAATCCGAGGCAGAAGTAAAATCAAAAACAACGAGATTATCGTCTTGTTCTTCCACTGCTGTTACATCATCGGTAGTACAACTGCTTATACCGACGATGGAAAATATCAAGACTATCATGAGTCTGATAAATCTGAAAATACTTAGGTTTTTTTTCATTCTGTGAGATTTTTGTTATTCGATTTTCTGGTGCAAAATTACAGCTTTTTATAACCTACTCAAGGGCAACAAAGGCATAAATATAGATAAATACAGAGAATACTATTTATTAAAATACTTATTATCAAATATTTACACAAAAATCGAAGGCCTATTACACAAAGATATACAAAATCATAAATATAGATATAAATATGTTAAAAAATGAAGCAAATTCAACAAATATTCAATTGTTTTCGCTATATTTGCTGACAAAATAATTCTAAATCTCTCCTATGAATAAGTTCCTTCCAAATAATAGAATTACAGTACTCTTATTGTTACTGACAGCTACTATCTGTATCTATGCTCAGCACTACCCTATTACTGCTAATATCGACTCCGTATATAGGGTTTTAGACTATACCATCAATCACGAAGAAACATATCTGAAGAATAAACAAGATACGTTACAGAAAAGGCAGGACGACTACCAACATGCAGTAAACGCAGAGAGTCGTTATGAAGCTCTGTTCGCTCTATACCAAGAATATCGCTATTTCAACAATGATTCTGCGTTACATTACCTTTACCGATGCAAAGAACTGGCAGAAAAAGAGTCGAATACCGGAATACTGATGGAAACATTCATGCGATTGGCACATCAATATGTTGTGACGGGTTATTATCCTGAGGCACAGCTATACTTTCAAAAAGTGCAACCTAGAAAGCTACCCATTACTTTACTTCCCACATACTATCACTACCTATCACACCTATATCGTGAGTTAGAGATGTTTACGATCGACAAAGGTATGCGCGATGAGTATCATCAACTGTCGTTAGTGTACCGTGATTCGCTTGAACAGATCAGTGATCCTCATACTGTTATTTCCTTACAACGAAGATGTATTGCGCTCTGCGCCGATGGTAATTACGATGAAGCTATGAAGGTAAACAACGAGTGGAGGGAGAAGGTAAGACCTGGCACGATCAACTATTCAACGATGGCCTATTACAGGGCAGAGATCTTTGGCAGCCGAAAAGAGAATGACATACAGAAATACTGGTTGGCCATCTCTGCAATCTCCGAGATCATCTGCAGTCACATGAACCATCAGGCCTTATGGAGACTGGCCAATATTTTGTCTGACGAGGGGGATATCAGCAGAGCAATGCGCTATATTGATTTCTCTTGGAACAGTATATCCAAGTTCAGCACGCACAAACGAGCCTGGTTTATAGCACCGATCATGAACGATATTCACAATGGATACCAAAAAAAGGTCACCAAAGCACATTCACAACTGTTCATTCTAACCCTGATTATCGGATTATTAGCCATTTTCTTGCTCACAGCACTCATCTATGCTATCCGAAAAAGACGAATGGCAGTCATCGCAAGAGCAGAGGTCAGTCAACGTAACCAACAACTCTCAGAACTAAATGAGCAACTCTCTACGCTCAATTCCCAGTTGAAAGACTCTAATCGCTTAAAGGATGAATATATAAGAGAGTTTCTGCAGATGTGCTCAACGTATATCGACAAGATGGACAACTATCGTATCCGCATCAGCAGGAAGTTGAAAGCAAATCAGATAAAGGATTTGATGAAGATAATCAACTCTGAAGATATGAAAAACGAAGAGAGACAGGAATTGATGGATCATTTCGATGCCGTGTTCCTGCATCTGTTCCCCACGTTCATTCAAGACTTCAACCAGTTACTGAAGCCCGAGGCACGTGTCTACCCGACAAAAAACAATAGTATGAACACCGTTCTGCGTATCTTCGCACTCGTACGACTGGGTATCGACGAGAGTTCAAAGATAGCTGAATTCCTTGATTACTCAGCAAACTCGATATACAATTACCGTTCGCGAATCAAGAAAGAAGCATTGGGATTACGAGATGACTTTGAGAAGCAAGTCAAGCAGATTGGATTGTAAACGAGAAGAAATCATTCCTTTTCTTTTTTGAGAAGAGATTATGCCTTAGATTTGTTTATCAAATTCTTTTTGTATGGATTCTATGGTATGTTCAGCCAAAGCTGTATCTATTCTATTTCTGAGTTGTTCTAGACGTTCGAATGTCTCTTGTTTCCGTAATTTTTCTTTTGCATCACGCATAGCAGTTACCATCATTTAATTTTGGGTAATTAAACTATTAGTTAAACCAAGAATTCGTTTATACTGATTATAGTTTGTATCATAAAGTGATGAAAAACGACCATCATTAAGAGTCTTATGTAATTCAAGAACATTTAGGATACCATCTTTTATTAATCGTTCATGCATATTATTATGAAACAATCGTAATAAATCAGAGTTTTCAATAGATGCTCCAGCATTCATGGCATCACATAACTCTTCAAAAACTACTGGTATTTGATTTTTGATTTTCATGATGTCATCCGTATAGGGTTTATAAATAGCAGAATACAAACTATCTATACCTTCTGAATAGAAATCCATAAGAGAATATGTTGTTCTGAAATCATCAAGAAAATCATTTGACATCATAAAAGAAAAGGCATTATAAACCAAGTTCCTATTAATAGAAGTATACCTAGACCGTGATTGTTTAGGAGTAAAGTAAAATGGAATATCTCCTGTCGGATTGTCCTCAGTATACGCACAAAAAGTATCAATACTCTCACAAGTGATACCTATCTCTTTTATCATGACATTAATATCAACGCTCATCAGTTGAAGAGCATTTCT
>ODAI014205440.1_pt1 | contig 12774 bp, 11 predicted proteins | sample 1539321 | NCBI WGS metagenome assembly ODAI01 (sample SAMN02144231, study PRJEB22623) | gut metagenome | biome: sheep rumen | host: Ovis aries | place: New Zealand | reverse complement strand
GAAGCTGAAACGGAGAAGCAGACTGAGAGCGAAGCTGAAACGGAGAAGCAGACTGAGAGCGAAGCTGAAACGGAGAAGCAAACTGAGAGCGAAGCTGAAACGGAGAAGCTGAGCGAGAGCGAAGCTGAGTCGGAAAAGCAGACCGAAACAGAAGCTGAAACGGAGAAGCAGAGCGAGAGCGAAGCGGAGACAGAAGAACAGCAGACTGAGGCTGATACAGAGACGGAAGAGATGACCGGGACGGAAAGCGAAGAGGATCCTGTTCCGGACAGAACCCAGACCGGCGCGGAAGACGGAATCAAAACCGGCGCGGGCCCGGCTTCCGGCGTCACTGAAGAGGCTGATACAGAGAACGCTTCCGGGACGGAAAGCCGTCCGGAGGATGAGACGGAAGCTGAGACAGAGGCTGAAACAGAATCCGCTTCGGAGACTGCGCAGGAATGGGACAGGGAAGCTGTCCAGGATTTTGATCCGGAGGCTCCCCTTGTAGGCATCGGAGCGGCGCAGAACAGCCAGCAGGAAACGGAAGAAGAAACTGCCCCGGATTCTGTCGATGTGCGGAACACGATTCTTTTGAGCGGGAGCTCCTCCATGGGAGGGAATTCTTCTTCCATGACGAACCGGGCTACAGGCGTTACCGTAACGAATGCAGGGATCGTCCTGCCGACGACGCTTACTGCGCCGACGGTTCCGGGAACAGAGAATGCGGATCTGCCGCAGGAGACAGACAGCGCGGAGAGCAGTCTGCCGGTTTCAGGTTATTCTTCCCAGGAAGTGAACAGCTCCGTCAGTACAGACAGCGGTCTGAACGGCGGGAGTGTCCTGACAGCACCTGTCGTGCAGGAGGCGCCTGCAGCTCAGACGGAAGCACCGGCAGCTCAGACGGAAGCGCCGCAGCCGACCTATCTGACTATGACGGGAACCTGCTATCTGAGAAGCGCGCCGGATTACGGCGACAATATACTGGGTACTTACCAGGCCGGTACCACGGTGCTGTTTTACGGTCCCGAAGAAGGCTGGTATAAGGTAGAAGTAGATGGAATGGTCGGTTATATGGGACCGAAGTTCTTCCAGTAACAAAGAATCCCGGACGGGCTTATTGCCTGTCCGGGATTTTTCCTCTCAATTAAGATCTGTGAACCTCAGGATCTGTAAATCTCAGGATCTGTGAACCTCTCGGGACTGAAGTCACGAGAACGCATCAGCCCATTTTTTAATCAAAGTTTTCAGTCAGAAGCGGATTATCCGCCGGTATGGAGAAAGCGGGGAAACATTGATTATATCAGAGTTTCCCTGCTTTATTTCTGTTAAAGAGCTGCGCGTTCCGGCGTTCTTCCCCGCGCATCACCCGGACCAGTCCCGGATAGTGCCTCTGGAACATGATAAGTGCGAGTATGACGGAGAGCACTGCTGCCTCCCTGCCGAGGAAAAGAATGGCAAATACTGCATACAGCGTGGTGATTACGACGGCGCCGAGGGGAAGATAGCCGGTGAAGAGAACGACCAGCATGCCGGCCGCGTCGGCAATCAGTCCCCAGAGCGGGCTGAAAAGGAATATGGCCATGCAGGAAACGACGACACCCTTGCCGCCCTTCAGCCGGTTCCACAGGGGCCAGTTATGGCCGATGACAGCGCCGAGCCCCGCATACAGGACAAGAATCTGCCCCTGCGAGGGGAAGAGGAGGCAGGACAGGAGAGATGCGGCGACGGTTTTCAGCAGATCTCCCGCCAGCACGGCGATTCCTGTCCGGAAGCCGAATACCCTCATCACATTGGCCATTCCGGGATTCCCGGAACCGAATTCAGAGGCGGGCCTGCCGGTTTTTCCGCGGACGATAATCTCCGCTGTCAGGACAGAGCCCAGAATATAGCCGATCAGAAGACTTAAAATGCGTTCTTTCATGAAGCTGCCCCCTTTCCGCCTATCCCAGCAGACTTCTGAGAAATACAAGCAGGACGAGCAGAAGAACGGCAAGCCCCAGACTCAGGATGCTTTTTTTTCCGAAGCGCCGGGGAGCAGGGGCAGGGGATTCATCTCCTGTCATCTCTCTGAGAAGTTCACGGGCACGGTCAAGGTCGTCCGCGGGGACCATGATCTCTACGCCAAAGACTCCGCCTACGGTATAGATATCCCTGCTTCCGCCCTGCTTTGCGGCATCAATTCCATTTTCCGCAAGAAGAGCCAGCATACGGTCCGCGTCCTCGCCGCTTGCCGCGTAAGCGGCCCGGATCCGGTTTTTCGGGTCTGATTGTTCTGTATGTGCCATAGCCTATTATTTTTCTCCATCTGTTCAGTCCGCTGCCGGGTTCTTATTTCCCGCGGTCTTCGCTGTAAAGGGAACCGACCTGTGAGAAGGGCCAGTAGCAGAAATATGCCTTGCCCAGGATCTGATCCTTCGGGACATAAGAATATGCGCGCGCTTCGTCCGCTGTCGCGGCAAGACCCTCCGTATAGGCGATGCTGGGCCAGTAGCGGGCGTCGCTGGAGTTATTGCGGTTGTCGCCGAGCATCAGGTAGCAGCCTTCCGGGACCTCAAAGAGGAAGGGACCGTTCGCGACAGTCCATTCACCGTTGATATAATCTTCCTCAAGGGGGACAGAATCAATGTAAAGCTGACCGTCCCTGATCTCCACGGTTTCACCCGGCAGACCGACGATGCGCTTGATGTATTTTGTACGGCTCTTTTTGAAGAATGAAAGATTCTTATCTTTCTCTGCATCGATCGGGTACCAGAAGACGACGATGTCTCCGCGCTTGGGTTCCGAGAACCAGTAGGAGAAGCGGGTACCGAGAACTCTGGAACCGGTCAGAATGGTCTTCTCCATGGAACCGGAGGGGACGGTGGCGTTAATAATGATGAAATTATCGATCGCCAGCGCAAGAATGACTGCTACTGCAATCACCTCGATCCAGCTCAGAATCTCTCTCCACACGCTTCGTTTCTCCTCACCTGCTTTGTTGCCGGTCTCCCTGTCTTTTTCGGGCATATGGAATCCTCCTTAACTCATATCCTGGTATTCTGCAGCATATTGCCTCAGCCTTAAAGCTGCTTTCCCTACACAAGTGAAACGTTAACAGTATAGCACCATATAGAAAAAAGAACAATTACGCGGCTTTCTTAAACAAATGTTAATTCTGCGCGATTCCTTTCTTAGATCTGCCAATTTCACTTGTTTTTCGCTGTCTTTAATGCTATTATGGGTAAAAATGTTTAACAGTCTGGCGCCTTTGCGCGAAATTGTTGTGTGCCGGTGTACTGCGGCGTTTTCTGTTTCGGAAAGAGTATCCTGCCGACGCCGGCGCTTCTGTTTTCTGAACCGTTTTCCGGCGGGTAAAGGTAATTCTGCCGGACAGAAGGAACCTGCTGATGGGTTTAGAGACAACAGAGCAGAAAAAGGGGAATTATTAAGGGGGAACAAGGGTATGAAGAAGAACGTAAGAGCTTTTCTGATGCTGACTGCGGCCATCATGACTGCTGCACTCGCAGCCGGCTGCGGGCAGATGCGTGACGGGAACGGTCCGATGCAGATCAAGGAGACGGAAAAGGTCACGGATGCACCGATCGTGGTTGTTACGGAAGCTGTGACAGAGGCTCCGGAGACGGAGAAGGAGACACAGCCGGTGACGGAACTTCCTCCGCAGACGGAGACACAGCCGGTGACAGAGGCTCCGGCGCCCGCACCGGAACCGGCCACCGAAGTGGAGCTTTCCGCCAAGGAGGAGAGGAATCAGGAGCAGGACTATGAGAACTGGACCACCATGTATGCTCTTGATGATGTGAACGTCCGCGAGAAGCCGACTACGAAGAAGGATAATGTTTTCAGAAGCCTTGACCAGGGTCAGACCGTAACGGTTACCGGCGAGACGCCGAACTGGTATAAAGTATATTTTGAGGATTCGGATTCCTACGGCTATGTGTCGAAGGACTGGCTGTCGGCTTCCGAGGTTGCTCCGAAGACCGATGAGGAGAGAGCAGCCGCCGCCAGTCAGGCTGCCGAGACGGCGCCTGCGGCAGAGCCTGTGCAGGCGGAACACATGGATGAGGATGATAATACGGCAGCTCCGGCCCCGCAGCCGGCTGCGGCTCCGGCGGTGGAAGTGTCCGGCGGTACGGTTGTCACACTGAATTCAGACGCGAACCTTCGTTCCGCAGCCAGTGAAGTCAGCGATGTAGTCGGCGTCCTGAATGCGGGAACGCAGGTGACGATTGTCGGTGAGGCTGACAGGTGGTATCAGGTCAATTACAACGGTTCAAGCGGATATATCAATAAAAACCTGGTCGGCTGATCTGCGCTGGCAGAGAGCTGAGCGAAACAGGAAAGGCCGTCACACCGGAGGACAAAGGACGGTGCGGCGGTCTGATTTTCCTGTGCGGCAGACAGGATGAAAGTACCGGGGAAAGGGCCCCGGCATGGATAAGGGCTGAGTATAAATGACAGTGCCGGAAAAGGCCGGCCTGTAAGGGAGGACTACGGAATTGAGGAATTTGGGCAGACAGGTCCTGCTCTGTGCTGCGGTTGTATCGGGGACATCTCTGTTCCTGTCAGGGTGCGGGAGCATCCGTGAGAAACCCGCAAGCATAGTGGAGACGGAAAAAGCGGACCGGAAAGAAGAGATACAGACAGAAGCCGCTTCCCAGATTATCCGGATCGCTGAAACAGAGGAGGAGACGCAGAAGCTGATCACTTCTGTAGATTATACTTCAAAGGACGGCACGGTCCGGATTACACTTCCGGATAATACCTGGAAGGTGACGCAGGATGCCGATGAGATGCGTGTCTTTTCATCCGGCAGCGACGCGATGATCAATATCGTCCACGCCAGCACGGAGTCTTCCATGAAGACCCTGTCCATCCAGACGACGCAGAAGGATCTTGAGGCTGCGCTGACCAGACAGTATTCAGATCCAAAAGCATATGATGTGGAGAGTTTTGACAGCAAAACTGTCGGAGATGTCAGCATCTACCGCTATGTGGTGAAGTACAACGCGGCAGCCCGCATGTGGGCCTACTCGGTGACTTATGGCATCGTGGCCAAAGATCAGGCTTACGTGATCACGGGTACCGTGACAGATGACAACAGCACCCTGCTGAAGGCTGTGGAGGATTCCGTAGACAGCTTCACCGTCCTGAAGGATGAAGAGCTGAAGAGTGTGACAGGAAACCAGATTGCCGGCACGACGACGGAGGGGGAGACCCATGAGACCACTGCCGGCAGCGAATCGGCCCAGCAGCTTGCTTCGCTTCAGACATACGGTGCGAATGTGACCCTGTATACGAACGATACAGTCAATGTTCGCTCCGGCCCCGGAACGGACACGGATGTGATCAGCGGCTTCGGGTCCGGCGAGGCGGTCACCGTTACCGGTGAGACCAGCGGATGGTTCCAGGTCAGTGTCGGCGGGGTGACGGGTTATGTCAGAAAAGATTTCCTGATCTATGGACAGCAGGGCGCGAACACAGCGGACGGAGAGCCTGAGGATTCCCAGGAGCTGAGCCCTGAAGCCCAGGCGGAGATAAGCACCTCTTCCAATTATGATTCCTATTCCACGCTCTATACAACGGAAGGCGTGAATATCCGCTCACAGCCAAGTATGGATTCATCTGTCAGCGGAGCTCTGAGCGGCGGCACGGCGGTTACGGTCATCGGTGAGACGCCCAACTGGTTTATCGTCTCAACCGGGAACGGAACCGGCTATGTGGCGAAGGATTATCTGACGAATACCGAGCCGCAGGGTCTGCCTGAAGAGGTAAATAACGATGACGGAACCGCTTCTTCCTCGTCATCGTCTTCTTCCTCATCAGAGGAGTATTCCAGTGTCAGCGGGACGGTAATAGATTCGACCCCCAGCACGATTACGATCCAGGGAGATGACGGAGAAGTCTATACGGTCTACACAGCAGAGGCGTCCATATCGGCGTCAGACGGACTCTATACCGGCCTGCATGTGAACGCTTCGGTGCATAATCCTTCCACGGCGGAGGACGGCACGCTCTATGCGCTGGATATCTCAGGCTGATTCCGGAAAGGGAAGGGTGCTGAAAAAGAACAGATCAGAAGGCTGTACGGTTCGTGCAGCCTTTTGTAAATAAAGAGACCGCACCGGACAGATCCTGAATGCCGGGGAGGAGACATATTCTGCCCACGGCTGCGCTTTTTGCAGACGCGGCTGCATAATCGTCATCCGGGGCATTGAGTCATGGTACAGAACTTTGTTTTGGGAGGAGAAAACAGGATGAGCAAAACAGTCAGAAGCCCGGCAGTGGACGAACTGTGTGACGCGGTTCTTCTTCTGCGCAGCCGGGAAGAGTGCTACAGCTTTTTCCAGGACCTGTGTACCGTGTCGGAACTGATCAGCCTGGGGCAGCGTTTTGAAGTTGCGAAGATGCTGACAGAGGAGAAGACATATCTTGATATAGCCCGGAGAACCGGCGCGTCCACGGCGACGATCAGCCGTGTGAACCGTGCCCTGGAGTACGGCAGTGACGGATATCGCATGATATTTGACCGGATAAAAGAAACGGCTGCGGATCAGGACAGTGAAAAGTGACCGGATAAAAGAAACGGCTGCGGATCAGGACAGTGAAAAGCGACCGGATAAAAGAGAGCTGCGGATCAGGGCAGTGAAATGAGACGGACAGAGAAAAACCGGCGGGTAAAAGCGCCGGTCTTTCTATTGATTTTATATCCTAGCGGTCAGGATCAGGCGTCGAGCCTGCTTTTTTCCTGCGGCGCTGGTTTTTGTCCTGTCCCGGATCCTCATCGCGGAAGTAGCGGTCGATCAGCTTCTCGATCAGCATGCGGCGGACATATACATCGTAGGCAAGCATGTTGATCATGGAAAAAACGCGCAGGAATTCCTTTTCAGACGGTTCGGCGTCCTGAAAATAGTCAGCCGCCGTGTCTTCCATATCGTTTACTTCCTCACGGAAATTCTCCATGCGGTCGCCGTTCATGCGGGTGATCTCGCTGTAGATATCCTCGACGTTTTTCCCCTGGTCTGCGTGGAAATACTTTTCCCCGAGCGGCTGCAGGATGGACTGGATGTCCTGGAGGGACAGAAAACCTTTATAGTAGTAGATAAAGATCAGGAGCATGATGTGCTCCCGGGTATATTTCTTCTTCTCCGGCGGAGGCATGAGATTGTTTTTGGCGTAATTGTTGATCATCGTTTTGGTGAGAATCTTATCGTCAGAATGACGGCAGGAATTCTTCAGGTGCTCCTCCATAAAGGTCGTCACCTGATCCATATACAGATCAATATTCGGAATCTCATCCGGCTGAATCGTTTCCAGCCTGTCGACCGAATCCAGAAGGTAAAACAGAAGTTCTTTGCCGGTATCTTTATCATTAGTCGCCATATATCATCACCTCACTAATGACATTATATAGTTTTAAAAACCAGATAGCAAGGTTTCCTGGAGAAAGATTATGAGAAAGATGGAGTTCAAGATGGAGCGGGAAGGCCTGGTCAGCGTGGGAGATACGGTTCATGTATCGGAGGGCGTGCTGCCCGAGACCTGGTATTATACAATCGAACCTGCCGTAGCCATGAGCGCCAACTATGACATGCGCCACCGTCTGAAGGTTTTTGACGGAACCGTGACGGAGGTGAGGGAGGATGAGAGCGGCTATACAGTGATCTGTGAGTTTGATGAGCCCTGAGGAAACGTCTTTCCCCACAGTCTCCGCTGAATGCGGCAGACGCTTTTTGTGCGAGTCAGGTGCCTCTGAACGCATCCGGTGCCTCTGAACGCGACAGCTGCCCCTGAGCGAGTCAGGTGCCTCAGAACGCACCCGGTGCCTCTGAGCGCGACAGATGCCTCTGAACGTATCAGGCACCGGAAGATCTCGGCAGGAAACGATTTTCAGTTGTGAATAAAAAGGAAAAAGAGGATGGGAATTGAACTGGGAAATTTAAACGGACCTCAGCTTAAGGCTGCGACACATTTTGAGGGACCGCTTCTGATCCTTGCGGGAGCAGGATCCGGGAAGACGAGGGTGCTGACCCACCGGATCGCATGGCTGATAGAGGAAAAAGATGTGAAGCCCTGGAATATCTGCGCGATCACATTTACCAACAAAGCCGCAGGTGAGATGCGGGAGCGGGTGAACCGGATGGTCGGTTTCGGGGCGGAAGCAGTCAATGTCTCCACCTTTCATTCAGCCTGCGTACGGATTCTGAGACGCTTCATTGACCGGATCGGCTACGGGACGAACTTTGTCATCTATGACTCGGACGATTCAAAAAATGTCATAAAGGATGTCTGCAAAAGCCTGGAGATCGATACAAAGGTCTACAGGGAGAGGATGCTTCAGGGGAGAATCTCCAGGGCCAAGGATGAACTGATATCCCCGGAGGAGTTCCTGGAGATGTCGCAGGGCGATCCGCAGGAGGAACTGATCGGGAGGGTATACGCGGCGTATCAGAGCCGGCTTGGCAGGAGCAATGCCCTGGATTTTGACGATCTGATCGCTCTTACCGTGGATCTGTTCCGCAGGGCTCCGGATGTACTGGACTACTATCAGGAGCGTTTTCGCTATATCCTGGTTGATGAATACCAGGATACAAACAAGGCGCAGTTTGTATTTGTCTCTCTTCTGGCGCACAAGTACCGCAATCTGTGCGTTGTGGGAGATGATGACCAGTCGATCTACCGTTTCCGGGGCGCTGATGTCGGCAATATCCTGAATTTTAAAGAAATATTTCCGGAGGCGGAGGTGATCCGTCTCGAACAGAATTACCGTTCCACACAGAACATTCTGGACGCGGCGAACGCTGTGATCGCCAACAATACGGCCCGGATGAGCAAAAAACTCTGGACCTCGAACGGAACGGGGGATCCTGTGACGTTCCGGCGTTTCCATTCAGCCCGGGAGGAAGCGGTCTTTATCATCGATGATATCGCGCGGAAAAAACGAAAAGGGATCTGCGATTACAGAGAAAGCGCGGTCCTGTACCGGACCAACGCCCAGTCCCGCGTTCTGGAGGAGCAGCTGCTCTATGAAAATATTCCCTATACGATCATCGGCGGCGTCAATTTCTACGCAAGGAAAGAAATCAAAGATCTGCTGGCCTATCTGAAGGTCATCGACAATTCAAAAGATGACCTGGCTGTAAAGCGGATCATCAATATCCCGAAACGGGGGATCGGGGCAACTTCCATCTCGCGGATCGATCACTATTCTGTAAGCCGCGCCGTCAGCTTCTATGAGGCGTGCGCGATGGCAGACAAGATTCCGGGGATCGGGAGGGGCGGTCTGAAGGTCAGGGCTTTTGTTGACTTCACAGAGCAGCTGAAGGCGTTCTCTGCCGGTTTGGGTCCGGTGAAGATCCTGAAGGAAGTGATTGAGCAAACGGGATATGTCGACGAGCTCCGCCTTGAGGGAACAGAAGAGGCGGCCGACCGGATCGGAAATATCGATGAACTGATCAGCAAGGCGGCGGCGTATGAGGATGCGGTCCGTGAGTCGCAGACGGATCCGGAGAACGGGCAGAAGGCGGATCTTCAGGGATTCCTGGCCGAAGTTGCACTGGTTGCCGACATCGATTCTCTGGAGGAGGACAGTGACCGCGTCCCGCTTATGACACTGCATTCCGCAAAGGGACTGGAATTTGAGAATGTATACCTCGCGGGTATGGATCAGGGGATTTTCCCGAGCTACCACGCGATCTCTTCGGAGGATCCCTCGGATCTGGAGGAAGAGAGGCGGCTCTGTTATGTGGGCATCACAAGGGCAAAGCATTTCCTGACGCTTACCTCTGCCCAGGCCCGGATGCTGAGAGGGGAGATGACCTGGTATAAGGTTTCGGATTTTGTGGATGAGATTCCGCAGACGCTGCTGGACGACAACAGAACGGGCGAATCCGGCGCATCTGATCCTGCCGGGGAAGCGGGCGGAAACGGAAGTCCTGTACACCAGATGACCAGATTCCAGCGCATGAAGAAAAAAGAGCATGAAGAATTCAGCCAGAAGCCTTTCTATATGAAGACGTCGTCTTCTTCCCGCCCGGCGGCAGGGAAAGGGCTGCCCGCAGGGATCAGGAAAGGCGCAGACATGGCGCCGGCAGCGGCGCTGGATTACGGGGAAGGAGACCGCGTGAACCATGTGAAGTTCGGCGAGGGCACGGTAAAGGAGATCCGGGAAGGCGGAAGAGACCGGGAAGTTACGGTCGAATTTGACCGTTTCGGCGTAAAGAAGATGTTCGCGACCTTTGCAAAACTGAAGAAACTGGATTCGTAAACGGGGCCCCCTTACCCTGCCCGGCAGGTACCATTTCCTTTTTTGGGTGTAGTCAAATCAGGAATGGTGTGCTATACTTATGCTTAACATTGCAACAGGCAGAACCTGGAGACAGATTTGAAAGGATGTGGCCTACATTATGAAGAAAGATGAACTTATTCAGGCGCTGAGAGATCGTGACAACGCAAAGCATAAGAATGCTGTGCTGTGGTGTCTTGCAATTATTGGTGCGATCGCGGCGATCGCAGGGATTGCTTATGCGGTATATCGTTATCTGACCCCGGATTATCTGGAAGATTTCGATGACGATTTCGATGATGATTTTGATGATTTCTTCGATGATGAAGAGGAAGAGACCGCAGAAGCGTCTGAGGAAGCAGAGGCTGAGGAAGCAGAGGAGACGGAAGAAGCCGAAGAGGCTGAGGAAGCTGCTGCCGAGGCGGAAGAAACTGCGGAAGAGGAGTAATCTCCTTCTGCTGTCCGGAGAACAAAAGAGATTAGTGAGAAGGCTGTCGCTTTCAGCGGCAGCTTTCTTTTTGGGAAAAACAAGTTACTATTCACGGCCTGTTTGAAATCGGGTTCTGGTTCGTTGTGCCTGCACGTAAGAATCACAAAGTTTTTCTGTCCGCGCAGAGCGGCCGCGAAGGGAGTCAGTCCGGAAAAACTGCAGGGACAGAGGGATAGAAAGTGACGCGGCTATGAGAAAAGGACAAATTTATGAGGCGGACGTGGTCCGCTGCGATTATCCGGGGAAGGGGATAGCTCTGGTGAATGAGCGGGAAGTGGGAATCCGCGGGGCACTGCCGGGGCAGAAGATTGCCTTCCGCCTGACCCGGAAGACTTCCTCCAGGTGTGAAGGCCTCCTTCTGGATGTGAAGGAGCGTGCGCAGGCCGAGAGAGAGAGCGACTGCCCTCATTTCCCGGACTGCGGCGGCTGCCTGTACCGGACGCTTCCCTATGAGGAAGAGCTCAGGATGAAGGAGGAGCAGATCAGGAGACTGATGGACGGAACCGTTCTGTCAGACAGGCCCTGGTTTGAGGGGATTCACGGAAGCCCTGACTATACGGGATACCGGAATAAGATGGAGTTTACATTCGGCGACGCTTATAAGGGCGGCCCTCTGTCCCTGGGCATGCATAAAAGCGGGAGCTTTTATGATATTGTCTGTACGCAGAACTGCAGAATCGTGGACGAAGACTTCAGGAAGATCCTTTCCGCGGCCCTGAACTATGCGCAGGATACGAAGCTCCCTTATTTCCACAGGCTGACCCACCAGGGATATTTCCGGCATCTCCTGATCCGGAAGGCCGTTTATACCGGGGAGATCCTGGTGGACCTGGTCACGACAAGCCAGGCGGATCCGGACCTTCAGGCATTTACAGAGGCTGTGCTCAGCGCCGTTCCTGACGGGAAGGGAGGCTCTTCCTCCGGCGGCAGAATCGCGGGCATCCTGCACACCGTCAATGATTCCGTGGCGGATACGATTCATAACGACCGGACGGAGATTCTGATGGGCCGGGATTTCTTTTATGAAAAGCTGCTGGGCCTGTCCTTTAAGATTACGCCCTTTTCCTTCTTCCAGACCAATTCCCGCGGGGCGGAGGTCCTTTACAGCCTGGTGCGGGATTATATCGGCAGCACAAAGGATAAGGTGGTATTTGACCTCTACAGCGGGACGGGAACGATCGCCCAGATCCTTGCCCCCGTGGCAAAGCATGTTACGGGGGTCGAGATCGTACCGGAAGCGGTCGAGGCAGCCCGGGAGAACGCCCTGCAGAATGGTCTTGACAACTGCAGCTTTATCTGTGGGGATGTGCTGAAGATGATCGATGAACTCACGGAGCGGCCGGACCTGATCATTCTGGATCCTCCGAGGGAAGGAATCCATCCGAAGGCGATGCCGAAGATCCTGGCCTTCGGCGTGGAGCGGATCGTGTATGTCTCCTGCAAGGCAAGCAGCCTGAAGCGGGATCTGCATCTTCTGCAGGCAGCAGGATACAGGGTGGAGCGCATGAGCCTGGTGGACATGTTCCCGGGCACCGGACACATCGAGACTGTATGTCTCTTGTACAGAGAAAAAGACGATTTCATCTCAGTGCCCTATGAACCCGAGAATGCTGACTATTTGAAGATGTTCCCAGGCAATGCGACATACGAAGAAATCAAGGAATGGATTATGAAGAAGTATGATGTTAAGGTTTCTTCACTGTATGTTGCCCAAGTGAAAGCAAAACATGGTCTTGATATGAGAGACTGCTATAATCGTCCAAGGTCAGAGAATAGTCGTCAACCGCAAGTGCCTGCTGATAAAGAGAAAATGATTGAGGAAGCACTTAGACACTTCCGAATGATAGAGTAAGTGAATTGCTCCGATGGGTTATCCTGTCGGAGCATAATTTTGTTCAGATTGCATTTGGTAGTACAAAGATGCGAGATGAAGGTCTTAAATGCAGTAGCGTAAACGAGAGACACATGAAATGGGTATTCTGGATGGCAGGTTACAGGTAATGGAGTGTGGGGATGGTGG
>ODAI013367288.1_pt1 | contig 12774 bp, 9 predicted proteins | sample 1539321 | NCBI WGS metagenome assembly ODAI01 (sample SAMN02144231, study PRJEB22623) | gut metagenome | biome: sheep rumen | host: Ovis aries | place: New Zealand | reverse complement strand
TCTTATGGTCATCTTATGGTCATCTTATGGTCATCTTATGGTCATCTTATGGTCATCTTATGGTCATCTTATGGTTATCTTATGGTTGTGTTCTATGTTTACTCCGTAAACTCGCGCGCCGCACTTATTCCTCGAACCGTCCACAGGACGCTTCTTGGTGCGTCTTAACCGCTTCAGGTTGAGTATTGGAAATTATCCCACCTCCGACAACAAGGTCATCCTTGTAGAGAACGACGGATTGTCCCGGGGTAATTCCCCAAACAGGTTCGCTGAAGCGGAGGGTAGCGGCGGAGGTGTTTTGCGGTTCCTGTGCGCTTGCGCATTCCACAACCGCTTGAACCGGTTGAGATTTGTACCGGATACGAGCGAGCACATCGGGCGACTCGGCGAGCCACTCTGTATCTCGCAATCGAACATAGGTGGCGTAAAGCTCGGACTGATACAAATTGTCGTTGGTGCCAAGAACCACTTCGTTTGTTTCGGGACGAATGGCAGTTACGAAAGCAGGGTGTCCGAGGGCGATTCCAAGCCCCTTGCGCTGTCCGATGGTGTAGTTGGGAAATCCCCGATGTTTTCCAAGCACCCTACACTGTTTGTCCACATAGTTTCCTTCATGAATAAGTTGGTCATAATCAGCCACATTTTCATGCAGGAAAGAACGATAATCGTTGTTGGTGACAAAACATATTTCCTGCGATTCTTTCTTCTCCGCCAACGCGGGATAACCATGCTCGCGGGCAATAGTGCGCACTTGGTCCTTGGTGAGGTCACCAAGCGGGAAAATGGTACGTTGCAGGTTGTCCTCGGTGAGCATCCAAAGGAAATAGGTCTGGTCCTTGCGGGTGTCGGCGGCACAAGCCAGATAAGTATGTCCCCGGAACTGCCTGATACGAGCATAGTGCCCGGTGGCGACATAGGGGCAATTGAGTTCGTCTGCAACGCGCAACATCTCCCCCCACTTGATGTGGGAGTTGCATAGGACACAAGGGTTGGGCGTACGCCCGTGCATGTACTCGCTGATAAAATTGTCAATCACCGTGCGCCTGAACGTGTCACGGAAATCGACAATATGATGCTCAAAGCCCATCTTGCGGGCATTGTTTTTCGCCTCCATGATACTATCGACAGAGCAACAGCCTTTCTCGCGGGCAATGCACGATTCCTTGATACTGTCGAACGTGCGGAACGTGACACCCACCACCTCATAGCCCTGCTCCAAAAGAAGCATGGCACTCACGGTAGAGTCAATACCGCCTGACATTCCAAGTAAAACGCGCTTCGCTATCAATTTGTAAATATGTAAATGGTAAATTTTAAATCACAATATTTCCTTTAATATCTCGCTGGCAGTGGGGTGCGGGAAAATGATTTGTTGCAGTTGCCTGGAAGTCAGTCCTGACTGAACCGCCATGGTTGCCGCCACAATGAATTCAGAGCAGGGGTTACCATACATGTGCACACCTACAATAGTGTCGGTATGTTTGTCCACAATCATCTTGCAAAGTCCGTTTTCGCCCTCATTTTCCGCCATGAAACGGCCCGAATAGGTCATAGGCAATTTGCGGACAACGAAGTTATCGCCCTCCGCCTCGCTTACAGACAAGCCTACAGAGGCTATTTCCGGATTGGTGTAAACGACAGACGGCACGGCATTATAGTTCATTTGGTCCTGCACACCAAGCATGTGCCCTACAGCCACTTCGGCTTGACGTGAGGCGACATGTGCAAGCATCATTTTTCCGGTAATATCTCCGGCTGCATAGACATTAGGCAGATTGGTGAGCATATGCTCGTCCACCACAATATGTCCGCGTTCGACAGAAAGACCTGCCAAGCCTTGTATCCCCTGCAGATTGGCGCGACGGCCTACACAAACGAGTATTTTGTCCGCTTCGACACATTCCTCAGATTGCGCACCAGCAGATTGATAATGAACACGATTCTCATCAACTGATGTAACGCGCGTTGATGTCAGGAAAGACACACCGGCTTTCTCATACTTGGCACGGAGCAAAGCCACTATTTCCGAGTCCATGTTGGGGAGAATACGAGGGAGTGCCTCTATAACAGTTACTTTAACCCCCAGTTCCATATACAGCGTAGCAAACTCCATGCCTATCACGCCGCCCCCGATGATTGCAACAGATTGCGGCAGTTCCGTAGCGGCAAGGGCATCTGTGGAGGACCAAACATATTGATTGTCATTAACACCCGGAATTGGCGGTACAAAGTTAACCGACCCGTTGCACAGCAGCAAATGTTCCGCCTCGTAAGACTGTCCGCTGCATTCAATAGTGATTATGGCAGGAGAATAATCCGCAACCACCGCCTCACCTTGAACAACAGTACAAGCCTGAAGCTTCTGTTTGATGCCAGCCACTAACTTACGTACAATCTTAGACTTACGCTGTACAATCTTGGTATAGTCGAACGTCACGTTTTCGGCTTTGACACCATATTTGTCCGCGTGCACAGCATTATAGAACTGCTTGGCACTATAGAGCAAAGTCTTGGTAGGGATACAGCCCACATTGAGGCATGTTCCGCCCAAGGCTTCTTTTTCAAAAAGCACTACAGACAAACCAGCTTTGCTTGCCTTTTCTGCCGCGGTATAACCAGCGGGACCGCCACCTATTATTGCCAGATTAAACATATGTACACAATATTGGACTGCAAAGGTAACACTTTTTTACGACATATGCAAGATTTTTTTGATATAAATTAAAAAAGCGCACCTTTTTTGTGGAAAAAACACCTTTATGTTTGCATATATCAAAAAAATGTTGTAACTTTGTGCGGTTTTTTATGCGACAATGAGAATCGTTTTTACTACATATTTGCCCAAAGAGGGGTTTGCAGGCTTAGAGGAACACGAGTTGGTGATTCCCCATGCGCCGTATTTCAGTACGGAGGAACTGCAAGAACGGATTGCAGATGCCGATATACTGGTTTCAACATTCGATTATGCTGTTCCTGCAGAAATCCTTGCCAGAGGTGCGCGACTCAGGTTGGTAGCCAACTTCGGAGTCGGGTTCAACAACATCGATGTGGCATACTGCAAAGCGCACGGAATCTTGGTCACAAACACACCTCATACGGTGACGGAGCCGACTGCCGAGCATTGTTTTGCCTTGATGCATACGTTGGCGCACCGGACTGCAGAACTGGACCGTAAATTGAGGCAAAAAGACCCGTCTATCGTGTTTGGCGTAATGAACAATTTGGGCGTATCGCTATACGGAAAGCAGTTAGGTATCATCGGAATGGGTCGAATCGGTACGGCTTTGGCACGACGCGCCTTGGCTTGCGGTATGAAAGTAGCGTACCACAACAGGCACAAAAATGTTATACATTTTTCGAACGGGGATGAGAGGATCTGCGAAGGGTCTCCGAAGGGTGAGCAAATTATCTACATGAGTTTGGACGAACTGCTCGCCACATCGGATTACGTATCGCTGAACCTACCCTACACGCCGGAAGTACACCACTTGATTAACCGCGAGACGCTGAAGAAAATGAAGCCCACAGCCTTCCTCATCAACACCGCACGCGGCGCACACGTGGACGAGGCGGCATTGGCAGAGGCACTAAGAACAGGCGTGATTGCCGGTGCCGCGCTGGATGTGTATGAGCACGAGCCGCATATATCTGAAGAACTGCTGGGGCTGGACAATGTAGTGCTCAGCCCGCATGTGGGGACAGGCACTATTGATGGCAGACTGGACATGTGCCATGAGGTGGAAACCAATATCCTGCATCTGATTGCAGGGGAACATAACCTGATGAATTTAGTGTAACAAAATAAAATACAATAAAAATGAAAAAAACTATTCTTTTGATTGCAACTGCAATCGCCATGTTATCTTGCAGCGCCCTGAAAGGCACTTCGTCACAAACAACTGCCAACAATGGTGCCGCTGCAACAACCGCACAGACTCTGGCTTCCGCCAACAACTCTACCGCCATGGGAGCCGGTCAGAATGCCGGAACGGCTCTGCTCGCCATGTACAACCAGTTCAAAGCTGACGGCAACAAGTATGACTACAAGAACCTGAACAACATCCTCAACACCCTTCAACTGGTTTCCGCTTGCGAGGGACTGAAGGATAACAAGGGCGACAAAACCTACCTGAAGAGTTTCGGTAAAGGCATGATGGTTGCCGCTGCCGGATTGGTAACGGAAAAGAATGTGAACAACGTAACCAACACCCTGACAGACATGGTGGTAAAGAATCCTACCGTTACCAGCACCGCCACTACTGCGGCAGAAAAACTGAACACCGCTGCACAGACCGCATCATCTATCAGTTCGATACTGAGCATGTTCACAGGCAAATGATGCAATAATACGTAGTTGAAAGTTAAATGAACTATTGAGTCAAAAAATGAATATCACAGAACGTTTTTTGAAATACGTCGGTTTTTGCACTACCTCGGACGAGACTACGGGCTTGACCCCCTCCACGCCGGGTCAGATGGAGTTTGCCATGGCGTTGCGTGACGAACTGAAATCCATCGGTTTGGAGGATGTGGACTTGGACGACAACGGTTATGTGATGGCAACCCTCCCCGCCAACACCCCCGAGCAAAAACCCGTCATCGGTTTCATTGCGCACATGGATACCTCCCCCGATGCAAGCGGCAAACACGTGCAGCCACGCATCGTGAAGGCATATGACGGCAACGAAATCGTGCTCAACGAAGAAGAGCATATCGTACTGGAAACAACCAAATATCCCGAGATACTCAACTACAAAGGACAGGATATCATCGTAACGAACGGCAAAACCCTGCTCGGAGCCGATGACAAAGCCGGTGTGGCGGAGATTATCACTGCGGTAGAGTACCTGAAAGCCCACCCCGAAATCAAGCATGGTAAAATACGCATTGGTTTCACTCCCGACGAAGAGATAGGCTGCGGTGCAGACCATTTCGATGTAAAGAAGTTCGGCGCTGATTTTGCCTACACCATGGACGGAGGAGCCATAGGAGAGTTGGAGTTTGAGAACTTCAACGCTGCAGCCGCCAAGATTACGGTAAAGGGTACCAACGTGCACCCCGGATATGGCTACCACAAAATGATTAACTCCATGCGTATTGCCTTTCAGTTGGCAGTGATGCTGCCGCGTTGGGAAACACCCGAACACACCGAAGGCTATGAAGGATTCTACCACCTGACATCCATGCAAGGTACGGTGGAGCAGACCGTACTCACCTATATCATTCGTGACCACGACCGCGCTCGTTTCGAGAGTCGGAAGCGCGAGATCGAACACCTGGTGCGCAAGGTGAACCGCGAGTTTGGTGAAGGTACCGCAACGGCAGAGATTCGCAACCAGTACTACAACATGCGCGAAAAAATAGAGCCGGTCATGCATATTATCGACTTGGCAAAGAGCGCAATGGAGGCTGTTGGCGTAACACCTGTTGTGAAACCCATCAGGGGTGGTACAGACGGTGCGCGACTCAGTTTTGAGGGACTGCCCTGCCCCAACATCTTTGCCGGCGGCGAGAATTTCCACAGCCGTTTCGAGTACCTGCCTGTTCCGTCGCTGGAAAAAGGCATGGAAGTAATTCTGAAAATCGTTGAATTAGCATAGAATACCATCATGAAAGTAACTCCATTTACCGACATCCACATTGCACTCGGAGCCAAAATGGCTGAGTTTGCAGGCTACAACATGCCCATACAATACACTACAATCGCGGAAGAACATGCGTGTGTACGCGATAAAGTAGGTGTGTTCGACGTTAGTCATATGGGCGAGTTTTGGGTGAAAGGTGACAAGGCGGAAGATTTCCTGCAGCACATCACCACCAACGACCTACGCAAACTGGTGGCGGGCAAAGCGCAATATACATGTCTGCCCAACGGCAAAGGCGGCATTGTTGACGACCTGATTATTTACAAATACAGCACCACCAAGTATTTCTGTGTAGTGAACGCTGCCAACATTGACAAAGATTGGGCGTGGTTCTGCAAGCAAAATGACGAGGGCGGCTTCGGATGCAACTTGGAAAACGCCTCTGACCGCTACGCCCAACTGGCTGTTCAGGGACCACTTGCCACAGAGATGCTGCAGAAACTAACTGACCTGGATTTGTCTGCGATTCCCTACTACGCATTCCGCGAGTGGTCCTTCGCAGGCGTACAGCCGGTGATTATCTCCAATACAGGCTACACCGGTGCCGGAGGCTTTGAACTATATTTTGCCCCAGAATATGGCAAACAGATATGGGATGCCCTGTTCGAAGTGGGCAAAGAGTTTGGGTTACAACCTATCGGTTTAGGTGCACGCGACTCACTCCGCTTGGAAAAATGGTACTGCCTGTACGGACATGATATTGACGACACCACCTCGCCTCTGGAGGCAGGATTGGGCTGGATAACCAAGTTTGTGGACGGCAATGACTTCATCGACCGCGCCTATCTGGAGAAACAGAAAGCCGAAGGAGTGCAGCGCAAATTGGTGCATTTTGAACTGACGGAGCGCGGCATTGCCCGCAACGGATACGACATTTGCAATCAAGAGGGCGAGAAAATCGGTTTTGTCACCTCTGGAATCATGATTCCCACTACGAAGAAGTCCATCGGAATGGGTTATGTACAAACGCCGTATGCCGCAAAGGATGGTAGTATATACATCAAGATTCGCGAAAAACTGATTCACGCTAAAATAGTCTGAATGCTTAAACATCTGCACATACAAAACTACGCGCTCATCACGCACCTCGACATTGACTTCAGCACCGGTTTCTCTACTATCACAGGTGAGACCGGTGCCGGCAAGTCAATCATCATCGGTGCGTTGGGACTGTTAATGGGTGCACGGGCAGACAGCAAGGTCATTACGGACGGCGAGCAGAAATGCGTTATCGAGGGCGAGTTTGATGTAAGTGAATATGGCTTGGAATCTCTTTTCGAACAGTATGACCTTGACTATTCGCCGATATGCACTATACGCCGCGAGTTGCTTCAAAATGGCAAGTCACGCTCTTTTGTGAACGACACGCCCGTTACGCTTGCACCACTAAAGGAACTGTCCGCCAGACTGATAGACATCCATTCGCAGCATGAAAACCTCTTGCTGGCAGACAGAACCTTCGGACTGCATGTAGTGGACGCAGTGGCACAGAACGGCTCGGAATTTCAGGCTTATTCCACCGCCTACACTGCATACAAACAGACGCAAAAAAGGCTGGATGCTCTTCGCGAGGAGGCTGCCAATGCCGCTGCCAATGCCGACTATCAGACCTTCCAACTGCGCGAACGGAAGGAAGCGCAATTGAAAGAAAATGAGCAAGAAGAGTTGGAAGCCGAAGAGTTGATTCTCACTCATGCCGAGGACGTCAAACAAAACTTGACTGCTGCATCCGGTTTGTTGGATGCGGAGAACGGCGCTGTTTTGCCCATGCTGCAAGAATGTTTGAGCCGCCTGAAGGCTATTGAACCGTATCTTGGTCAATACCGTGACCTCAGCGAGCGAACCGCCAGTGCCACTATTGAACTGCGTGATATAGCTGACACTGTGGCACGACTTGCGGAAGAAACAGAAGCCGACCCTGCAAGGCTCACTTTCATCGTGGAAAGGCTAGACCTGCTGAACAGTTTACAGCAGAAACATCATTTAGGCAGTGTAAGTGAACTGATAGCCTTACAAGAATCGTTGGAGCAACAAGTTGGCAAAAATGAGTCCTACGAACTGGACATCAAGGCTTTGGAGAAACAATTGTCGGCTGAGGAAAAGACACTAAGAACCGCCGCCGCGACTCTCCACAAAAGCAGAGCCAAAGTTCTGCCATACATCAAGCAACGACTGGAAAGCCAATTGGTCAGCCTTGCCATTGCACATGCCCGAGTGGATATTCAACTTGCCCAAACGGACGATTTCACACCATCAGGAACAGACGAAGCGCAGATACTATTCGCTGCCAACAAGAACCAAACACTCAGACGGGTGGAAGAAGTGGCATCAGGCGGTGAGACAGCACGACTTATGTTGTGCATCAAGGCACTGATTGCCAATGGACAGCCAACCATTATCTTCGATGAAATTGACACCGGCGTCAGTGGTGAGGTTGCAAGCAAAATGGGCGAAATCATGTTGCAGATGGCAACGGGCAGGCAGATTATTGCAATCACCCACCTTCCGCAAATTGCCGCCAAAGGACAGCATCATTACGCCGTGTACAAGCAAGATACGGACAATCGCACCGAGACAAACATCCGATTGCTGGCACCGGAGGAACGAGTTACCGAGATTGCCAAGATACTGAGCGGGAACAGCCTGACTGAAGCAGCGCTGAACAACGCCAAGCAGTTGCTTGACAGCCAATCGTAAATAAAATAATTGTCCAATCGTAAATAAACCTGATGTTACCACTTGCAGAGCGCATGCGTCCACGCACATTGGACGACTACATAGGTCAGAAACACCTGGTTGGCGAAGGGGCCATCCTCAGGCAAATGATTGAAAGCGGGAACCTCTCCTCGTTCATTTTGTGGGGTCCCCCGGGGGTGGGAAAAACTACCCTCGCTCGCATTATTGCCCACCAACTGCAGCGCCCGTTTTATATCCTTTCCGCTGTTACCTCCGGCGTGAAAGAAGTGCGTGACGTGATAGATAAAGCCAAACAGAGCCAAGCGATGATGAATACGGGGCTGTTCCAGAACGCAGGCATCAGCCGGAACCCCATTCTGTTCATCGATGAGATTCACCGCTTCAGCAAGTCTCAACAGGACAGCCTGCTTGGAGCAGTGGAAGACGGAACCCTCACGCTGATAGGTGCCACAACAGAGAACCCTTCTTTCGAAGTGATTACCCCGCTCCTGTCCCGATGTGCCGTGTACGTACTGAAACCGCTGACCAATGACGATTTGACCGAACTGCTTCACCGCGTACTGACCAAGGATGACTATCTCAAGCAGCGCGAGATAGAGGTAAGTGAATACGAAAGTATCTTGCGCTATAGTGGTGGCGATGCACGCAAACTGCTTAATATCGTCGAGTTGGTATGCAATGCCATTCCTGAAGGGAAAGTGGTGATTGACAACCAAACCGTTACGACCCTACTCCAGCAAAACCCCGTGGCGTACGACAAAGACGGGGAAATGCACTACGACATCATCTCCGCTTTCATCAAGTCCATCCGGGGCAGTGACCCCGATGCAGCAATCTACTGGTTGGCGCGAATGGTGGCAGCGGGCGAAGACCCAAAATTCATTGCCAGACGATTAGTCATCAGCGCAGCCGAAGATATCGGTCTTGCCAATCCGAATGCCCTGCTCATTGCCAATGCCGCTTTCGACGTAGTACAGAAAATAGGTTGGCCAGAAGGGCGAATCCCGCTGGCGGAGGCCACGGTGTACCTGGCAACTTCGCAGAAATCCAACTCCGCTTATCTGGCAATCGACTCGGCACTGACCCTTGTGAAAGAAACCGGCAACCTGCCTGTTCCGCTGCACTTACGGAACGCACCCACCGAACTGATGAAAGAACTGGGGTACAGCGAGGGCTACAAGTATTCGCATGACTACCAAAATCACTTCGTTAAGCAGCAATTCCTACCTGACGAAATCAAGGATAAACAGTTATGGTATGCACAGGGCAGTCCTGCAGAGCAAAAGATGCACGAGTGGATGAAGTTGTTATGGGGCAAGCGGGAGGAACCATAAGATGACCAAACGGTTACCATAAGATCACCAAGAGGGAACAAGACCTTCATGGCAGGCATATATATACATATACCGTTTTGCAAGTCGCGCTGCACGTATTGCGACTTTTTCTCCACTACACTCATGGAGAAACGGGACGATTATATACGTGCCCTTACTCACGAGGTCGTAAGCCGCAGGAACTACTTACCGTCACAGGAGGTAAGGACAATCTATTTCGGCGGAGGAACGCCTTCCACGCTGTCACTTGAACAGTTTGGCACGGTTTTAGAGGCTGTTCGTGCAAACTACTGCATTTGTCCGGACGCTGAAATCACCCTGGAAGCCAACCCGTCCGACATCACAGATGAGAAACTTAGAGGTTGGAGAGAACAGGGCGTCAACCGATTGAGCATGGGGATTCAATCACTGCAAGACCCGCTACTGAAACTCATCGGGCGGCGGCATAATGCAGCACAAGCGCTTGAAGCCGTCAGGTTGGCGCAAAAAGCCGGAATGAATAATATCAGTATCGACCTGATGTACGGACTTCCTACGCAGACCATGCAACAATGGCAAGACGATATCGGACAAGCGATGCAACTGGGTATTCAGCATATCTCGGCATATTGCCTCTCATACGAAGAGGGTACGGTACTGACCGCGCGGCTGCATAATCAAGAGATAAGTGCCATTGACGATGAAACAGAGAACGCCATGTACGACTATCTGGTACACACGCTGGAGAACAACGGATTTATGCGGTATGAGGTGTCCAATTTTGCCCTTTCCGGCTATGAGTCGCGCCACAACAGCAGTTACTGGAACGCAACCCCTTATTTGGGATTAGGCGCTGGGGCACATTCGTTTGATGGCAATTCCAGGCAATGGAACATCGATGATTTGCAAACCTATATCGATGCACAATTGGCGGACAAGACTTGCTTCGAGCGCGAGGTGCTGACGGCTGACGACAGGTACAACGAACTGGTCATGCTGGGGTTGAGGACTCGCAACGGACTGAATTTGTCTGAAGTCCCGTCCTTCATGCAGGAACATTGCAAGTTGGTCGCCAATTCCTATATATGCGCCGGTCTGCTGAAAGAAATACTTGACGGCAACGGAGACACACGATTAGTCGCCACTCAACAAGGAATACATATTTTGAACAGAATAATAGAGGATTTGATGATATGAACTCAAACTTTAAAAAAACATTTGCCAAATGGTTCTGGTTGGTTTTCGCAGCCGGAGTGGTGTTTGTCGTTTTCTTTTTCCTTGGCATTGCCAAGGGTTGGTTCGGATATATGCCCCCACTGGAAGATCTGCAAAACCCGAAGAACAAATTTGCCAGCGAGGTGTTCTCCAACGACAACATTTCTCTGGGCAGGTATTATCGTACCGAAAACCGCGTCAGTGTTAATTACGATGAGATTTCACCATATGTCATCAACGCATTGGTTGCCACGGAGGACGCCCGTTTCTACTCGCACTCGGGTATCGACTCGAAAGCTTTCGTGCGCGCTCTGCTGACGCTGGGGAAAGCAGGGGGCGGCAGTACTATCACGCAGCAGTTGAGCAAACAACTCTACTCTCCTACGGCGGGCAGTACGTTCGAGCGTCTGTTGCAGAAACCCAACGAATGGGTGATTGCCGTCCAGTTGGAACGTCTCTATTCGAAAGACGAGATTATCATGATGTACCTCAATCAGTTTGATTTTCTCTACAACGCAGTCGGCATCAAATCGGCTGCACAAGTCTATTTCGGCAAGAAACCAAGCGAACTGAACGCAGAGGAAGCCGCCGTACTGATAGGTATGTGCAAGAACCCGTCGCTGTACAACCCCATCCGTCACCCCGAACGGGCACTGAACAGGCGCAACACTGTACTCAACCAAATGGAGAAATACGACTACCTGACTGAGGCAGAGTGCGATTCTCTCAAGCAGACAGCCATGACCATCGACTACCATTCAGTGGACCACAAGGAAGGGTCTGCGCAATATCTGCGCGAGTATTTGCGACAAATCCTCACGGCGAAAGAACCCAAGGAGAGCAACTACTCCGAATGGAACAAAATGCAGTATCAGATTGACCGCAAGCAGTGGGATACCAATCCGCTGTACGGGTTCTGCCAGAAAAACAGGAAACCCGATGGTTCGCACTATGACCTGTACAACGACGGCTTGCGTATCTACACTACGCTGGATTCGCGCATGCAACGATATGCCGAGGAGGCAGTCCACGAGCACATGACAGACCTGCAGGCACGGTTCTTCAAAGAAAAGAAAAACAAATCCTACGCCCCCTTCTCACGCCAACTTTCCAAGGAGGAGGTCAGTGCCGCCATGACGCGCTCCATGCGCCAATCGGAGCGGTACCGACTACTCAAACGCGCAGGTAAGACCGAGGATGAGATACGCCAGATATTCGATACACCCATTGAGATGCAGGTGTTCTCCTACAATGGAATCATTGACACTACTCTCTCGCCTATGGACAGTATCCGTTGGCAGAAATATTTCCTGCGCTGCGGTTTCATGTCCATGGACCCGCACTCGGGTTACGTGAAAGCGTATGTGGGTGGTCCGGATTTTGCCAATTTCCAATACGACATGGTTTCGATGGGACGCCGTCAGGTGGGATCTACCGTCAAGCCTTTCCTCTATACGCTTGCCATGAGCGAAGGCATGTGGCCTTGTGACAAGACGGTCAACCAATCTATTACGCTCACCACAGAGACCGGTCAGGAATGGACGCCCCGCAACTCAGGAAAGACCCATATAGGCGACACTGTCACTCTGCAGTGGGGATTGGCGCAGTCCAATAACTGGATATCCGCCTATCTGATGTCACTCTTCGGCCCCAAACAAATGGTCAGCATGATGCGCTCGTTCGGTATTCAGGGCGACATCCCCGCTGTGGTCAGCCTGTGTCTGGGACCATGCGAAGTGAGCGTGCGGGAAATGGTGGATGCCTACACTGTTTTCCCCAACAAAGGCATTCGTGTAGAGCCGTTGTTCGTCACACGCATCGAGGACAACAACGGCAACGTGCTCGCTACCTTCACCCCCGAGACATACGAGGTGATAGACGAACTGACATCCTACAAGATGATC
>ODAI013446697.1_pt1 | contig 12775 bp, 7 predicted proteins | sample 1539321 | NCBI WGS metagenome assembly ODAI01 (sample SAMN02144231, study PRJEB22623) | gut metagenome | biome: sheep rumen | host: Ovis aries | place: New Zealand | reverse complement strand
CTGAGGGGGCTGTGAGTTCCTCATAGGTTCCCTGGAACATCACTTCGCCTCCTTTGCGACCTGCGAGAGGTCCCATGTCGACGATGTAGTCGGCTTCGCGCATCATCTCTTCGTCGTGCTCTACGACGATGACGGTGTTGCCCGTGTCGCGCAGCTCCTTGAGCGAATGAATCAGGCGCCGGTTGTCGCGTTGGTGCAGACCTATCGATGGCTCGTCGAGGATGTAGAGCACGTTGACGAGCTTCGAACCGATCTGCGTGGCCAGACGTATGCGTTGGCTCTCGCCGCCGCTGAGGCTCATGGCCGCACGTGAGAGGCTGAGGTAGTCGAGCCCAACGTCGACGAGAAACTGCACGCGCGTGCGTATTTCTTTTAGTATTTCGGGCGCTATCTTCTGTTGCCGTGGCGTCAGCTGTGGGTCGGCAAGCCACTTATGCAGGTCCTTGATGTCCATGTCGGCCAGCTCGGCGATGTTCTTGTTGCCGATGCGGAAGTGCAAGGCTTCGCGGTTGAGGCGGGCACCATGGCAGTCGGGGCAGACGGTTGTCTTCGAGAACTGCTCTGCCCATTTCTGTGCTGTGGCACTGGCTTCGCCGTCCTGCATCATCTCGATGTACTTGACAAGCCCTTCGTAGGCGATATAGTAATCGTTCGTCGTATGGGCAGTGGCGGCAGGTATGCGTAGCCGTTCGGGGCATCCGCTCAGGATTTCGTCGATAGCTTCTTCGGGAACATCCTTCAGTGGCGTATCCAGATTGACCCCATGACGTTCGAGCAGCGCAGCCATCTGCCAGAAGATCATCTGGTTCTTGGCTTTTCCTAAGGGTGCTATGCCACCTTCTTTAACAGAAAGTGTTCGGTCGGGGATGACCTTGTTGACGTCGATGAGGTTGACGTAGCCGAGGCCCTTGCAGCGCGGACACCAACCCTGAGGCGAGTTGAACGAGAAGTTGTGGGGAGCAGGGTCGGCGTAGCTCATGCCCGTAGTAGGGCACATGAGACGGCGCGAATAGTGGCGTACTTCTTGGTGCTCCATGTCTAACAGCATCATGAGCCCTTCGCCCATCTTCAAACACAATTCCACACTCTTTTGAAGGCGTTCACGTTCCTCTTTGTTTCCTTTCACGGCCAGGCGGTCGACGACGACCTCGATGCTATGGTTGCTATAGCGGTCGACTTTCATACCCGGCACAAGTTCCATCATCTGGCCATCGACGCGTACCCATACGAAACCTTTTCGGCGGGTACTGTCGAAGAGTTCCCGGTAATGTCCCTTACGGTTCTTCACTAATGGCGCCAGAAGTTGTATCTTATGGCCGTCGTAGTCATGAGTGATAAGGTCAACAATTTGCTCTTCCGTGTATTTCACCATCGGCTCGCCTGTCTGCCATGAGAAGGCATCACCGGCACGGGCATAGAGCAGGCGCAGGTAGTCGAAAATCTCAGTTGTTGTTCCTACCGTGGATCGTGGGTTCTTGTTGGTTGTCTTCTGCTCGATGCTGATGACGGGCGACAGGCCTGATATCTTGTCGACATCGGGCCGTTCCAGGCCACCAAGAAAGTTGCGCGCATAAGCCGAGAAGGTGTCGATGTACCGGCGTTGGCCTTCGGCATAAATGGTGTCGAAAGCCAGCGATGATTTGCCCGATCCTGAGAGACCTGTAATGACGGTGAGGCTGTCTCGAGGAATACTGACATCCACGTTCTTCAGATTGTGCACACGGGCTCCTATGACTTCAAGCTTATTTTCCATTCTTCACTTATCACTCTTCGCTATTCGTTCATCACTCTTCTCACTGTCTGTTCCCGTGCTTCACTTTGTTGAACTACTGCCATCGCTATTCGTGAACCGTGTAAGGACGTTGATATCCTTTCTGATATGGTAGACACGGCCGTCAGCACCTTTGGCAGAGACATTGACAAAGTAGACACCGTCATTGACAACTTTTCCATTGACCTTACCGTCCCATTCGCCGTTGACATCGTCCCACGAATAAAGCTTCTGCCCCCATCGGTTGAAAATGGTAGCGTGGAATTCCACGATGCTCTGATGGTTTTTTACTTTATACGTGTCGTTCCGGAGGTCGTCGTTAGGCGAAAAAGCATTTGGCATTTCCAGCCGGCTCTCTGAGACCGAGACAGTGAAGCGCGCGGGCGCTTCGCCTTCGGCTGGATAGGGCGTTTCATCGCTTCCTGCAGAGAAGGTGGCTTTCAGCTCAACGGTGAAAGATCCGCTATGAAGGAAAGTGTATTCGATGTCCTGTTCGAAACGGTGTACTAAGATGTTGTTCTCTTTTCCGGTTTCATAGATAATCCATTCGAAGCGGGCGGTATAGTCGTCGGCATCGACAGGATTGGCTTTGAATTCCGCTTTTACAGGTGCCGAGCCGGAATAGCTCTCAGCAGTCTCGGAAATCTCCTGGCCCTCGTCGTTCGTGTGGGTGAATGTGGCTGTCGGGAGGCAGGTTTGTGCTGCCGTCGGCGCCGTGAAAGCGACCAGCAGGACAAGGCTGATTACAGCTGACAAGTATTTGTTGAAGGTCATTAGATAGGTGGCGTGAGAAATAAGGATTAAAACAAATTCACCGCTTAGAGTGACAAGGTTTCGAGAGCCGTGATCAGTTCGCGTTTCAGCGGCTTGTCGCTCTTCACGGCATTAGAGAATGGAACGTAGACGATTTCGTCGTTCTTGATGCCAATCATCACGTTGCGCTGTCCGTCGAGCAATGCGTTGATGGCACCTACTCCCAGACGTGATGCCAAGATACGGTCCTGTGCTGAGGGCGATCCTCCACGCTGCAGATGGCCGAGTATGCTGACGCGTACGTCGAACTGAGGATATTCGTTGCGCACACGTTCGGCATAGTACATGGCACCACACTTGGGACTCTCGCTCACGATGACTATAGAGGATGATTTCGACTTACGGATGCCACGGCCGATGAATTGCGCTAATTGGTCGACATGGGTTTGCTCTTCGGGGATGATGGCAGCCTCGGCACCGGCAGCAATGGCTGAGTTCTGGGCCAGGAAACCGGCGTCGCGTCCCATCACCTCGATGAAGAATATGCGTTCGTGAGAGTTGGCCGTGTCGCGAATCTTGTCGACACACTCCATGATGGTGTTCAGTGATGTGTCGTAGCCTATGGTGAGGTCGGTGCCATTAAGGTCGTTGTCGATTGTTCCAGGCAGTCCGATGCATGGCACATCGTATTCAGCAGCGAAGAGACGGGCGCCCGTGAGCGATCCGTTGCCACCGATGACCACCAATGCATCGATGCCAGCTTCCACCATGTTGTCGTAGGCTTTTTTGCGCCCTTCCTCTGTCATGAAGTCCTTTGAGCGGGCTGTCTTGAGGATGGTGCCTCCTCGACCGATGATTCCGGAGACGCTTTCGGTGGTAAAATCTTTAATCTCTTTGTGAATGAGTCCTTCGTAGCCGCGATAGATGCCTTTCACTTTAAAGCCATTGGCTATGGCAGCGCGTGTTACGGCGCGTATGGCAGCATTCATTCCGGGGGCGTCACCTCCGCTGGTGAGTACGCCTATACAATTAATGTGTCTTCTCATAGAAGTAGTTATGCTTGAGTTTGGATATTAGTGTCGTCGGTGATTTCAACAGCCTCGGCGTCGACAATGTCGTTTTCGGGCGAGGTGGCTTCGATGAGCCTCTTAAGTCGGTAGAGGCGTATGCCAAAGAAAAATTCGCTCACGCCATAAGCGATGTAGGCTATGCCGAGGATGGTGAAGGGTAGTGCGGCCGCTTCTAAGGGTTTGACAATGACGAAGATGCCAGCAGCGATGATGGCTATGGGGATGATGAAGCCCGTCCAATCGATGGGCACTATCTTGCGATAGCGTATGAGGGCCACTATCTGTACGATCCCGATGAGCACCAGCAACCCTCCGAGGACATACATCAGAATGTTTACGAACTCTGCGGGTAGCGCGATGAGCAAAGCTCCCAAAGCTATGGAGGCTATGCCTGCGACGGGGAACATCGGCAAAAGGGTGGGGCGGCTCTCAAATGTGTTGCCTTGTTCGTTTGCCAGGAGTTCGGCTTTGCGCAACTGGCGGCGGGTGTTGAAGAAGCCTATGATGGCTAAGATGCCGGAAAAGACAAACAGTCCACCGATGATCTGAACGAGCAACGTGGGCATTTTGTCGGTTTGACTTACAAGCAGAAAACCAATGAGGAGCGCACAAAGCGAACGAAAAATATAGCGGGTCAGCATGATTATATCAGATGATGAAGATTGTTAACTTACAGTAATGTAATAGCGCCACAAAAGTACATATTATTTTGCATAAAGGGGCAGGAAAGAGAGAAAAATACATCGTAAGGATAAAAAAATAGCAGTAGTTCATTGTCCGTTAATCATTTTCTCGTATCTTTGCACCGCATTTAAACGCACCAAGACGTGAAAATCAAGGAAATCATTGCAGCCCTTGAGCGATTCGCGCCTCTGCCCTTGCAGGAAAGCTACGATAATGCTGGCCTGCAATGTGGATTGACAGAGGCGGAGGCCTCAGGGGCATTGTTGTGTTTAGACGTCACCGAAGACGTCCTTCGCGAGGCTGTGGACTTGGGTTGCAACCTCGTTGTGAGTCATCACCCGTTGCTCTTCCATGGATTGAAGCAGGTCTCTGACGCCAATTTGGTGCAGCGCTGCATCCGCTTGGCTGTGCAAAACGACCTCTGCATCTATTCGGCCCACACCAATCTCGATAATGCCGAGGATGGAGTCAACTATCGAATAGCCGATAAGCTCGGCCTTATTGATGTTCAGCTCCTTGAGCCTACGACGGTGAACCTTGGCTCGCGTAGCGTGAAGAGCGCCAGTGCCGTCATCGGCTACCTGCCTCAGGGAGAGGATTCACTGGCTTTCCTGCAGCGTGTTAAACAGGCGTTTGGCGTAGAAGCCCTACAACACAATGCCTTGCTCGAACGACCTATCCAAAGCGTGGTGATTACGGGAGGTGCCGGCGACTTCATGCTGGAGGCTGCACTAAGGGCTGGCGCCGATGCTTTCATCACCGGGGAGATGCACTACCACGTATGGTTCGGGCACGAGCAGGAACTGCAAATAGCTGTTGTCGGACACTACGAAAGCGAGCAGTACACCCGCGAAATCTTCCGTGAAATCATAGAAGGAATAGCTCCGATGTTGCCCCTCTACGACACGGATGTGGTGACGAATCCGATACATATTCTTTAAGCAGACAAATTATCAATATAAATAATCGTGGAAGGCAGGAATGTTTCCATACTTCAACAGCCTTCCTTAAAAGAAAGAAGAACATGGCAAGAGAAAAGAAAGATCCCCAGGATCTCAGTATTGAGGACAAGTTGAAGAATCTCTATCAGCTGCAGACAATGCTCTCGGAGATAGACTCTATCAAAACGCTCCGCGGCGAGCTCCCCCTTGAAGTGCAAGACCTTGAAGATGAGATTGAAGGCCTTACCACGCGTATCGACAAGATACAGAAAGATATGCAAGGCTTGCAGGAGGAAATCAGCAAGCGTAAGATTGGCATTCAGGATAATCTCGCCACTATCGAGCGCTACACAGGTCAGTTGGACAACGTGCGCAACAATCGCGAATACGAAAACCTGACGAAGGAAATCGAATATCTCCAACTCGATAATCAGTTGCACGAGAAGAAGATTCGCGAAGCTCAGGAAACCCTCGATCGTCGTCAGGAAGAGATTCGTCGCTGCTCAGATACCGTCACCGAGCGTCGCGATGACCTCGATGTGAAGAAGAGCGAACTCGATGAGATTATCTCTGAAACACGTGCTGAGGAAGAGAAACTGCGCGAACGCTCTAAAAACCTCGAACTCACTATTGAGCCCCGTCTGCTCTCAGCCTTCAAGCGCATTCGCAAGAACTCGCGCAACGGACTGGGAATCGTCTACGTACAGCGTGATGCCTGCGGTGGTTGTTTCAATAAGATTCCGCCTCAGCGCCAGCTTGATATCCGCATGCGTAAGAAAATTATCGTATGTGAATACTGCGGCCGTATCATGATCGACCCCGAACTGGCCGGTGTGCAAATTCAGAAAGCTACGGAAGAAAAGCCCAAGCGCCGCAGCCGTGTGAAGAAGTCCGATAAGAAGGACGAGGATTGAGACGTTAAGCGTAAAGACATACAGAGCATAAAAACGGCGGGTTGCATTCTCATGCAGCCCGCCGTTTTTTTGTTCGTTTTGGCAAAAGCCGCTCAAAAAGCCGTTGGTTTGATTGGCAGATTTATATGATGTTGCGACGGATTGTGGCTGAGCAGGACATATTTTCTCTAAATCCCTTCGGCAAAAGTATTAGAGTTCGTTTGAGGCTGGTCTGGTTATTCCTTGTGATTTCGTGTGAACCTTGTATTCAAGAGTCTTACATAAGGCCAAGCCGCGTTTGGCAATTCTCTTAGGTGCGTTGAGCAATTCTCTTAGGCGTGTAGGGCAATTCTCTTAGGCGCATTGAGCAATTCTCTTAGGTGCATTGAGCAATTCTCTTAGGCGCATTGGAAAAATCTCTTAAATGCGTTGTTTGGCACGCCGAAGGATACTCTTTTTTTGCTGTGGCGACCAAGAAAACAAAAAAAGCAACTAACGGGCTTATTTTTCCAAGGTTAGTTGCTTGTAATTCATTAAAAACATGTATCTTTGCGGCCGAGTTTCACACAACATAATGTCTAACACTCAATTTTTAACTATTTTTTCTTTTATTAATTAACCCTATGTCAAACTTAACAAACATTCAGCCCCTCGAAGACTTCGATTGGGAAGGCTACGAGAAAGGCGGCGCTCAGGACGAGCAATCACGCGACGCACAAGTATCAGCTTATGAAAAGAGCCTCACAGGTGTGGGCGATCACGATGTGGTCGACGGTACTGTCATCGCAATCAACAAACGTGAAGTCGTTGTCAACATCGGTTTCAAGAGCGATGGTATCATCTCTGCCAACGAATTCCGTTACAACCCCGACCTCAAGGTCGGCGACACCGTAGAGGTGTACATCGAAAACCAAGAAGACAAGAAAGGACAACTCATTCTCTCCCACAAGAAGGCTCGCGCAACTAAGAGCTGGGAGCGTGTCAACGCAGCTCTCGAGAACGAAGAAATCATCAAGGGCTACATCAAGTGCCGTACAAAGGGTGGTATGATCGTCGACGTATTCGGCATCGAGGCCTTCCTCCCCGGCAGCCAGATCGACGTCAAGCCTATCCGCGACTACGACGTATTCGTAGGTAAGACCATGGAGTTCAAGGTCGTTAAGATCAATCAGGACTACCGCAATGTCGTTGTCAGCCACAAGGCTCTTATCGAAGCCGAGCTCGAGCAGCAGAAGAAGGAGATCATCTCCAAGCTCGAGAAGGGTCAGGTGCTCGAAGGTACCGTCAAGAACATCACTTCCTATGGCGTATTCATCGACCTGGGTGGCGTAGATGGTCTCGTACACATCACAGACCTCAGCTGGGGCCGCGTAAGCGATCCGCATGAGGTCGTCGAGCTCGACCAGAAGCTCAACGTCGTTATCCTCGACTTCGACGAGGAGAAGAAGCGTATCGCTCTCGGTCTGAAGCAGCTCACACCCCATCCCTGGGACGCTCTCGATCCCAACCTCAAGGTTGGCGACCACGTCAAGGGCAAGGTTGTTGTCATGGCCGACTACGGCGCATTCATCGAGATTGCTCCCGGCGTAGAAGGTCTCATCCACGTCAGCGAGATGTCGTGGAGCCAGCACCTGCGCAGCGCTCAGGACTTCATGAAGGTAGGCGACGAGGTAGAAGCCGTCATCCTCACCCTCGACCGCGAGGAGCGCAAGATGTCGCTCGGCATCAAACAGCTCAAGGAAGATCCCTGGGAGAACATTGAGGCTAAGTACCCCGTTGGCAGCAAGCACACTGCTCGCGTTCGCAACTTCACTAACTTCGGCGTATTCGTCGAGCTCGAAGAGGGCGTTGACGGTCTCATCCACATCAGCGATCTCAGCTGGACCAAGAAAATCAAGCATCCCAGCGAGTTCACCAAGATTGGTGAGAACATCCAAGTTGTGGTTCTCGAAATCGATAAGGACAACCGTCGTCTCAGCCTCGGCCACAAGCAGCTCGAGGAGAATCCTTGGGACGTCTTCGAGACAGTCTTCACACGCGACAGCGTGCACGAAGGCACTATCGTAGAGCTCCTCGACAAGGGTGCTGTTATCCAGCTCGAGTACGGTGTCGAAGGCTTCGCTACACCTAAGCACCTCGTCAAGGAAGACGGTAGCCAGGCACAGCAGGGCGAGACCCTTCCCTTCAAGGTTATCGAGTTCAACAAGGATAGCAAGCGCATCATCCTTAGCCACAGCCGTATCTTTGAAGATGCTGCACGCACCGAAGCTCGCGAAGCTCGCAAGGCAGAACGTGCTGCAAAGCGTCCCGCTAAGGCACAAGAGGAACAGGCCGCTATTCAGAACCAGGCAGCAAGCACCACTCTCGGTGACATCGATGCTTTGGCTGAACTCAAGGCTAAGCTCGAGAAAGGTGAATAAAGAAGAAGTTAACGGAAAAACACGTTAACACAACAATCGATAAAAGTGCCCGCAGGTCTTGCCTGCGGGTTCTTTTTTCTCTTTCTCTCATTGTCTTTTTCTTCCGTCGCATTACCCTTCAAGTCCTCCTTTCTTGTCTCTCGCGCGTACATTATTATATATATAAGCACGTCCTATCCTAAAGGCCATAGGGAAAACCGCCTTGCAAAATGGGGCTTTCCCTTTTGTCATATCGCGGAAAAGTCGTTCCTTTGCATTGTCAATAAGACACAGAACCCTAAAAAAACATACAACTATGAAGCGCTTGATGACCACCATGGCAGTGATGGTGATGATAGTCACCTCCGCCGCAGCAATGAGTTTCTCGAAGGCTCGCAAAGAAGCCCTCTTCCTCTCCGACAAGATGGCCTATGAGCTCAGCCTTAGCCTCTCGCAATATGAGGCCGTTTACGAGATTAACCTCGACTATTTCCTGAGCCTGTACGATCCCGCCGATCTCGATGGCGTGTTCTGGTTACGTCGCAATGCTGACCTCCGTTACGTCCTCAGTCCCTGGCAGTGGCAGATGTACACGGGCATCGTAGACTTCTATCGTCCCATGTCGTGGGTACGCCGCCATACTTTCAACCTGGTGCTACGCAACCGCTATTCAACCAACCATTTCTTCTTCGATCGGCCTACCATCTACTATAGCTTCAGAGGAGGACATAACACAGGTTACGACAGCTACTATGCCGGACGCGATTTCCACCGTCCCGCTGCACCCAACGCAAAGATGCATTATGGGAGTTCGGCCCCTGCAGCTCATGGCACAACAAGGCCCACGAGCAAGGCTAATCCCAGCTACCACTTTAACGACACGAAGACGGTTCCCGTAACTTCTGGTGCAAACCGTCCGCAGACCTTCAGTGGATCGCAACGTGGAAACAGCACAACACGTTCCAACGTTGGAAACGTGACCCAGCGTTCTACAACAACTACCACTACAACTTCGCGTACAACGACTCGCACGAGTGGCAGCACACGTGGCAACACTGGCGGTTCGAGAGGACGTTGAAAAGATGGGTTGGAGAATTTTACAAAAAAAGTGGCAGGAAACGAAAGTTTTCTGCCACTTTTTTAATAAATTTGCTGCGCATATTCACTTTTAATATATTAATAACCAAAAAGAATTTTTTATCATCAACAGATTGTAAGCATTAGTTAGAAAAGAATGCACGGCTGGCCTTACCACTGAGACTGGAAGGCGTAAAGGCTTGCAGACGTGTACACATCAACAATTCCTTTACCAAAACTACTGCGCCACAAGCCTTGACGCGGAACGATAACTAACAAGAAATTACGCAAATGAAAAAGTATTTACTTTCATTGTTAGCCTTGTTTAGCTTCTCAGCATTCAGTTTCGGTGCTACAGAATACCTTAAGGTAACTATGGCATATACAGGCACGGAAACCACGAACATGGCTGACGGCAACAATGCAGCAATAGTAGGCTTGACAGCTACTGAATGGTCTGTTATTGCAGACAAAGGTGCTAACTCCAATATGCCAGGTTTGAATAAAGCTGGAGATATGAGATTGTATTGGTCTGCTAGCGGAGGCAATACCATTACAGTATCTTCCCTGACCGGTGCAAGAATTGAGTATATAGAAGCCACATTTACAGGTGACTCATATTCAAATGTCAGCGTTACAGTTAACGACAAAGCCGTTTCTGGTACGGACGGGCATTTCAACATTGGCGCTTCTTCTTTTGTACTAGGAAATGCAAATACGGCCAATACTCAGGTTCGTATTTCAAAGATTGACATCTACTACTCAGGTGGCCAAGCAGCTACCGTGGCAGCTCCTGTCATCACTCCTGCTTCAGGAACATTCCTTGGCGGAGCTGTGCGTAATGTGACCATGACGTGCGAAACCGAGGGTGCTGAAATACGCTATAGAATTAGCCATAAGCTTACCGATGGAATGACCGAAATGCAAGAGGATTATTCCATTTACACTGAACCATTCGAAATCCTGGCACAAGGTAGGGTGTCATCTACCGTTACTGCTTGGGCCGTGATACCCGCAACAGCGGATGCTGATGAGCAATCAAGCGCTGAGGTAAAGGTGACATATACCTATCCCGTAGTCTACACCTCTATCTATGAAGCCAACTCAGCTGCCACTCCTACATCTACCATCGTTGCACTGGATGCCAAGGAATGGCTGGTAACATACGTTGACGGAGGATACACTTACCTCACAGATGGCCGTGCAGGCTTGTTGCTTTACGGCTCTGACCTCGGCCTTGAGCAAGGACAGAAGGTATCCGGCATCATCAGCGGTGGACTCAAGACTTACAACGGTCTGCCCGAAGTGGAGAAACCCGACGTGTCCAATCTCGAGATTGTCAGCGAAGACAACGAGGTTGCTCCCTTCGTAGTTGCAGCATCAGCCTTGGCTGCAGACAAGATGAAGTGGGTTAATATGTTTGTAACTATAGAGAAAGCTATCCCTGAAGAAAGCTTCTCTGTTGCGGAAGGTGAACAAGCAAAGAGTTACAATTTTACCTCTGAAGAAGCATCTTTCATCGTTCGCAACCAGTTTAAGCAAGCTATAGATGTCGTAGCAGAAAAGAAGTATAGTGTGTCTGGCTTCTATGCCATCTTCAATGATAATGGTCAGATCTATAACACACAGATCGAAGAGTTCTTGGATCCTGCTGACATTATGGGTGACGTGACACAATACTATATCTCTAATCCAAGCTTCGAACTCGCAGATGCTGAAACGCCTCTTGCTACAGAGCTTAAAGTCTCCAATGGACCTGCCACTATTTTTGGCTGGGTTATGGCTGGTGTTGGCAATCAGTTCAACAATACGGAGATACGTCAGTCCAACTCTACCAGCACAACCTCTCAGTTTGGAACCTCTGAGCCCAGTGATGGCAACTATTCTCTCTTCTTCCGTCAGGGATGGAACAATCAAGGCAATATTATTACGCTTACTGCAGCTTCCAGCAGCGAGTTGCCCGCTGGCAACTACATTCTGTCTGTAGACTACAAGCAACATTATGCACACGACGGTAATTCAAATCAGAATACCAAGGTCGGAATAGCTTGTATGTCTCAGTCACAGTCTCTTGCTGAGGCAGTTTCAGAACCTGCTGCTGGTGTTAGCGGAGGTAATGGTGATCCTACATATTTCAATGATGCTGAATGGTCTACTCTTGAAGCTCCCCTCACGCTTTCAGAGAATATGTCTGTAGACTTTGTCATAACATTATATTCCTCAGGTCAGCGCCGTTCAGACTTCTTTGTCGATAATTTCCGCCTTACTCGTGTTAGTGAAGAGGAGGTCGCTCGTGCAGAACTCAAGAATCTTTTGCCCGAGGCTGCTGTGTTCCTCGACCAGCCAGCAGGTAATATCTTCCAGCCCTCTCAGGATGTTAAAGATGCTCTGGATGAAGCTTACAGTCAAGCACAACAGGTCTATGATAATGAGGAGGCTACAGCCGAGGCTATCCGCAACCAGACGAATAATCTTTTGGCAGCAATTAAAGCTTTCGTTAGTGCAGAACCCATTCAGCCAGATCCCGCTAAGCAGTATTCTATTCAGCTCAAGAATACGGAATTCTTCATGAGCTTATCTGATGTTACAAAGCTTTCTGCCGAACCTCAGGGATTCTATTTTGAGCAGACAGATCTCGGATATGCTATCACAGATGGCAATGGTAACTATGTAGCTCAAGCTGGTGCCAATGCTTGGAATATGGCTAATTCAACTTCGTCTTACGACTGGTACATTGAGGCCCTGCCCGATGGTTCATATCAAATTGCTCAAGCAGGCAATCACAACAATTCCGTCGGCGTAGACAATGTGTCTGATGGTTCGTCATGCTATGCAAATAAGAATATCTCACAGCTCGGTGATCGTGCTAAGTGGAACATCACAGAGATGTCTACGGTAACTGTATTGCCCAACATCGCTGCCCTGAATGAAAAGCTCTCTTCGTCCGATGACGAGTCAGGTGATTACAATCTTCAGCTGACGAATGCGAAGGTTCTTTATTCATGCAGTGTCACCGATGAAGGTGGCACGATGGAATATGCCATATTGGAAGATGAGTCAGGCCGCGCCCTTTCGAATATCACCGGCATCTCCGCCTTGCAGACGGGTATGACCGTGAACGGCCAGCTTCCTATCAGCATTGTATCTACCTATTGGTCAGAGGCCGTGGCCAATGACAATACGGCCG
>ODAI013063632.1_pt1 | contig 12776 bp, 9 predicted proteins | sample 1539321 | NCBI WGS metagenome assembly ODAI01 (sample SAMN02144231, study PRJEB22623) | gut metagenome | biome: sheep rumen | host: Ovis aries | place: New Zealand | reverse complement strand
GAACGCGAACTCCGGAATGTCTATTTCCCTCCTTTCGAGGCGGCCGTGAAGGCCGGGGCGCTTACCCTGATGACTTCGTTCAACGACAACGACGGAGTCCCCTCGACCGGCAACCGCTTCATCCTGAAGGACATCCTTCGGGACGAGTGGGGATTTGACGGCCTGGTGGTCACCGACTGGAACTCCATGGGCGAGATGATTCCCCACGGCTTCGGAACCGACCGCAAGGACGTGGCCGAAAAGGCGGCCAACGCCGGCGTGGACATGGACATGATGACCTTCGGCTTCCTCTCCCATCTGGAAGAACTGGTCAAGAGCGGGGCGGTGAAAGAAAAGACCATCGACAGCGCCGTGCGCAATATCCTCCGGGTCAAAATGCTGCTGGGCTTGTTCGAGCAGCCCTACGTGGATCCGGCGGCGGCAAAGGCCGTCCAGTATGCGCCGGAGCACCTGGCCGCCGCCCGGCAATCGGCCGAGGAATCGGCCATCCTGCTCAAGAACAACGGCGTCCTTCCGCTCCGGGAGGGCCTGCGCATTCTGGTAACCGGTCCTCTGGCCGATGCGCCGCACGACCAGTTGGGAACCTGGTGCTTCGACGGGGAGAAAGAGCACACCATTACGCCTCTCCGGGCACTGGAGGCCCGTTACCCCGGCCAGATCCGTTTTGAGCCGGGCCTGAAATACAGCCGCCAGCGGCGCGACCGTTTCGACGAAGTGACGGCCGCCGCCCGCCAGGCCGATGTGGTCCTCGCCTTCGTGGGAGAGGAATCCATTCTCTCCGGGGAGGCCCATTCCGTGGCCGACCTCAACCTGAAAGGCTCCCAGAGCGAACTGCTTGCCGCGCTGAAGGCCTGCGGGAAACCGGTCGTGGCCGTTGTGATGGCCGGCCGGCCCCTTACCGTCGAGCGCGACCTCGCCCATTGCGACGCCATGCTCTACTCCTTCCATCCCGGCACCATGGGCGGTCCGGCCCTGGCCGGCCTCCTTTCCGGGGACGTGAATCCTTCCGGCAAGACGCCGGTCACCTTCCTCCGCACGGTGGGGCAGGTTCCGCTCTACTACAACCATCACATGACGGGCCGTCCTTACAATGGGGAGACCCTTCTGGACGACATCGACCTGGAGGCCGGACAGACCTCCCTCGGGAATACGTCCTATTATCTGGATTACGGCGCCTATCCGCTCTTCCCCTTCGGCTACGGCCTCAGTTACACCAGTTTTGCCTATTCCGGCGCCGCGCTGGACAAGGAAACCTACGGGACGGACGATACCGTCCGGGTGCGTTTCACCCTCAGCAATACCGGCAGCCGCGAAGGCACCGAAGTGGTGCAGCTCTATGTCCGCGACCTGGTGGGCTCCGTCACCCGTCCCGTGAAGGAACTCAAAGCCTTCCGGCGTGAGACGCTGAAGGCCGGGGAATCCCGGACGGTCGAGATTTCCCTGCCGGTCTCCGAACTGGCCTTCTATGGCCTGGACATGGTAAAGAAAGTGGAACCGGGTGAATTCCGGCTTTGGGTGGCCGGTGACAGCGCTTCCGGAGAGCCCCTTTCATTCAAGGTGCAGTGATGGGAAGGTATTTTGGTGCAGGACTGGCCCTTGTCCTTCTGGCCGCCGTTGCCTGCGGCCGGAAAGAGAACGTTCCCGAGCCTGTTCCGGAGCCCCTGCTGCGCTCGGTCACCGTTTTGCAGGATTCCGTGGTCCTTTCCGATGACGGCAGCATCGAACTGTCCTTCACGGTAAAGGACCCGGACTTCGTGTTTACGGAACTCCTGCTGCAGACCGATGCCGGAGCGGCCCCCGAAGAGTTTTCCCTCCTGCGTTTCACCCGCGCGGCCGAGGCCGGCAGTTACACGGCGGTCCTCCAGGATGCGGGACGCCGGAAGAAATACAAGCGGCAGGTGTGCCTGGCCATCCCCCAGCGCAATGCCGAAACCGGGGTCGAGTCCTTTGTCTCATCGGCCTTTTTCAAGGTTTCCTCCGAACGGCAGGGGCCCGAAACGGGGCTGTCCGTGGTGTTCGTGGATACCGAGAACGGCCAGGAGATTCTCTCCAAGGAGGACTATGTCTCCGCCACCATCCGCATTTTCGGAGAAGGGGAGTACGAGAGTCTGCCCTCGTCGGCCTGCTCCATCCGCGGGCGGGGCAATACCACCTGGTGGTGGCCCAAGAAGCCTTATCTGGTCAAGTTGGAGCAGAAGGCCTCCGTCCTGGGGATGCCCAAGCACAAACGCTGGGTCCTCCTGGCCAATTTCATGGACCGGACGCTCATGCGCAACCTGGTTTCCATGAAGGTGGCCTCCATGACGGGGCTGGACTGGACACCGCGCTGCGTCCCGGTGGAACTGGTTCTCAACGGGAAGCACCAGGGAACTTATCTCCTTGTCGAACAGGTGCGGGTGGACAAAGACCGCGTCCCCGTTTCGGAGAAGGACGGTTTTCTGCTGGAGTGCGACTTCCATTATGACAACGAGATCCAGTGGACCGACCCGCACGGGCACAACGGCCAGTGGGGAGACGGCATTCCCTTCGGCATCAAAAATCCCGATCCGGACGATATCACCGAGGAGCAGATCAACTATATCCGGCAATACATTACGGAGACGGCGGAGGTCCTTTACGGAGAGGATTTCGCCCATCCCGAAACCGGCTACGCCCGGTATCTGGATGTCGATTCCTTCGTGGACTACTGGCTGGTCTTCGAAGTGATGTGCAACCACGAACTGGGGAACCCCGGCAGCGTTTACCTGCACATGGACCGGGGCGGCAAACTGATTGCCGGGCCCTGCTGGGACTTCGACTGGGGAATCCTGTCTTTCCATACCTCTCCCGGAGAATACGACCTGGTCAATGCCAAGGCCTTCTGGTACGAACGGCTGTTCCGGGACCCCGTCTTCAAGGAGAAGGTGAAAGCCCGCTTCCAGGAGCTTCTGCCCCGGCTGCAGACCATTCCGGCCTACATGGACGAGTGCGAAGCGCTTCTTACCGAAAGCGCCCGGCTCAATTTCCAGATGTGGAATCCGGCCGATGACAGGAGCCAGAACGGCGGAAACATCATCAACGGAGACGAGAACCTTTCGTTCCACAACGCCGTCAAACGCCTGAAAGACAATTATAACACGCATCTGAAAGTGATGGCCCGGAAGTTATAGCCCTGTGGCACGGCTTTGGCAGCAAAAGGGACGCTGACTCTTCCGACAGAAAATGAAACGGACAAAATACCTCTCTTACGGCGCCATGGCGGCTCTCATCCTGATGATGATGGCCGCCACCGTTGTAGAAAAAACCAGCGGCACCGGCACCGCGTTCCGCTGGGTGTACCACAATCCCCTTTTCCTGGCCCTGTGGGCCGTGGCGGCCGTTTGCGGGCTCATTTTCCTGATTCGGCGGGGCCTTCCCCGGAGACCCTTCACCCTGGGCATCCATGCCGGGCTGGCCGTCATCCTGGCCGGGGCGCTGGTAACCTTCCTTTTCGGCAGCAGCGGCAGCCTCCACCTGCGGGAAGGGGAAACGTCCTCCGCCTTCGTGCTGGACGACGGGTCACCGGCCTCCCTCCCCTTCGGCATCCGCCTGGACGATTTTGCCATCGACTATCATCCCGGCTCCCGCATGCCTTCCGACTACCGTTCCTGCGTGGTGTTCCTGCCGGAAGGGAAGGCGGTGCCCATTTCCATGAACCACATCGCCAAATACCGCGGCTACCGTTTCTACCAGGCCGATTACGACGAGGACGAACGAGGCAGCATCCTGGCGGTGAGCCACGATCCCTGGGGCGTGGGCATCACCTATGCAGGCTACCTGCTGCTGCTCATTTCCATGATTGGTTTCTTCTTCGAGAAGGATACGGCTTTCCGCTCGGCCCTTCGCCGGGTGGCCTCTTTTACGGCGGCGCTTGCCCTGTTCGCCCTGCTTCCTTCCCTGCCAGCGGCGGCACGGCCCGTCGAAGTTCAGGAGGCCGGGCAACTCTATGTCCAGATCGGCCGGCCGATGGTGCAGTCCATCGTGTGTCTGGTGCTGGGCGTCGTGCTCTTTGTGACGGGGGCGGTGTGCATTTCCAAAGGGAAGAAATACCCCGCCCGGGTGCTTGTGGCCGGAATCGTGGTGGCGCTGCTCATGTGGCTGTACCTGACGCTGGTCCTGGGCCTGCGCTGGTATGCGTCCGGGACCGGTCCTTATGTGGGCCGATACAACGTGATGATGCTCATGGCCTGGTTCTCCACGCTGGCTGTCCTGCTGCTGTCCAAGCGTTTCCCGCTCATCCAGCCACTCGGATTCCTGCTCTCCGGCTTCACGATGCTGCTGGCCAGCCGGGCCGGGGCAAGCCTTCAGATTACGCCCCTGATGCCCGTCCTCCGTTCACCTCTGCTGTCCGTCCACGTGCTCAGCATGATGATGTCCTACACGCTGTTCGGCCTGGTGGCCTTCAACGGAATCATGGGCGTGGCCGTCCCCTCCCGGGAGGCCAGTGAACATCTTCGGGATGCGAGCCTGACGGTGCTCTGCCCCGCGGTGTTCCTGCTCACGTTCGGAACCTTCCTGGGGGCGGTTTGGGCCAATATTTCCTGGGGCAGTTACTGGGCCTGGGATCCCAAGGAGACCTGGGCGCTGATCACCTTGCTGGTGTATTCGTTCACCCTGCACGGCGGGGCGCTCAAGCCCTTCCGGAACGCCCGCTTTTTCCACGGGTACACCATCGCGGCCTTCCTCTGCGTGCTGATAACGTACTTCGGCGTCAACCTGATTCTGGGCGGCATGCACTCGTATGCCTGAGCAAGTTCAGTCTTCCCAGGCGAGCAGGCGGGTCCCGTCGGCCTCCACGCGGATGTGCACCTTCAGGGTCTCTTCCGGCAGGAGCGCTTCGATGTTCTCCGGCCATTCCATCAGGCACAGCTGCCCGCTGTCCAGATAGTCGTACAGGCCGATGTCCAATGCTTCGGCCTCCTGCTCGATCCGGTAAAAATCAAAATGGAAGATGGGCCGTCCGCCCCGTCCGCGGTATTCGTTCACGATGGCGAAAGTGGGGGAACTGATGGCGTCTTCCTCCACCCCCAACTCCTTGCAGACGGCGGTGGTGAAAGTGGTTTTTCCGGCGCCCATCGGCGCATAGAACGCCACCAGCGAATGATTGCCGATGGCCTGCAGGAACTCTTTCGCCGCCCTGGGCAAATCTTCCAGATGCTGAATGGTGATTTCGTGCTTCATGGGTGCAAATATACTACAAATCCAGGATATTTTGCCGGTCCAGGAAGCGGTAACTGGCGGCTTCGGCCAGATGCACGGGCTGGATGTCCCGCTCTCCGGAAAGGTCGGCGATGGTGCGGGCGATTTTCACGATGCGGGTATAAGCGCGGGCGCTCAGCCCCAGGCGGTCGATGATCCGCTCCAGCAGTTGCTTGCATTCCTCCGACAGGGGGCAGAAACGCTCCAGTTCCCGCGTCCCCATTTCCGAGTTGGTGAAAATGCCCATTCCGGCAAACCGTTTCCGCTGAATCTCCCGCGCCCGGAGCACCCGCCCGGCGATGGCTGCCGACGGTTCGGCCTTCCTGCCCCGCAGGAGGGCGGTTGTCTCGACAGGGGAGCAAAGCAGTTGAATATCAATCCTGTCCATGATAGGGCCGCTCAGTTTCGAGAGGTAGGCCTGGCGCTGCCCGGGGGTGCAGGTACAGCGCTCCCCCACGCCGAAATACCCGCACGGGCAGGGGTTGGAAGCGGCGACCAGCATGAACGAGGCCGGGTATTCAATCTTCGCCTTGAGCCGGGAAATGCTCACCACCCGGTCTTCCAACGGTGCCCGGAGCGATTCCAGCGTCGATTTCGGCGCCTCGCAGAATTCGTCCAGAAAGAGCACGCCGTTCGTCGCCAGGGAAACCTCCCCGGGAAGGATGTTCTCGCCGCTGCCCCCGCCCAGCATGGCGGCCTTGGAGGCCGAGATGTGCGGTGCCCGGAAAGGCCGCTGCCGCAGGAGCCCCGGCCGTCCCTGCGACCGTCCCGCCACGGAATAAACCTTGGAAGTGATGGCGCTCTCTTCCAGCGACATGGCGGGAAGGATGCCGGCCATGGCCTTGGCGATCGAACTTTTCCCGCTGCCGGGCGCCCCGATCAGAATGACATTGTGCTGGCCGGCGCAGGCGATTTCCACGCCCCGCTTGGCCGCCTGCTGCCCGATGATATCGGCAAAATCCATAAAAGAGCCCGGCGGGACGGCGGGAGCCTCCATGGCCAGCCGGTAGGCCTCCGTGTTCCGGATCAGCAGATGGGAGCAGTCCTCCCTCTCTCCCAGGACCAGCAGCACGTCGTCCAGGGTCTTCACCCCGAACACTTCCGTCTGTGTATAGTCCGCCGCCTCCAGGGCCGACTGCTCCGGCAGGATACAGCCCCGGAAGCCCTGCCGCATGGCGAGTTCCACCATGGGAAGGGCCCCGCTCACCGGCCGTACACTGCCGTCCAGCCCCAGTTCACCCATGATCAGGTACTTGTCCAGGGCCGGCAGGGGACTCTGCTCCGAGGCGGCGATGATCCCCAGGGCGATGGGAATGTCGTAGCCGCTGCCCTGCTTGTGCAAGTCGGCCGGAGCCAGGTTGATGACAATCTTTTTCCCGGGGATGTGGAAGCCCTTCGCCTGCAGGGCCGTCACCGTTCTCAGGAGGCTTTCCTTTACGGCCGCATCGGCCAGTCCCACCAGATGGATGCCGATCCCCAGGGTGATGTTCACTTCGATGGTGACGGGGACGGCGCTGATGCCGATGCATTTGGCGCTGTGGATGTTGACAAGCATGGCTCAGTAGATTTGCAGGGAGGTGAAGCGGCCGTTGAAGTGCAGGGTGGTCACTTCCCCGTCGCGGATCAGAAGGTGCTCTCCCTTGGCGGGATCGCTGAGGGCGATGGCCAGGACGCCCTTCCGGTACTGCGCGCAGCGTCTGGAGGGAAGCCGGAAGCGGTCCGATGGAAAGGGAATGGTCTTTTTGTCCCAGTAGAGGGTGCGGACGGTATGCTCCGGACCCTCCACCAGGTAGGCGGTGTGGCCGCCGTCCGTGAGCATTTCCAGGATGGGCTGGTTGTCGGTGACCATGTTCACCACCGTGGAGACGTCCCGCAGCCAGTAGCAGTAGTTTTTCCCGCTGGCGATCCCTGTGCTGTGCCCTTTCAGGAGCAGCCGGCCCTCTCCCGGCACCAGTTTCAGGTAGTGGGGAACCTCTGTGGGCTCCATCTCAATCTCTTGGATGGTATTGCCCTTTACCAGGCAGTAAGAACTTCGGACGCTGCGCCTGAGTTCGCTCCGATATACGGTGCCGTCGTGTACCCGGATGTCGTAGAGGCCGCCGACGATGCTCCCGGCCGGAATCATGGCCAGCATCTCATCCTCATGCATCACCCGGTACTCCCATTGCAACTGGTCCCCTTTCCAGATGGGAATACCGTAGGTATAGTAAACGCCCGAGGAGTCCCGGGAGAAGGCGCCTCCCTCCCATTCGCAGTCCTCCGGGCCGTCCAGGACCGTCCCGACGGGCGAGGAAAAGCGTTCCTGCCCGTTGATGCGGAAACTGAAGCCGCCGTTTCCCCGGCGCTGCCCCAGCGTGTAGGCGATGCCGTTCACCGCCAGGAATCCCCGCAGCAGTTCGTCCCCCTCATAGCGGAAACGTTCTTTCCCGTCGCAGGAGACCACCACTTCGTTTCCGTCGCAGGCGTCGGTCCATAGCCTTCCTTCGGCGATGCGGTGCCGATCGGCCTCGGGGCGGCCTTCGACGGCGACCCTGAGCACTTCTTCCCCGTTTTTGAAAAGGACCACGTCGGCCTGTCCGGGGTCCTGCCAGTCCACCCCCTCGGGATAGACAAAAGCGCTTGCGTAGATATCCGGCACAGGAGGCTCCCCGGCCGCGGGCGGAAGCACGACCGTGGAATCCCGGCCGCTTCCTTTGGCGTCGGAGCGGGGCGTGTTTTCAAAAAGCGGTTTTTGGCAGGAGACGAGAGCCAGGGACAACAAAAAGAATCGGAACAACTTACCCATAACGCACAGTTTTTTGTCGGCTGCAAGGTCGCAAAAGCGGGGCAGAAAACCTACAATCGGAAAAAACAAAGTGTTGTTTCAGGTGTTTTTTTGCTGTTTTTTACGATTTTTTCACCGTATCTTTGTGCCATGATCCGTTATCCCAACGTCAAACTCAATCTGGGGCTGCACGTGCTGCGGCGCCGCGAGGACGGTTTCCACGACCTGGAAACCCTCTTCGTCCCCTATACCGGCATCAGCGATTGCCTGGAAATCGTCACGGGAGAAGACTACAGCCGCACCCTCGCCGGCCTCAAGGAGCGGTATGGCTCCCTGGCGCAGGCCGTCACCCCGGACGGGAAACTCATGATCACCATCGCCCGCCGGGAAGGCGTGGACTGGGACCCGCTCAAAGACTTGACAGCCAAGGCCTACGGCCTCCTGGCCCAGGAGTACGACCTTCCCCCCATGAAAATCTTCCTGGAAAAACGGTCGCCCGTGGGCGCCGGCCTCGGGGGAGGATCGGCCGATGCCGCCTTTGCCCTGCGCATGATCTCGGCGCTGGCCGGGCTCAACCTGGCCGATGCGCAACTCGCCGGCCTCGCCGCCCGTCTGGGCAGCGACTGCGCCTTCTTCGTGTACAACACGCCCATGCTGGGAACCGGCCGCGGAGAGGTGCTGGAGCCCTGGGCCATCGACCTGTCCCCCTACCGGACCGAGGTGTTCATTCCGGAAGGAATCTCCGTCTCCACGGCCGATGCCTACCGCGGCATCACCCCGCGGATTCCCGCCAAGAGCCTGCGGGAGGTGCTTTCCCAGCCCGTCTCGACCTGGCGGGAAGAACTCAAGAACGACTTCGAGGAAACGGTGTTTGCCAAATACCCGGCCCTTTCATCCGTCAAGGAGCGCCTGTATGCAAACGGAGCCCTGTACGCCGCCATGTCCGGCAGCGGCTCCGCGTTTTTCGCCCTGTATAAGAAGGATTAATTCCGAAGCCAGTTCTCCGGATTCTGGGGCGTGGACCCTTTCCAGAGTTCGAAGTGGAACTGGTCTTCTCCGCCGATGGTGTCCACCGTGCCCACAGCCTGGCCGGTCACCACTTTGTCGCCGGCTTTCACGTTCACCGTCTTGAGTTTGCTGTACAGGGTGAAGTATTCCCCGTGGCTGACCAGCACGCACTGGTTGTAACCGGGCAGCACCACAATCTGCGTAACCGTACCGTTGAAGACGGCCTTGGCCTCCGCCCCGCGCTTGACGGCGAGGGTGACGCCGTTGTTCTGCGGCAGGTCCACGTTGGTGTAAACCGGGTGTTTGTGCTTGCCGAAGCGCTCTACCACGGCCCCTTCCACCGGCCACGGCAGCCGGCCTTTGTTGGCGGCGAACTCGCCGGAGAGTTTGGCGTCAATCTCGGTGGAGGTGGTTTTCCCGCCGGCCTTGCCGCCCTTGGCTTTCCCCTTGCCCGCGGCCTTGGCGGCCGCTTCCTGCTGGGCGCGGATCAGGTCGGCAATCTTGCGGTTGAGGGCCTCTTTCTGGCGGTTCTTTTCCTGCAGCTGCTGCTGGTATTTCTTGCGGTCCTTGCTCAACTGGTTCACCAGGCGCGAGGATTCGGCCTCTTCGTCCTGGAGGCTGGCCCGCTCCTTCACCACCTTGCGGCGCATTTCGTCGGCATCGTTTCTCAGGGTGGTGAGCCGCTCTTTTTCCACTTCCAGCCGGGCCGATGTCTCGCGGATTTTCAGGGCCTGGCCGCTCATCTGGGCCGACAGGCTGCGGAGGTAGCCGAAACGGCGGAACGCCTGTCCCATGGACTCGCTGGAGAGCACGTACATGTACCACATGCGGCTGTCGCGGTTTTTGTACGATCCCCGGATGAGCCGGCCGTAATAGAGGGAAAGCGTGTCGTAACGGGCCTGCAGCCGGTTAATCTCCCCCTGGCACACGCCGATGGAATCGTTCAGCAGGCGGAGGGTCTGGTCGCATCCCGCAATGAGTTTTTCCCGGGCCGATATCTTGCTGCGCACCAGCGTGAGGGTGTTCATGGCCGCCGAACTGTTCTTGGAATTCTGGGCCAGCTGGCGGTTGATGAGGGCGATATCCTTTTCCAACTGCGCACGCTGGCTTTCGAGTTTTTTCATACTGGTCTTCTGGCCGTATGCGGGCAGGCATACGACGAGCGCCAGGATGAGGATATGAAGGGCTCTTCTCATGGTTGTTCCTGGGCCTCCAGACGGGTGGCCATATTGCGGTAAACTTGGGCGGTTTCGGCTTCTCCCAGGACTTCCAGCACGGTGGCGTAGTGCCGCAGGATAACAGCGCTTTCCTTGCCGCCGTACAGCATGGCGTGTTTGAAGAAAGGCTTGGCTTCCAGGTCTTTACCCATCAGGTGGAGAATCCAGGCGAAGGTGTCCAGGTAGGTGGCGTTGTCGGGCTCGGCCTCCACCGTCTTCTTGGACATGTTGTAGGCTTTCTTGAGTTTTTTGCCCTGCACGCTCAGGTAATAGGCGTAATTGTTGAGGACCGGGGCATAGGAAGGGTCCAGCCGGAGGGCCTTGTCATAGGCCTTGAAGGCCTGCCCGCTGTCACCCATGGAGTAATAGGCGTCTCCCATCATGGACCAGGCGCTCAGGCACAGTTTCTTGTCCTTGGGGTGGGTTTTCAGGAGGTACTCGCAGTTGGTGATGATGGCGTCGTAGTCTTCCAGTTCGTAGTTGGCCATGTTGGCATAGTCCAGGAAGGCCAGTTCGCCGAAGTGGTCGAACGCCGCCATGGAGCGCTCCCGGAGGGCCTTCCAGTCTTTCTGCAGGGAGAGGTACTGGACATAGGTGGCCGTCTGTCCCAGGCTTTCCGGGTACTCGTCGGCCGCTTTCCGGAACCAGGGGCCGGCCTCGGCCTCGCGCCCGGTCGAGTAATAATAACTGCCGGCGGTGGCCAGGAGGCTGCTGTCGGCGGGGTGCGTCTCCAGGGTTTCCGTCACGAAACGGTCGAACCCTTCCCGGTGCAGTTGCAGGATTTTGGGGTCCAGGCTCCGCATCATGTTGCTCAGGTACATGTTCTTGGTGGCGGCGGGGATGTCCTCGGACGTGAAGAACGGGTCCAGGGTCTGGAAATAGTCCTTGTAACGGCGCATGTGCCGATAGACTTCGGACATGCCCAGGATGGCGGGGACATAACTGCTGTCCAGCGAGAGGGCTTCCGTGTAGCGGGCCTGCGCCAGGGAATCGGCGAAATCGGCCAGGTAGTAGTCTCCGAGCATGGACAGGATGGTGGGGGAGGAATACTGGGTGTTGAATTTTTCCAACTCCTGCACGCCCTCTTCCTGCCGTCCCATGGCGCTCAGGACATCGTAGCGGGTGCGCACCACTTCTTCCGACAGGCCCCGCTGCCGCTCGATTTCCGAGAGCGTGGACAGCGCCTTGTCGTACTCTTTCTGGGCCAGGTAGATGTCCAGCAGTTCGTACACGATGGAGTTTTTGTCCGGGAAGGCTTTCACGAGCGCTTCGTACTGCCCTTCCCCTTCATCGATCCGGTTCTGGGCCAGATACATGCGGCCCAGCAGGCGGCGGTACCAGTAATTGGTGCTGTCCAGGGCGATGGCCTTCTTGAGGGAGGCTTCGGCCTGCTCCGCGTCCGAGGTTTGCCACTGCGTCTGCGCGAGGTAATACCAGACGGCGTCGTTCCCGGGGGCGGCTTTGGAAAGCGTCTGCAGGATGTCCCGGGCGCGGACGACCTGGCCGTTCCCATAGAGCGTCACCGCATCGATGAGATTGCTTTCGACAGACTGGCCGATGGCCGGGGCCACGGAAAAGAAACAGACAAGCAGCGCCAGGGCGAATTTTTTCATACTTACAAAAATAGGGGAAATATTTTGTTTTCTCTCGGTTTGCACATAAATTTGTGTTTAATATCAAACAAATTCCGCACCTTTTGAAACGTTTTTGGGAGAAAATGCATCTTATTACTTGGACAAGGGATGAGCAGTCCCCTGCCGGTGCGTCGTCCCTGGAACAGTTGGCGGCCGCCTGCGGGCAAGGGGAGCGGAAGGCCCAGAGGGCTTTGTTCGAGGCACTTTCCCCCAAGATGATGGCCGTGTGCCTGCGGTACATGGGAAACCGGGAAGAGGCGGAGGACGTGCTGCAGGAAGGTTTCATCACCCTGTTCACCAAATTAGACAGCTATCAGGGAGCGGGCTCCTTTGAAGGCTGGGCCAGAAGGATCTTTGTCAATACTGCCCTCATGCATCTCAGACGCACGGATGCGCTGGGTCTCAGCGACGACATCGAGGAGGCCCGCAGCCTTTTCACCCAGGAGGCCACGCCGGTGCAGAAAATGGGATACAGGGATCTGATGCGCATGATATCGGCCCTCCCGGCCGATGCCAGGACGGTCTTCAACATGTATGTGGTGGAAGGCTATTCGCACAAGGAAATCGCGGAGGAACTGGGCTGTACGGAGGCCACTTCGCGCTCCAAGTTGCAGCGCGCCCGCATCAGGCTGCAGGAAATGATAAGAGGAAGCAAATGAAAGAGAATGAATTTGACATACAAGTAAGAAACTTGTTGCAAAACGCAGAGGAGCCGGTCTCTCCCCATGTTTGGGAAGGGATCGCGGCGGGGCTGGACAGAAAGAGGCGCCGCGTAGTTCCCCTGTGGGTCTGGCGTACGGCGGCCGGTGTGGCTGCCGCCGCCGCGGTGGCCGCCGGCGTGGTTTTCCTGAAACCCGCCGCCACCCTTATCGAAGAACATTCTAATCCTATTATTACCATAGCAGAGGCTCCTGCTACTGTGGCGGAAACCCCCGT
>ODAI012293567.1_pt1 | contig 12776 bp, 8 predicted proteins | sample 1539321 | NCBI WGS metagenome assembly ODAI01 (sample SAMN02144231, study PRJEB22623) | gut metagenome | biome: sheep rumen | host: Ovis aries | place: New Zealand | reverse complement strand
GGCCGAGGCGTGGATCCCGCGGCTGCCGGTCTCCAGGGCCAGGCGCATGTCCCTGAAGAGGCCGGTGACCGCCCGGTAGCCAAAGGGCTGGACGTCCGCGTTCCACTGGACATTGGGGACATCCGGGTGGTACCAGCCGGCGTCCCGGCCGATGGACAGGGTGACGTCCGCCTCCCCCTCTTCACTCTCCCTGTAATGGAGCATGGAGGGGTGGAGATTGGAATAGATCCTCGTCCGGGGAGAAAGCTCCGCCAGCAGCCTGATCCAGGTAAAGGAGTCCTCGCTGACTGTCCCGAAGATCTCCCGGACCCGGAAGCCCTCCCGGACCAGGGCGCAGGCCAGCTCGAAGGGATTGCCGTTCATGGCCTCCCCGATGGAAAAGACCGTATCCGGGAAGGCCTGCCGGAAGCTGCTGACCGCTTCCACGGCCTCCGCCTCCCACTGCCCGTCCTCAAAGTCTGTGTCCAGGACCCGGCCCAGGGCCGCGTACTGGGCCCGGATCCGGTCGATCTGGTAGAACCTCCCCAGCTCGATAAAGGGGATCCCCAGACGGTCCTGCAGGTCATAGGCCGCTGGCCGGGCCTCCGGATTGAGGACCAGGTTGAAATTGGCCTCCGCCATGGCCTGGAAGTCGCTGTAATCCGCGCAGGAGCCGATCTGGCGGATCCGGCGCACGCCGGCCTGACCGAGCAGGGGGAAGAGCTCGCTCTCCTCTTCCAGGGGACTGAAAAAGCCCAGGATATTGACCGAGGAGGACTTTTTCCTGCAGGGCTGCAGCAGGGCGTAGATGGACTGGCGGACATGCACCATGGGGGGCTTGCGGCCCTCCCTGGTCAGGGCGTACATGTAGCAGGGCTGGACGCGGACTTCATTCAATCTTTCCCACATGCCGCTCGTCAGGGCGGCTGCGCGAGGAGAAAGCCCGGGACGGGTTTCTCCGATGCGATCACAGGTGCCCGGGCCGTCCTGCGGCACAGGCACCGGATTGAAAGATCTTGTATCGACAAGATCTTTCAATCTTTCCTCCGCCCTCCTGCAGATCCGGTCCATATCTGTTCCCAGCAGGGCATCCACGCAGGTGATGCAGATCATGACGACGCGGGGCCTTCTGCCGGCCCGGTCCAGGCCCCTGCAGATCTCCTCCACCGCGGCGGGGATCTTTTTGAGGTGGCGGCCGGTGACCAGGTCCGTCTCGTCCATGGTCAGGTAAAAAAAGCGGTCCTCATAGCCCGGCATGCGGCTGATCGCGGAGGTATTCCTCCCGCAGCAGCCGGGGGAGACGATCAGCATGACCGAGTCCGGCACGGACAGGCCCGCGCGCTTGACTCCGTAGCCCTCCGCGCCCGGCGAATTGAAGGCCAGGGTCGCCGGCGAGCTGTAGATCAGGTGGGTCGTGGAGACCAGCTCCGGCGGGATGTCCCCGCTCCCCCTGGCGGCCAGGTCCGCCGCCGTGTAATACCGCGCCTTCAGCGCTGCTTTCTCAATAGTCATTCCTCTTCCTCTTTACAGGTTCCTCTCCCGGAACCGCTCATCTCTTTCCACAGGGATCAGATTCCGGAGATCCTCTCCGGCCGTTCTCTCACATACGGGATTCAGTCCTCTTCCTTCTCCAGGAGCCTCGCGGCCAGGTCCAGGAAGGTCCTGCTGACGGGCAGTCCGGGGTCCGCCTCGACAGTCGTCATGCCCCGGTCCTCACAGCGGGTGATGTCGTCGCTCCTGGGGACCTCCCCGACGATCCTCAGGCCCCGGGAATCCGCAAAGGCCCGGACCTTTTCATCCTCGCCGACGACATTGCGGTGGTTGAGGATGATCCCCCGGATCCTGGCATAGCTCCTGTCCTCGAAATTTTCGACCGCGCTGGCTATATTGTTGGCGGCATAGAGGGCCATTTTTTCCCCCGAGGTGACGATCAGGACCTGTTCCGCGTATCCCTCGCGGATGGGGGCCGCGAAGCCTCCGCACACGACATCCCCCAGGACATCGTAGAGGACGACATCCGGCTTCCAGGTCTCGAAGAGCCGCAGGTCCTCCAGCAGCTGGAAGGTCGCGATGATGCCGCGGCCGGCGCAGCCAAGGCCCGGGGTCGGGCCTCCCGTCTCGATGCAGAGGATCCCGCCGAAGCCGACTTTGGAGATTTCCTCGATCGTCTCGGGATCCCGGTCCTCTTCCCGCAGGTAATTCATGACAGGCCTCAGGGCCCTGCCGCCCAGCAGGTTGATCGTGGAATCCGCCTTGGGGTCGCACCCGATCTGGATGACCCGTTTGCCCAGTCTTGCAAAGGCCGCCGCCAGGTGACTCGTGACCGTTGATTTGCCGATGCCGCCCTTTCCGTAAACTGCTATTTTGACCATAAAAAAGACTCCTGTCCGCGCGATCTGACGCAGAAGGAGCCCCTTGCCCGCCGGCAGTCCTGTCCAGATGGATGATCAAAGGTTCCTGATCGATCATCCTTTCCGATCAGCCCCGGGGCTGACACGTTCAAGACAGGTCCTGTCCGGTAAAAAGACTGTCAGGCTCTTTCGGGTCGAAACGAATGCTTCCCGTCAGATTGACACTATATTACCACTGTATTATTCGTTTTTTTGTATCTGTTCGGCACGCCGCAGCGCCTCTGTCAGCCCGAAGACCGCAGGTACAGAGCAGGCGCAGTATGGAGCTGCTGACCAGTTACGATTCTTTCTGATCACATGACCTGTGCCTTACCTGCGGATCTCAGCGGCGATCCTGGCGGCCAGTACCGCATTGTTGATCAGGAAGGCCTTCTGGGATTCCACGCTGTCCATGCCCAGGTATTCGCGGATGCGGCCCATCATGTAGCCGGTGATGGCCTTGCCTCGGACATCATTTTTCCTGACATCCTGCATGGCGTTGTCGACCGCCTGCTTTGTGCGGGCGGGGTCGAGCTCATATTCCTTCGGGACCGGATTGACGACCAGGACGCCGCCGGAGATCCCCATTTTGGCCTTGATCTGCATGACCTTTGCCAGCTCCTGGGGGGTATCCATGCGGTAGGTCAGGCGGAAGCCGCTGCCCCGGACCATATACTCCGGCATGCGGTCCGTCCCGTATCCGATGACGGGCACACCCTTGGTCTCCAGGTATTCCATGGTGATCGGCAGATCGAGGATGGGCTTGGTGCCGGAACATACGACCATGACGGTATTGTCGGCGACGGATTCCAGGTCGGACGAAATATCCATGGTCTTTTCCGCTCCCAGCTGGGCCCCGCCGATGCCGCTCCCGCAGGCGACATAGAGTCCCACCATGGCCGCCACCTGGACCGCGGCGGAAATGGTCATGACCCCGTCCGCGCCCTTGGCCATGAGGATGGGAATATCCCTCGTGGAGGCCTTGAGGATGGATCCCCGCTTGGTCTCCAGATAGCGGATCTCATCGTCGGTCAGGCCGACATGGATCCTGCCGCCTATGATGGCCGCGAAGGCCGGCGTCGCGCCGTGCTCCCGGATGGTATTGCGCATGCGGAAGGCGAAATCCGAGATTCCCGGATAGATCATGCCGCCGAAGGTCGCCGCGCTCTCGATGACCACAACGGGCCTGGATTCCTGGATGGCCTCCTGGACCTCGGGAGAAAAGACGATATAGCTCTTGGTCGGATCCGTCTCCGCCTCCCGGACAGCCTTGCCGTCGTCCGCCGCCGAGGCCTCTTCGTGCACAGCCGAGAACATGTCCACGAAATCCATCCATGCTTCAATATCATAGCTCAGATCCGGCGTCGCGACAAGGTCTCCCTCATCGGAAAAGAGGTAGCTGGAGGAAGTCTCATAGCTCTCCTCTTCCGCTCCCGCCCCCTCCTGCCAGGAGGTGTCAACGGGACATTCGGTCTCCACGCCGAACCACCCGTTGGCAAAGACGTAGATGGCGGACACTCGCCCCCCTCTGCCTGCCAGGGCACTGCGGATGCACATGGTCAGATTGTCCTCGTTTTCCATAAAGCGGAGGACATTTTCGGCCGCGTCCTCCTCACTCAGACCCATCCTGCTGATATGGCCGGTCGTAAATCCCATGGTGATCCCGCTCAGGACTACATATTCCCCGCCATCCCGCATTTCCATCAGGCCCGCGAAAAAGGCCCGGTCCTGCAGGAGGGCGGTCAGCACCTCACCGGGGATATAGCCGGACAGATCGTCGTCCGCCTCCATCCATCCCGCGTACTCCTCCTGTACATCGACCGAGGCCATGCGCAGAAGCTCCTCCGAGCTGAACGGCATCTCCGGTATTTCCATATCCGCAAACGCCTGATAAAAATCCGATGCGATCTTTCCCATATCCGCCCCTCCGTTTGTCTGTGACAATAAGAACCGGCGCCCTGAAGGCCTTGAATGCTTTTTATTATAAGGTTTCGGGCATGGATTTTCAATAAAGCAGGGCCCTGATCTGTCATTTAATTAACAAAAAAGGTAACAGTCCACGCCCCCTCGAAGGACGCGGACATGTAACGCTGCGTTGACCGATCACAAAGCCTCGCATTGTCAGTGCGCTCACGCAATGCGGAGCTTTGTTGACGCCTGACCGCCGTTCAGCCCGGGGTTTCGCGAAAAAAAAGCGAAAGCCTCCGCTCCCGCCCTGCAATTCAGATTTTTAAATATCCAGGTAGTAATACCCGCAGGCATTGATGATCCTGGTCCCGCAGTCGTGCCGGCGGACCCGCTGAAAATGCCCGTAGCTTTTGTGCACATGCCCGTGGATCATATAGGCCGGCCTGATCAGCCGCAGGAAGGAATTAAAGCAGGCGAAGCCCCTGTGGGGCAGGTCCTCCATGTCCCCCCAGCCCCTGGCCGGCGCGTGGGTGACCAGAAGGTCGACACCACCCGCGGCCAGAGCGCGCAGGGCCGCCTTCCGGGTCCTGAAGCGCATGGCTCTCTCTGTATACATAAAGGGACCCTGCTTGTAGCGCATGGATCCGCCCAGACCCAGGATCCGGATGCCCCTGTACTTATAGACCCGGTCCTCAATGCACAGACAGCCCTCCGGGGGACGTTTTTCATAGCCCCCGTCATGGTTTCCGTGCACATAGATAAGAGGACAGTGGCCCAGGGTGACCAGAAATTCCAGATACCCGGGGTCCAGATCCCCGCAGGAAATGATCAGGTCGACATCCTCCAGCATTTCAGGCTTATAAAAGTCCCACAAGGCCTTTGCCTCGACATCCGCCAGCACCAGTATTTTCACAGCTTCCTCCCTGCAGCCCGCCGGACCGGCTGAACCAGGTTCACGGCTTCCGGATCCGGCCCTTCTGCCGCGCCCGGTCTTTACGCCTGCCCCACCTGATCCAGGTCCACGGCTTCCGGATCCGGCTCTTCTGCCGCGCCCGGTCCATGCGCCCGCTCCGGCTAGTCTCCATCCACATTTTCACAGATCCAGTCCATGGTCATGATCTCTTCCCTTGACAGGACCCCGCCGTCCGTGCCGTGAACCCGGCCGTTCCTGTCCGTGACCGCGCCCTCAAAGGGATGGATCCCTCCGTTTCCGATTTCCCTCTGCAGGATGGCTGCAAGCTTCCTGGAAGGAGCAGGCAGGTCCTTGGAATAGATGATATCGATGATCCCGGAAGAGAGCCCAAACCAGTAATTGAGGGCCCGGTCCTTCTGGTCGGAGGTCGTATTGTCGTAGGTCCCGTCCAGGACCCTGCGGGCCACCAGCTCGTAAAAGCTCCCCCAGTTCCAGATGGAGGCCGCCAGTCTCCTGTATCCGCCTCCGTCCTCCCGCAGATAGAGGCCGTATCTGCGGTCTTCATCCGCGGGCCGGATCATGTCCAGGTCAGAGACCAGATGGATCCTGCTGCTCATGTCCCTGTCAGGTCCGTTTCCGCGGTCCGTGTCCGGGTCAAACCAGCGCAGGTCCACCCTGCAGGAGGGATCCGTCAGCTGGGCTCCCAGGGCAAAGGCATTGAGGCTGCACAGAGCTGCCGGGTCCCTTTTGCCGGCCAGATAGCCGATCCGGTGGTCGTCCGTGAGACTGGCCGCCAGAGCCCCCATGATATACTTGGCCTCGAACATCTTGCCGTAATAGGAGCGCATGGCGTGGTCGGTCCGGTTGAAGCAGCAGGTCAGGACCCTGATCCGCGGATTCTCGATCGCGAAACGCAGGGCATATCTGGAGAGGTTCTCGCTGGTCACAAAGACCAGGCCGCAGTTTTCCGCCCTGACCGTGGAAAACGCGTCCAGGATCTCCCCCTCCTCTCTGCAGTTTTCAAAATGCATGGTCTCCACCAGGCTGCCGAAGCTCTCCTGCAGGTGATTTCTGCCCAGCTCATGGCCATAGACCCAGCCCGAGCTGTCCGCGTCCTTCTCGTGGATAAAAGCGATCCGCAGAGGGTTTTCGGCAGAATAGCCCGGGGAGTGGAGGACGGTCGAGAGACCGCTGCGGACAACATTTCTGGTCATCTGCGCGGCTCCGGCCCCGACCGTGATCCCGGCGAAGGCCCCCGCCAGGTCAGCCGCCCCGGCAATGCCTGCCGCCCCGGTCTTTTCCATGAGTCTGGCCGCCTTTGTCAGTGCCGGCTTTTTGTCGGGCGCACCGACCTCCTCCCTCTTTTCAATGAGGGCGATTCCGTTCGCCCTGTCCGCGGACACAAACTCGCGCCAGAGCCGGAGCAGGCGGCGGCCGATCTCATCGTCCCCCTCCCGCAAAAGGCTGTCCAGACTGTAGATCCCCAGATAAATGAGCAGGGCATCCCCGGCGGTCAGGCTCATCTTGAAGCCGCCCTTTGCCCGGTAGACAGAATTGAAAGCCGTAAAGCCCGAGCGGAGCTTCTCCAGCAGGTCCTCCGGCCAGGGGTCACGCAGATTCTGCTCCAGGATCGCCGCCAGCTTCGCGTAGCGGCCCGGCTCGGAAAAGGTGATCTCGAACATGCCCGTCACCCGGAAAAAGTCCAGATACTCATAATAGACCCTGCTCTGGACCGAATCCGTCCTGGGAGGCCTGATCCGGATGACATTGGCCGGGATCGTGACCGCTCCCAGAAAGCGCATCACCGAGACCCGCTTGTTGCCCTCCTCCACATAGAAGAGGTTCATAAACTCATAGGCCTTGACGGGTTCGCGCAGCCCCTCCCGGACCTGGGAGTCATAAAGGTTACTCCACTTGGAGGCAAATTCCGTGTCCTCCTTCATCAGCGGCATGAAATTGGCGGCAAAGGCGTTCTGCCTGCCGCTGGTCCTCGTTCCGGCGATCATATCCAGCGGGATCTCCCTGACCCCCAGAGGGATCTCCGGATACCGGTCCACATCCCTGACCATGTCCTCCAGAGACGGCAGATAGGGGTACTGCCCCCTGGCCACAGCCCTCCTGTATTCCTTCTCCCCAAGCTTCTTTGCCCTTGCGTAATCAGTGATCAAGCGCTTTTCCTCTTATCGTCTTTTTACTCTTTATATTAACTGTTTATCGACTGTCCGTCTGTCGTTTCCGGTCCGGCCCTGTCAGGACCAGCTGCCACATGCTCCGATCCGGCCCTGTCAGGACCAGCCCATCTGGTCCGAATCCAGCACGAGGGTGAAGGGACCGTCATTGACAAGCGACACCTTCATATGGGCGCCGAAGACACCTGTCTGCACCGGCATTCCCAGCCCCCTGCACTTATCCACGATATAATCGAACAGAGGCTCCGCCATATCCGGCAGCCCCGCGTGGACAAAGGAGGGCCGGTTGCCCTTTTTGCAGTCCGCATAAAGGGTGAACTGGGAGACCAGCAGGAGCTCCCCGCCCACAGCGGCAAGGTCCAGATTGGTCTTTCCGTTCTCGTCCTCAAAGATCCGGAGCTTGTGCATCTTTTCGACCATCCTGTCCGCCAGCTCCTTCGTATCCGTCTGACTGATCCCGACCAGGACCAGAAAGCCCCGGCCGATCCGGCCGGACTCATACCCGCCGTTCTCCGGGATCCTGCCGTCCGCCTCCTCAATGACCCGCACCGAAGCCTCTTCGACTACCTGTATTACAAATTTCATGCTTTTTCTCCCTATATTGCCGCGCGGATCACATCTGACCCGCATTGTATCCGCCTCTTCTTGTTTTGTCTATGTTCCAATGTCCTGTTTCCGGCATAAAAAAGCCCTTACCGCGCACCTCCAGTCAGATCGCGATAAGGGACAGAATTCAGCAGGGGAAGAGGGATTCGAACCCCCATGAACGGTTTTGGAGACCGTGATACTGCCATTGTATGATTCCCCTATATAGGATTACAAAGCCGGTTTTCTCAACCGACTTTGCCATTCTAACACATGTAATAGTGTTTATCAACCACTATTTTAAATTATTTTCCCTCGATTTTTTTCGTGGTTTTTTTTCTGACGCGCGATGAGGACAGCGGTGGTTCTGGGACCCAGGGTGATGCGGGTCTGGTCGGGGAGGGGCTTTTCCTCTCCCGGGGCTGCGGATGCGGCGCCGGGCATGAAGGCCAGGTGCCAGCGCATTTGTCCGGGGATGCCGGGAAGCTCCCAGGTGTGTTCCTCCCAGTGGGCGTTGACCGCCACATAGATGAGGCAGTCACAGGGGGCCTGGTGTTTTTCGTGGTCTTCGGCGTACATCCAGGCCAGGCACAGGGAGGGGGCGTTCTGGTCGTATTCCCAGGCTTTGAGTCCGTGGAAGGAGAGCTCCGGATATCCTGTCCCGTTGTGTGAGTAGTCGTAGGAATTGCAGCGCAGTACCGGGTGGGCCTTGCGGAAGGCGATGAGGTTTCTGGTGTATTCGTAGAGGTCTCTGTGTTCTTCCAGCAGATCCCAGTCGAGCCAGGAGATCTCGTTATCCTGGCAGTAGGCGTTGTTATTCCCATACTGGGTATTTCCGAACTCGTCTCCGGAAAGGAGCATGGGAACGCCGCGGCTGGTGAGGAGGACGGCCAGGAGGTTTTTGGTCTGGCGGTCTCTGAGGGCCAGGATCTCCGGATCTGTGGTCTCGCCCTCCGCCCCGCAGTTCCAGCTGTAGTTGGCGTCAGTGCCGTCCCGGTTTTCCTCTCCGTTTATCTCATTGTGCTTTTCGTTATAGGAAACCAGGTCCCGAAGGGTGAATCCGTCGTGGCAGGTGATGAAATTGACCGAGGCCTCGGTTCCTCTTTTGGGATAGAGGTCCTGCGATCCCCGGATCCTCTTGCAGAATTCGGGGGCGGCATCGGCGTCTCCCTTCATGAAGCGGCGGACACAGTCCCGGTATTGTCCGTTCCATTCCGTCCACCTGACGCCGGAGGGGAATTTCCCGACCAGGTAGAGGCCGGCGGCGTCCCAGGCCTCGGCGATCAGTTTGCACCTGCTCAGGACGGCGTCCCTGCTCAGGACATCTACCAGGGGCGGGTCCAGCATGGGTTTCCCGTGTTCATCCCTGGAGAGGATGGAGGCGAGGTCGAAGCGGAAGCCGTCTATGTGGTAGGCGCAGACCCAGTAGCGCAGACAGTCCAGGATGACGTTTCTCACGACCGGGTGGTTGCAGTTCATGGTGTTGCCGCAGCCGCTGAAATTGAGATATCTGCCGTCCGGGGTCAGGAGGTAGTAGGTCTTGTTGTCGATGCCGCGATAGGAAATGACAGGGCCGCCCTCTCCTCCCTCGGCTGTGTGGTTGAAGACGACGTCCAGCAGGACTTCGATCCCGTTCTGGTGAAGGTGGCGGATCATGTTCTTGAGCTCGTCCGCCTCCATACCGAATACGCCGGTGACGGCATATCCCGCCTTGGGGGCAAAGAAGCCTATGGTCGAGTATCCCCAGTAATTATGGACCCGGATACCCTCCTCAGTGCGGCCGTTTTCAAATTCGTCAAATTCGAAGACGGGCATGAGCTCTACGCAGTTGACCCCCAGGTCCTTGAGGTAGGGGATCTTTTCGATCAGGCCGGCAAAGGTCCCCCTGTGCTTTACTCCCGACGAGGGGTGGCTGGTGAAAGACCTTATATGCAGCTCATAGATGACCAGGTCACCGATCCTGTTTTCCAGAGGCTTGTCCCCCTGCCATTCGTAATCCTCCCGGATCAGCCGGCCCCGGTGGGGAAAGGGGTTGGACAGGTCAGGTCTTTTCCCCCAGATCGTCCTTCCCGAGATGGATCTGGCGTAGGGATCGAGCAGGACCTTATCGGGATCAAACCGGTGCCCTTCAACGGGGTCATAGGGCCCGTCAAACCGGTATCCATACTCGGTCGTCTCCGTATTGAGCCCGAAGACCATAATGGCATAAACATCCCCGATGCGGAATTCCTCCGGAATCGCTATCTCGATAAAGGGCTTTTTGTGGCCCTCGTGATAGAGGACCAGGGTACAGCTTTTCGCGTGTTTTGAAAAAATACTGAAATTGACCCCTTTTCCGACGATCGTGGCGCCAAAAGGCAGGACGCGGCCGATCCGGTACTTCAGGGCTCCGATCTTGTTAGTAGGAAAAGTATCGACCAGGATCATCGGAGCACTCCTTTCTCAGCTTTTTTGTCTGCCTGTTAAGTATTGTGTTGTAATGATCGGGCCCCTCGCTGGAAGGTGGCGCGCACCTGCTTCCTGTGTGCGTCCGAAGCGGCTTCGCCGCTGACAAACTGCTCACGGTTCGTTTCCGCCCCGGTGAAATGATCAAAAACATTCCGGTGTGCGAAACTCCCCGGCACTTATCCTGATCATTTCTCAGGGCTGCTGAATATTTATATTATAGCAAAAAAACCGCAGTCCATGAAAGGACTGCGGTAAAACACTTCAAAGAATGAATTAAAAAGACGAAAGTGTTTAAAAAACGACTCTTCGAACTCTTTGAGAGAACGAGGTCTTCTGATCAAAAACCTTTTCAGGGTGATCTATGAGACTCTTTTGAGGCCGGACCGGGTTTACTGAACCTTCTTGACGGCAGCCGCGAGTCTGGAAACCTTGCGGGAAGCGGTGTTCTTGTGAAGGACGCCCTTGGAGGCAGCTCTGTCGATCACGGACTTTGCGCTCTCGAATGCAGTTGCTGCAGCTGCTGCATCATTGGCCTCGACAGCAACGCGGACCTTCTTGACGGCGGTCTTGACGCCGGACTTGACAGCCTTGTTGGCTGCTGCTCTCTTCTCGCTGGTCAGAATTCTCTTCTTGGCAGATTTGATGTTTGCCATTTTATTTCCTCCGAAATTAAATGATTATAAAAAATGAATGGTGTGTATTTCTGAAGCTCTGCTCTCCGGACACTGTGCAGCCGCGCAAACAGTGGACTTCGATGCAGGATGGACAGAAGATGACACGGAACTTCTGCCAAAACATACCTGTAAATCTTACAAAAACGTCCCTGACTCTGTCAAGGGCCAATTGTATTTTTTCAAATGCATTTTCAGGATGGAAGGGCCTGCTTTTACATGAATCCGGCGGAGCCCTGCGGGTCTCCCCGGTCAGGCCTCTTTACCGTCTGTCCTGCGGACCGCCTCCGTCAGGCTGCAATCCCATCCACGTTGCGGGCCTCCCCGGTCAGGCTTCTTTACCATCAGCTCTTCGGGCTGCCTCACTCAGGCTGATCCCCTGCTCCCGGGCAATGCGGGCCAGGTCATCGTATTCATATTTTTCCCGGTATGTCCCCCAGCCGGAGGATTTCTTGAGCCGGACCTGTCCGACGGGTGTCTGCAGGGTCTCCACCTGGCGGTCCATGGTGTAGCGGTTACAGATGTACTCCCTTATCCCCAGGGTGGTCGTGTGCCTGAAAAGGAGGGCCAGCATAGTCTCCCGGAGATCTTCCCTGCACATGCAGGTCAGGATCAGGCCGGGCCGGTTCTTTTTGGTCGTGACCGGGATCGTGTAGACATCCACTGCCCCGGCCGCCAGCAGCTCCTCCATGGCAAAGGCGACTGCCTCCGGGCTCATGTCATCCAGGTTGCAGGTCAGTTCGCAGATCCTGTCCCTGCCGTCCGCCGTCTCCCCTAGCATGGCCCGGACACAGTTGGCCTGTTCGAAGTCCTTCATGCCGCAGCCGATCCCGATGGATCGGACCTTCATCTGAGGAAGGGGGCCGAATTCCTGCGCGAAGCACTTGAGCAGGGCGGCGCCCGTGGGTGTGCAGAGCTCTCCTCTTACCAGGCCGGCATAGACCGGGGCGTCCCTGAGAATCCAGGCAGTGGCGGGCGCGGGCACAGGCAGGATCCCGTGGGCGCAGCGGACATTCCCGGATCCCACATTTACGGGGGAGGCGACTACCCTGTCCGGCCCCAGCTCTTGCAGGAGCAGGCAGAAGGCGGTGATATCCGCCACGGCGTCCATGGCGCCGACCTCATGGAAATGGACCTCCTCGACCGGCCTGCCGTGAGCGTGGCTCTCGGCCTCCGCGATCAGGCCGTAGACCCTGAGGATATCCTCCCGCACCTTGTCCTCCACATTGAGATTGCCGACGATCGCCCTGATATCAGCCATATTTCTGTGGACATGGCTGTGACCGTGATGGTCATGGCTGTGATGGTGATCATGACCGCCGTGGTCATGATCGTGGTGGTGGCTGTGACCATCGTGGTCATGGCAGTGGTCGTGGTCATGGCTGTGACCGTCATGGTCATGGATCTCGTGCTGGTGTCCGTCCGCAGAGGCCGGGACATCCAGGCTCTCCTCTTCCTTCCCGCGGACTGTCACCTTGAGGTGTGTCCCGCGGATCCCGCAGCGGACTGCCTCTTCGGCTTCAAAGACGACTTCCGGGATCCCCAGGGCATTGAGTCTGTCCACCATTGCGGCGGGGTCCGGGTGAAGCTCCAGCAGGGCCGCCGAGAGCATGTCTCCGGCAGCACCCATATTGCATTCAAGGTATAAAGTCTTCATAGGTCTCCTCATACTACGTCGGCTGACAACAAGATC
>ODAI013033388.1_pt1 | contig 12778 bp, 11 predicted proteins | sample 1539321 | NCBI WGS metagenome assembly ODAI01 (sample SAMN02144231, study PRJEB22623) | gut metagenome | biome: sheep rumen | host: Ovis aries | place: New Zealand | reverse complement strand
CTGCCGTTCACATATATAGGATCAGGGAAAATGGAGTATATAGAAGGATCTAAGAAGGCAAATGGGGCCCACCTGTTTAGGGTGCCGATGGAGGTGGAGGCGCCGGAGGATTTGTATTTTGATTTTAGGTTGCCGGAGTGAGTAATGTAGTATTAGCTTAGAATGGAGACCAGGTTTTATGAAGTATCAGTTTAAAAAAGAGCTTTATTCCAAAACAGCACTTCTTAAAGCAGCATATAACTTCACTGACAAAGCCTTTTTACATCTTGATGCAGATGATGATTATTACTATGTGAAGGTAGAGGTGAAGCCGGGAGGGTCCCCTGTTTTGGAGAAGGATTTTACAAATGAAATGCTGGCTCAGAGTGTCAGACACGAGATATATCTGCAAACCAAGAATATTCGTGAACTTATGCTTGCGAGAGCCCTGGCGACTACAGTGGTTACACGGCAGGATATGGAACAGTTCACTACAGACGAAGTTGATGAGTATAGTGAAAACGAAATTCTGAAGGACTGGTTTTCGGAGAAATGAAGAAATTATTATTGAGAAAAGAAATATATTCCTCTGAGTCGATAAACCAAGCAATAGCGGCATATGAGGGCTTTGCAGAGTTTACTGTTATTGATGGCGGAGACCACATAATTGTGACCTTTAATAATTGTAAATATGATGAGGAAAGAACCGTTAAGGAATTTGAAAATTATTTGATTGGACTGGAAAATATATAGATGTTGATTATTGAATACATCCTGTTGGTTCTGCTGCTCTGCCTTGGCATAATAGCAGCTTTTAGCGACATAAGAACCGGCATTATTCCAAATAGGCTTATACTGATTTTTGCTCTGTGCGGGATAGTTATAGATATCGTATATTATGCGGTGCTGGTACCTGATACAGCGGCGATTTTTTTGTTGAACGTGCTGTCTACTACGATTATAGGTCTATGTTTATATTATACACATGCACTTGCCGGGGGAGATTGCAAACTGATCCCGGTACTGTCGTTGCTATATCCTGCTGGGATGTACTTGGAGTATGGAAATAATAATGTGACTTTGTTTGCGGCTCTTTGCTTTGCCATCTTTTTTGGATATATGTACTTGCTCTTTGCGGCGTTTTGGAAGTTGATAATAGGGGAAACACGCTTCAACAGGGCGTATGTTTTTCATATTTTTAAAAAGTATATTAAATCTTATATAACCGCAACAATGCTTGTAATGTGTGTAAATATGATACTTGCGATTATCAATCGGTTCTTTGTACGGGTAGATACTTGGATTGTTTGGATAGCATGTATTGTTACCGCGTGGCTTAGTGGACGGGTTCGCATTTTTAAGAACCGCATTTTAATCGTGATGGTTTTGGCACTGGATATCGGAATGGCAGTATATTTAAGGTTGGTTCCGTTATCATTAAATCCGAGAACATATATATTTACGGCAGTTCTGCTTCTATGTCAGATGACGATCAGAACAAATTTGTATGAACAGATACAGACATCACGAATAAAGAAGGGAATGATCCTTTCCGCCTTTTCATCTATGATGATGCAAAGTTCTAAAATTACCGGGCTGCCGGGAATATCAACAGAAGATTTAAGAAACAGGCTGACAGAAGAGGAGGCCGAAAGCGTACGCCGCTGGGGAAAGAGTGCCAAAGGAGTATCAGAGGTATCTATTGTTAAGAAAATTCCGTTTGCGATTTTTCTGGCAATGGGATATGCATGTTATTTCGTTATCTGGAGAATTGTGAGATGAAGATTAAGATACCTGAATACAGCGGTTTCTTTCGTGTATTATCTATAGCTCTGGAAGCGTCTGTGAAAGAAGAACTGATGTCAGAGCATGTTGAATTGCTTTATGTACAGTCGGATCGCGCAGAAATATATCCGGATGAGGAACTGCTTACAGGGGATCAGGATGTCCTGACTCGGCTTAGAACACTGAATAACTATGATGTTGTAGGGATTTCTGATGAAGGAATGTTATATCGATACTATGATGACAGTTCGATTGAAAATTCATTCTTCATTACCGAAAAGTGCAATTCGAATTGTATTATGTGTCCTTCGCCGGATTACTCTAGAAAACAAGGGAATAGCACAGAGGTCGACGACCTGATTGCAATTGCCAGCCATATCCCATCAGATACACCGCATATAACAATCACGGGTGGGGAGCCGTTCATGGCTGGCAAACGTATTTTTGATTTACTCGATTATTGCAGGGATAAGTTTCGAAGGACAGAATTTCTGATACTTACAAATGCCAGAATTTTTGCGGTAAATAAGTACTGCCAGAGATTAAAAGAAACTATGCCTGGTAACTGTATCATTGGTGTTCCCATACATGGATCTTGCTCAGAGATACATGATTCACTTACAAGGGTTGAGAATAGTTTCAAACAGACCATGACCGGACTCCGACGGCTGCAAAGCATGGGAGTGCCGATTGAAATCAGGGTAGTAGTATGTAAACCGAATGCACAGGACATAAGATCAATAGCCTGCTTGATTGCGGAACAACTGAACGGGGTCCGCCGTGTAAATATCATGGCTATGGAGATGACCGGCAACGCATGCGTAAATGCTGACCTGTTGTGGATTCCATATAGGGAATCTTTCAGGTATGTAAAACCGGCCATAGATATTCTTGTTGAAGCAGGTATTGATGTCGGATTATATAATTATCCGCTTTGCACAGTTGATCCGGAATACAGATTATTGTGTGCCAAAAGTATTTCAAGTTGGAAAGTAAGATATGCCCCGGCATGTGCTGAATGTTATTTAAAGGAGTCATGCGGCGGTGTATTCGCCGGATCCTATAAGCTTGAGAGTGGTGAACTAGAGGCGATTGTTGTATGAAGCTGAATTATTTTAACTTTAAGGAATTCAATGGGGAGATCCTGCTCACTAATGATATGGGCAGGTACGCCTTTGTTGAAAAAGAAGAGTTCCGCGCCCTTCTTGCATCAGAACTGGATATGAATTCCGATACAGGAAAAAAACTCAGTGAGGCAGGAATGGTTTATGAAAGCCCTGCAATTCATTTTTTAGATAAGAATAAATGGAAACTGGCTGTAGCAAAAAGTTTTTTGTCATCTGCTACGTCTCTTCATATATTTGTTGTTACGACGGCCTGCAATATGAGCTGTGTATACTGTCAGGCAAATAATGGGACAACTATTCCCAATTGCTATATGGATACAGAAACAGCAGAACGTGCTGTGGAAATTGCGCTCCAATCACCGGTTCCTGATTTGAGTTTCGAATTCCAGGGAGGTGAGCCTCTGCTTAACTATGAGGTGATAAAACATATTGTTAAATATACAGAAGAACATAAGGGCGGAAAAAATATCTCTTACAATATTGTTTCAAACATCACACTCCTGACGGATGAAATGATTGACTTCTTCTTCGAATATAATATCAGTATTTCTACATCCGTTGACGGCAGCGAGCTGATCCATAACCAGAACAGGCCGTTTAAAGACGGCAGCGGCACTTTCAGGAGTGTCCGTTCCGGGATTAAAAGACTTAAAAACCGGGGCTTAAAGATCGGTGCTATAGAAACCACTACTAAAAACACTTTACTACATGCATCGGAATTAATTAACACGTACCTGGAACTGGGATTTGACAGCATTTTTATAAGGCACTTAACAAGATTGGGAAAAGCTGCGAAGGACTGGGATACGATTGGATATACGGCCGATGAATTCCTTGAGTTCTACCGGACTGCGGTCGATAAATTAATCAGTATAAATAAAACAGGGATATATATACAGGAACAGCACGCATCGATATTATTGAAGAAGATTAACGGTGTTGGAATAAATTACATGGAACTACGCTCCCCATGCGGCGGAGGTATCGGCCAGATGGCATATTTTGCCGATGGGCGGATATTTACTTGTGATGAAGGGCGAATGTTGGCAGAAATGGGTAATGATGCATTCCTCCTGGGGAATGTTCATAACAGCACTTATAACAGCCTGATCACCGGGACTACATGCAGAGCGGTATGTGCAGCAAGTGCATTAGAGACAATTCCATCTTGCTGTGACTGTGTGTATCAGCCATACTGCGGTACTTGTCCGGTTGTAAACTATGCGTTGTCTGAGGACATCCTGGAAAAGAGCCCTCGCTCGTTTCGCTGTCAGGTTTATTCCGGAATGTTAGAATATCTTTTCGGTAAGATCCGGGAGAATAATCCGGAAACGATGAAGGTTTTAAATCAATGGAGTTACTAAGAAATGGGCATATTGAAAAGGAAACCACATATACAGCAGGAAATTGAGGTCATTACCATTCCAGAAGCCAGTTCTGTATATATTGATTCGGCAGCAGAAGAATATCATAAAGCTGCGGCTATAAGAAAGAAATGCATCATAGCGTCTTTGATTGCTGTGATATGTATTGAAGGAGTTCTGACCGGCGGAATGTATTCCGTTATCCAAAAAAATAACCTGCAGCAGCGCGTGAAGCGTGAATATGAAATCCGCCATTACGGCCAGATAAAACTAAGAACCGGCGTTTATTCAGGTGAGACGGATTTTGGATACTTTCTTGGGAAAGGCACCTTTAAATTCAATTCAGGAGGAACCTACTCAGGGGGTTGGAACGAAAATGCCTTCAGTGGGATAGGTGAACTTAAAATACCATCCGAAGGCACATATTCAGGAGAGTTTTCCGGCTTTAGTAAGTCCGGAAGCGGGACTTTTGAATGGGATGACGGCACTGTGTATACCGGAGAGTGGAAAGATGACCGGATGCATGGCCAAGGAGAATATAAGACGAAAAACGGTGTTGTCTATACTGGAACATTTGAGGAAAACGCATTTGAAGCCGGGAGCTGTACATTTGAAAATGATACCGGAGTATATGCACTGTCATATAATAACGGGACCGTTGATTCAGCAAACATTACATTTTCTGACGGTACTACATACACCGGAGCTGCAGATATAAATACAATCAGCGGCATTGGAGAAATGACTTTCCCGAATAAGGATGTGTATTCCGGATCATTTAACAGTGGGAAGAGATCTGGTTCTGGTGTTTATAAATGGGCCGGCGGGGATTCTTATGATGGCGAATGGGTCGAAGACCAACTGTCTGGCACAGGCACATATACCTATGCTGACGGGAGTGTCCTCTCCGGGACTTTTGCCGATAATGGCTTTGTAAAAGGTGCATATCACGTTACCAATGATTTTGGAGAGTACCTGTTTAATTTTGAAAACGGTGAGCCCAATGCCGTTGCAATCGTACTTTCAGATAATACACAATTTGCCGGAGAAATTAAAGATGGCGGGCTTAACGGAAGGGCACAGATAAAATACTGTAACGGCGACACATATGACGGTAACGTTGCAAACGGAATGAAGTCCGGGCAGGGAAAATATTCTTGGACAAGCGGAGCCTCTTACGATGGTGCATGGGAAAACGACGAGATGTCTGGAAGGGGAACTTATATGTATCCCTCAAGCGAAGATGGATTTAAACTGACAGGCACCTTCGCTAATGGCGTCCCGGAAGGTGAATGCAAATATTATACAGATTTTTCTACTTCTTATGATACAACGTGGTCTGGCGGAAGGTGCGTAAAGGTGAGTGAGTAATGGATGAACTATTTCCAAAGATTCAAAAAAGTATAGAGACTCTGATTGAAGATGAAGAAGGGAACATTCCTGGCAATAAACTGCTGGTTTTAGGGACAATGGTTTTGATTCTGGGAACGCTTTTTCCCTTACAGGTTTTCGCAGGGCACAGATCTCATAGCTCTCATAGGTCCCATAGCTCGCATAGTTCCGGAAGCGGCGGCCATGGGAGTCATGAAAGCCATGTCAGTCATCAGAGCCATCAAAGCAGTACAGAACACAGCGGTCACTCGAGCCATAGTGATCACGGAAGCCATTTGAGCCATACATCACACTCCAATACCGGATCGCATTCGAATTCAAGGTTTACTACGGAGGGGGATGTGACGTACGCACCGGCCGCCTCGACGATTCAAGGTGTCACAGCAGAACCGGTAAAAACTACAGAGCAGATGTTCCAGCTTCCGAATGTAAATCAGAACATCGAAACACCTAATGGCACACCTGGAGCAGGTATTCTTCCGAATCTTGCTGTTCCGGCTTCAACTGCAGGTACAAAGATGGATTCCGGGGATTTGCGTGTACCACCGGCCACGGATATTGTCGAATAATGGGGCAGAATTATGGGCGTGTTTGATTTCTTGGTTAAGAAAAAGAGTGAGACAATAATTGATGTTGAAACAGAGGTGGAGGAAACCTTCATCGAGCACGCTCAAAAAGCGGCTCGCATTGTTGATGAAAGCTTAAAAAACGGAGAAATAGCTGAAGTTAGCGACAAACTGAAAGAATATACAAATGCCGGAAAGGGACATGCTGTTTTTGAAAGCATGTCTATTACACCCTGCGTTTTTATGATGCTGTTCAGCATTCTTTTCTCGTTAGGTTTTCTTCTGTTTCTTCCTGTTGCTGTTGGAACAGCTCTTTATTCAACCGAATACAGACAGCTTGGTCTGTATGGGACAGGTATTATTGTGGCTGTCCTCATGCTTAATGCTTTTCTGTGCATAGGTTCGATTCGTGAGATTCGGTTTTTAAAGCGATATGCCCATTATCAAAATATTTTGAAATACAGAAAGATTGAAATAATTGATGACCTTGCCGGGATGATAGGCGTCAGTCATAAGGTTGTCGAAAAAGATTTAAGAAAAGCAGTAAAAATGAAGATGATACCTCAGGGACATTTTGGGCAAGACAATATGATTTTTTTTGTGACAGATGAGGTTTTTACAAGATATTCTACCAGCAGGGATGCTTATGACCGACATTTTAAAAAATTATTGGAAGATCGGAGCAGGACGAAGGACCTAACAAAAGAAACGAAAGACCTTCTGTCCCAAGGTGAAGAATATATAGGGAAAATCCGGGATTGCAATGATATTATTAAGGATAAAGAAGTGTCGGAAAAACTTGATCGCATGGAAAAAGTAGTATCGGCTATCTTTCACGAAGTGGATATAAATCCATCCCAGGCAGATAAATTAGGCGTTTTTATAAACTACTATCTCCCTGCAACAGAAAAGCTTTTGGAATCATATTTAGATATTGATAAAAATCAGTCAAAAGGTGGAAGCCTGCTGAAAGAGCAAAGGGATATTACACAGGCAATTGATTCTATAAATAACGTTTTTGAGAGTCTTCTTGAAAGGTTTTACGAAGAACAAGAGTTAGATGTAGTCAGCGATATTACATCAACGAAAAACATATTGAAGCTGGAAACTCTACAGACGAAAGCTGATATAGACACAAGCATAAATGTGGATGAAGAGCACTTAACCAATGCACCATATACAGAGGAAGATAAGTATACCAGGGAAATCATTAAAGAAGATGTATTGGAAATGCCGCATATTTCATATGGAAGCAAAGAGCCGACGAAACCAATAATAATTGCCCCGGTGCCGTATGCATATGCTGATTTGCCAAAGGAAAAAATGAATAATGTTGAATATGTTATGGCAGAAAATAAAGTCAAAATCAGCCGGCAAGCACTTACAGTTTTACAAGTAGAAGGACCAATTTTAAAAGGTGTATTGATTCGTAGGATTTTGGCTTCCTTCGGGGTCAATAGAAACGCGGCGACATTGGAAGCAACCGAAAATGCGCTTAAAGAGTCAAAAGTCAAGACGACTAAGTATAAGGGAAGTGTTTTTTGCTGGGCACCAGACCAGGATCCAAAAACTTATTACGGCCTGCGTGTGACAAATGATCGCTCAATTGTCGAGATATGTCCACAGGAACTCTGCAACGCGGCAGTTTATGTTCTTCAGAAAAAAAGAGAGCTTCCAAAAGACGATTTAGTTAAAGCTATTTCTGTTGTTCTGGGATATAAAAGAATCGGTAAGAATATGGAGGCGGTGCTGACAGAAGGCATTCAATTTTTCGAATCTGCAGGGGTGATTGTATCTAATGGAAGAGCGTACAAACTGCCATACATGCTGTCTGATGAAGAATAGTTAGATAGTAGCTCGGTTCGTCGATGAGATAGACTCTGAAACGGAAAACTTTAACTATCGCTGATTATAGCATAACTGCGGTCACAGCAGGAGCCATAATCGGGATTGACTGCAAGGACTGCATGAATTATGAGTCCGATGACAAGACTTGAAATAAGAAAACGTTCTATCTACTGGAAGACGGATCTAATTCTTGGCTGAACTGCGACTATTTTGAACTTGATCCGTCTTTCGGAGCCAATTGACCGGAAACGGCTTTCAACGTTCAAGTATTTTGGTGTTATTGATACGGTTAACCTGTCGACTTGCGATGAACGTGGGGCGAATATTAGAAGTCATAGCTGACATATTTGTATTCTTAGAACTGGGAAATAACAATAAAACGCGCAAATCACTTCATCGAACCCCTTGACAAATATGTCACTGAAATGGAAACCAATAAAGATCTTTGGTCAGAGGTAGCTTTATGTCTTCTGATGCATCTGAAGAGGCTTTCGAGCCAACAGGCGCTATGGAAGATGCCCCGCATGAACTGGGAAAGCGTCCGACTTGGGTGGGGATGGCGTTTTCCACGATTTACCAGTTTGCGAGAGAAGAAAGTACTGCCCTTGATAAAAATCTGTTTGTTGCAAATGTATCCGGAGTTCCCGAACTGATCGGCAGGAATATTTCCTGGAGGCTGATTGCTGGATTTGTCAACTGGCTGGATGTCTTATGCGGGAGTTCACGCGAATATTCTAAAGACGTTAACGATGCCTCTGACATTAGGAAGTTGGTCATGGCGGTTCTTGATAAGTGCGGATTCAGTGAAGCCGATCAGGAAGGTGTCGTGAAGTCAATTCAGGACTTTGCGATTGACGTTTACAACAATTTGTGCGACGAAGAGAAACAGATCGACGCTGAGACTGTAGAGTTATTTGTATGTGATTATATTATGCAGTTCCTTGTGTCGTTACAGAAGCGTGCGGAGGGAGTGACATTTGCACAAGCCGCTGCTATGACAGGGAGTGATTTCGTGCGTCGCTGTCAGGTGGCAGGATATGGCATGCTGTCCATTTTGAAGAAGGGCTCGACTGCAATCGGAAAAGCGGCACCCTTCGTAGCACCTCGTCAAGAAATTTTGCTTCATAACAGGAAATTTTCTTGGATGTTCTTTGTGAGCTGAGCTTCAGTGAACTGTATGTAGGGAACTACGTTCCTGAAAACCTGAAGTATCTGTTTATCAGCGTTCTGACGATGAGTATATAAATTGTATTTCATCAAATTCAAAATTGTCAACACAGTAGATATAGAGAAGGGTATTTGTAGCAGGACAATCATTTTCTTACTAAGATATGTTTTCCGAGAAAGAGAAAAACTGTCAGCAAAGATATAGACATACGGGCTGACTGTAGAATAATGCGTAGAGGGGTGGTGTTATTATGAAAGGCTCTGAAGCAAAATTGTTGGGTTTCATGGAGGGGGCAAATAATCGTTATGTAATTCCAGTTTACCAGAGAAAATATGACTGGAAAATTGAAAACTGTAAGAATCTATATGAAGACTTGAAGAAAATCATTCGCAATCAGCGGGAAAGTCATTTCTTTGGAAGTATTGTTTCTCAAGTGGTGCCAAAGGGCAACAAGATCGAATTTCATATTATTGACGGTCAACAGCGGTTAACAACGGTTACACTGCTGCTTTTGGCGATAAGTAATCTCGTGAAGGCCGGTCTTATTCACACCGATGAAGTGGATTTAAACGATCAGATCATGCAGCGTTTCATTATTGCGCCGTGGGCAAAGAATGGTGACAAAATCAAGCTACGCCCTGTAAGTGCTGATTCTTTAGCGCTTGAAAAACTCTTCGGTCCTGAAGATGATTATGATCGTGTGTCGAATCTGACAATCAATTATCAGTTTTTTTATGATCAAATTTTGAAGGAGGAAGTCACGGTTGATGAACTTTATGATGCTGTGGGTAAATTAGAGATCATCAGTATCACACTTGATCCCGGTGACGATCCTCAGTTGATTTTTGAGAGCCTGAATTCCACTGGTCTTGCACTCCAGGAAGGTGACAAAATTCGTAATTACGTCTTAATGGGGATGACTCCAGATGATCAAGAGTACTACTATGACAACTACTGGACGAAAATCGAGAAATGTACCGCAGGCGATGTAAGCGGTTTTGTACGTGATTATTTGAGTATAAAGAGCCTTGTAACGCCGACAATCAACTACGTATATCAGGCTTTCAAAAAATATGCCGAGAATGCGGGGCTTCCCATAGAAACTCTACTCAGCGATCTTCTACATTATGCTCGGTTCTATGAGAAGCTGCTCACATGTAAGAGTGGGTTGAATAGTCATAAATTGGATGATTGTTTATATAGATTGAAACGCCTGGAAATAAGCGTAACGCGTCCGTTTTTTATGGAAGTCCTCCGCCTTCATCAGGATAAGAAATTATCGGTTAATGATGTGCTCCAGGTTTTTGAGATTACCGAGAATTATTTGTTCCGCCGCAACATTTGTGAGGTTCCGACGAATGCGCTTAACAAAATATTCTTGAATCTGAATAAGGAGATACATCGCTTCGATAACACATCTGATGGCTATGTTGAGAAGTTCATCTATGCGCTTCTGTCTAAAAAGGAAAGTGGACGGTTTCCGGATGATGCAGAGTTTACGCAGGCTTTGGAAACGAAAGCTGTTTATCAGATGAGAGGAAAATATAAGGCATATCTTTTCGAGCGGATGGAGAATTACGGAACAATCGAAGCAAAGGATGTTTATACACACCTTGATAATAGCGTTTATACGATAGAGCATATTATGCCGCAGCACTTGACGCCTGCATGGGTTGAGGCGCTTGGACCGAATGCGGAAGATATTCATGAGACGTGGCTTCATCGGCTGGCAAACCTCACGCTTACTGGGTATAATCCAAGTCTTAGCAATAACCCTTTTATTGAAAAGCGTGATGCAGAAGAGGGGGGATACAAGGCCAGCGGACTGAGAATGAATCAGAAGATAGCCATGAAGGATTCCTGGGGGCTGCCTGAACTTGAAGAGAGAAATGCAGAACTCCTTACTTACACTAAAAAAATCTGGTCATATCCATCGACTGAATTTGTTCCAACAGAAAAAGAGTTTGATTCTTGTACCCTTGATGATGAAAATGTTGATCTTACTGGCAGGGATATTGTGAAGTATAGCTATCAGAATCTCGAACAGCCGGTCAACAGCTGGGCTGATATGCTGGAGCATGTTGTGAAATACATCCATCAAAAGGATAAATCAGTTCTTTCGGGAATAGCTTATAGCCAGAGTAGCTCAACCGACCTAGTCTCGTATATAAGCACCGACCCTGGTAAACTGCGTAGTGCCATCAAGGTTGATGAAGACATTTATTTCGAGAAGGGTTCCAGTACGGCCTTGAAGTTATCGATCTTACGCAGGTTATTTGCGCTGTATGATCTCGATCCGATGGATCTGGTTTTCTATCTTCGTGATGCGGAAATCGACAAGGTTGCCGACGCGGGACGGCATGAGATTAGAAAGCGTTATTGGACATATGCATTACCAATTATTCAGCAGGCACATAGTCTCCGAGGCTCCTTTAGAAATGTTACTCCTGGAACAAGTAACTGGTGTTCTGGATATTTCGGAGTTGGAGGTTTCAGCATTAGCTGTGTTGCAAACTATAACGAGGCATGGGTTGCTCTTTGGATGAGTAGTAGTGACGCAGGCAAGAATAAGAAAGGTTTTGATCTATTGTTTGAACATAAGGATGAGATAGAAGAACAGATCGGAACTACAGACCTAAACTGGGAACGGGCTAATGAGAACAAAGCTTCCTGGATATTTTATAGTCTGAAGGGCGTTAGCGTCACTAACGAAGCGGACTGGCCGAGAATGGCAAAATTCCATGCCGAATGGAGCGCAAAAATCGCAGATGTGATGATTCCATATCTTGCGGAATTGAATTCCAGTGCTGATTTGAGTCCTGAAAAGGCTGCTAAGAATAAAGCTCTTCTTCAGATAATGATGACAGTCAGAGAATGGGCAAATGATAGGGCAGAGAGTGGAATAATCGCTGTAGATATAGCTCGGTGTAATAGAACTTACACACGATTCAGAACTGCATATATGGATGAGATTATTCCAGATGCTCCTGGTACAAAGAGTGGTTGGAATACGACGAATCACTACTTTTATGAAGTGGTCAACCGCACCGGAAAGGGCTTATATGTGCAGCTGGCGTTAAGCTCAAAACAAATGCCAGGAGATCAGAAAGAAACTTGCGATCGAATTAATGAGTTCTATCCTTCGAAAGGGAATAAAACGGATTGGCAGTGGAGGACGCCTTTCAGAACATCGACATTTGCTATCGATGACGCAAATGACAAAGAAGCTATCTTTAAAAAGTTGGATGAATGTATGCAAGCTATTCAGAACTTTGAAGATGATCTAAGACAGAAACTACAGTAAAAATATGCGCAGCACTTACCATCATGATAGGTGCTGCCTTTTTTAATCCTTCTTGTAAAACTGACATGCATTTCCATCTGCCCGAAGCAGAAGCCCAGGTATCCAATGAGGGGCCTCCACATTTATTCACAGACTTCGTTCAAGGATGTATTCTGATTGCATTCGATAATCAGATATTCATGCACGTGACCGACGATCTGACAATGGCTTATGTGCGCATGGCATAGACCAGGGTATTTCTGCTG
>ODAI012370348.1_pt1 | contig 12778 bp, 9 predicted proteins | sample 1539321 | NCBI WGS metagenome assembly ODAI01 (sample SAMN02144231, study PRJEB22623) | gut metagenome | biome: sheep rumen | host: Ovis aries | place: New Zealand | reverse complement strand
TCGATATCACCTTCACCAACACACTCGAGCTCATCTCACCTACCGGTGTAGCAATGGCAATTCTCCCGTTCGTAATCCTCCTCGGATTCGGTGTCTGCTTCATGGTAGTCAGTACAACAAAGAAGAGTGAAGAGCAGGCTTGATAATTGAATGTTTCCGGTTTGCTAAGACTATCAGTTAGAAAGTAAATAGGCGGGAGCGGATGCTCAATTCGGCATCCGCTCCTTCTTTAAAAATCAGGGGTGTGACAAGAGGCGGCCATATGAGTGACAATAATAATCCTGCAGAGAAGAAGAAAGAGGAGAATACTGTAGCTTCAGGTACACAGAAGACTATCGGCAAGGCTAAGGCCCAGATGAGATCCCTCCATTTCTCGCTCCTGAGCATCCTGATAATCATAATACTCGTATGGCTCATGCTCGGAGTTGTTTTCGGCATCATCAAGGCACCTTCCAATGATATGTCCCCCAGAGTGGATTACGGCGACCTTCTGCTCTATTACAGATGGGATAACAAGTTCGATATTAACGAAGTCGTAGTCTTAAATAAGAATGATACTATCTATATGGGCAGAGTTATAGCCGTAGCTGGCGATACCGTCGATATCACGGATGACGGCAAGCTTATCGTCAACGGTAATACGATAAACGAACCCAAGATCTTCTATAAGACACCCCGTTATGAAGGGTATGAAGAGTTCCCGCTGACTGTTCCGCAAGGTGAGTATTTCATCCTGGTCGACAGGAGAGAAGGCGGGGAAGACAGCCGTTATTACGGCACCGTAACTGCGAAAGAGATCAAAGGATCCGTAGTTACACTTATCAGAAGAAATAACATGTAAAAGATCCATTTAAGATCGGGGCAAAAGATGAAAACTGTATGCAGTATAGTTAAGATCATCGAGACGGTTATGAAGGTTATCGTAGCCGTTTTTGCCACGGTCATCATATTGTTCGCAGCTTATTCTCTTTATGATACTTTCTATATCAACCAGCATGCTTTCTCGTCATATGAGCTCAAGCAGTTTAAGCCCGTTCCTAAAGATAATGACGAAAGCAAGAAGGATGACAACAGCGGCGGGAACAGCTCTGACGACGGCCAGGACAGCTTAAAAAAGCTCAAGGAGATCAATGAGGATGCAAGAGCCTGGATCTCCATCTACGATACGCATATCGACTATCCCGTAGTTCAGGGTGAAGATGACCTTGAATACGCAACAAAGGATATCTACGGCAAGACGAGCATCACCGGTGCTATCTATCTCAAGACAGACAACTCTGAAGACTTAAGCGACGTCTATAATGTTGTTTTCGGACACCACATGGATAACGGTGCCATGTTCGGTGATCTCGAAAAGTATAAGAACAAAGATTATTTCGATTCTCATCTTGAAGGCTGGCTTTATGCCGGCGGCAGATATTACAGGCTTGATGTTTTTTCTGTCATGCTGACCGATGCCTACAATGAGAAAGTTTATAATATCAAGGCTCTCAAGATCAGGGACAGGGTAGACTACATCCTTAACAATTCCGAACACTTCAGGCCTTTAAGTGATTCCGACAGGGAGTCTCTCGAATTATTCGAGAAGGAGGGACCGTCCGTCCTGGATAAGCTCCAGAAGTCAGGCGATCCTGCACTGGTTATCGCGCTGTCCACCTGCGAGTCCGCCATCACCAACGGAAGAATCGTAGTATTCTGCAAGGCTACGCCCGTTGACTACAAGGATATTCCCCAATTCAATAAAGACAGCAATGAGGATCCGGACAACAAAGAAAAGGACAAGGAGCCCGATGTTATCAAGAGGCTGACCGCGATCGGCCATCCTTTCGGTTCTGACCGCTGGGCATTCCTCAATCTCATATGTGTTATATATTGCCTTGTCGTTGTTCTCCCGTTTGCCAAGACCGGAATCAAATATAAGCAGTCAAAAGCTGCAAAGAAAGTCGATAACCTCTATAACGGCTACGGTTATGACGGCTCTGATGCCATGGCTATCGTAAGATACGGTAATGAGATCAAGGCCAAGCTCCAGCGTTACAGAAGACGGATGAGCCTGGGCTCTGTACTTGAGATCTTGTCGTTCGTAATTGCTATTATTGTGTTCTTCCTGACAGAGGATATGACTACCCCGGTCGTAATGTGCGATGAGTATACACCTGTAATGATCGCAATCTGTGTTATTATATTCATAGTAGATGCAGCATTCTTCGTCTACAGAGACACGAGGATCCATACTCCTGATGAAGTCGCACAGATGAGCAAGCCTGACGGTAGCAATAATGGAAATTGAGAACCTGCTCGCAGCTTTTGAGCTGTGGGGAATCCTGTTTTGTTCCGGAATCGGAATATATTTCTTCCTGGTCAGAAAGATCAATAACAGAGCTGACTCTGTTATGTGTGTCATGCAGTTCACGACTGCCGCAGCGCTTACGTTTGATGTCGGATTCGGTATCAGCCAGGGTGTAAATGAACCCTGGGCGCACGTGGTCTTCCCTATATCCATGCTCGCAACGATGATACTGCAATACCTGATGGTGGCGCTTTTTGTCGGATACGTCAGGTATCTGTCTTATAGCGTAAAAGCATCAAGGATAGTATCCCTGATAACTTATTTCGTTGCGGCGTTATCTGCTCTGAACTGTATCATTTCCGCGAAGTATACTCATATGTACTATTACATCGATGAGTATAATGTCTATCACAGAGAACGCTATTTCTGGGTGGCTATCGTTCTTTCCGCAGTCCTTTATGCGCTTGTGATCCTTCAGATAATAGTCTGCTCGAAAAGGCTGATAATAAGGCAGATCATCAGTCTCTTGCTGTATGTTACCATCCCGGCTTCGATGATCGTTCTCCAGGTCATCTTCAAGCCTAATCTCGGATTGCTTAATATCGGAATGGCGATCCCGCTTATCTTCATCTTCATCGACAACAATGTACGCATTACGCACATGGAAAGCGAGCTGAGCAATAAAGTCCTGCAGCAGAACATGGTCCTTCTGAAACAGAACAGGATAATAGCCGAGAAGAAAAAGGAGATCGAGAATCTGCAGCTCAACATGGTCATTACCCAGATGCAGCCGCACTTCGTTTTCAATGTCCTTAATATCATCTATTATCTCTGTGCAAAGGATCCTAAGCTTGCCCAGACCGCGATCGACAGGTTCTCAAGCTATCTGAGAACAAACATCGACTCTCTTGTAACGGACGAACTTGCACCGTTTTCGAAAGAACTGGAACATGTTAAGAATTATCTTGCACTCGAGAAGCTTCGTTTCGATGATGATCTCAAGATCGAATATGATATAGGACCCTCGGATTTCCATGTTCCTATGCTGTCCGTACAGCCTCTGGCCGAAAATGCCGTAAAGCACGGCATCACCAAGAGTCCGAACGGCGGTAAGCTTATTATCAGGACTGTCGAAGACTATGATAATTTCTATATCTACGTTATCGATAACGGTGTCGGATTCGATCCGGAAAAAGAGAGAACATACGACGGACGCTCGCATATCGGAATAGATAATGTGCGTCTCAGGATCGAGAAAAGAGTAAATGGTAAGCTTGAGCTGTTCTCTTCAAAAGGCAAGGGAACCACGGCAGTCATTACCATTCCGAAGCTCCCGGGCGAGAAGAGCGTTATCAAGCCTGATGACATTGCTGAAGACGGGACAGAAACAAGAGGATAAGGAGACCGCCGGATGAACATTATAGCTGTAGATGATGAGAAATTATCCTTAGAAGCCCTTGTTACTGCTATTAAGGAGAACCTTCCGAACGAGACGATCAATTCGTTCAGGCGGACGACCGATGCCGAGGTGTTTGCAGGCAGGAACGGATGCGACATCGCATTTTTGGACATCGAAATGCGGGGTGTCAACGGAATAACTCTGGCTAAGAGATTCCAGAAGATAAATCCGAAGGTCAACATCATATTCGTAACAGGTTACGGCGACTATACCGGAGAGGCATTCTCCCTTTATGCATCGGCATATATCATGAAGCCGGTCACCTCCGAGAAGGTAAAGAAGGCACTGGAAACATTAAGATACGGCAGTGCTTTTGAAGAGGGAAGGGTCAAAGCCGTTACTTTCGGTAATTTTGAAGTTTATTTCAAAGGAGAGCCCATCAAGTTCAAGTATAAGAAGACCAAAGAGCTTCTTGCGTATCTTATCGACAGAAGAGGTGCCTTATGCACCAACAACGATATAATCGCGGTCATCTGGGAGGATGACGATTTCGGGATGGACCGCCAGGATTATCTTAAGAAGCTGAAGCAGGATCTTTCCAAGACATTCAGCGAACTGGGCGTTGAGGATATCATCATCAAGCAGCGCGGACAGATCGGTATAAATCCCAAGAAGATAGAGTGCGATTACTTCAAGTATCTCGAAGGCGACAGCACTATAATGAACTCTTATCAGGGTGAATATATGGCACAGTACGGCTGGTCGGAGTACGCGATCTTTAAGAATAAATAACGGATGCGTGCTAAAATAGGAGAAGGATGACCCGGTCTTTCCGGGAAGATCGGAGGATGATCTTTGAGCTTTACATACCCGCTGTTTGAGACGCCTTTCATAGGCATCTACTTTACCGTTCTGGCTTTCATGTTCGGTGCGATACTTGCAAGCTTCATTACATGCACCGCCTGGCGCGTGGTCAGGGGAGAAGACTGGAAGCTTGGGCACAGCCACTGTGACACGTGCGGTCATGAGCTGTCGACGGCGGATCTTTTCCCGATAGTCTCGTATATCGCGCTCAAGGGCAGATGCAGGTATTGCGGCTCTAAAGTGCCGCCGAGAGACCTTATCTTTGAGATCCTGCTCGGCCTGCTGTTCGCCGGAACGCTGGCGCTCCACGGAAGTATCGATGCAGCCGTTGTTGCCGCACTGGGTCTTGAAATGCTCCTGCTGGGCCTTTCTCTGGCAGACTGGGACTCCGGAGTGATCCCGGACGGATTCCTTGCGGCCATCCTGGTACTGTGGATACTGACCGCAGGCTTCAGGGCGGATGTTCAGAAGTTCGCCATTGAGGGTGTTATAGTTTTCCTGTGCACCGGGATCGTTATGGCTATAGGAACTGCTGTTGCAGGCAGCATCAGGAAGACCAAGCTCAGCTACGGACCTGCGAAGCTTGCCATGTGCATGATGCTTTTCGCGGGCTTCAGGGGAGCCGTCTTTGCGGTCCCGGCGGGTATTTTGCTGGGGATCGTTTTCGCACTCATATGCAAGTCGAAGAAGAGAAAGATCTCGCTGGCTCCGGCCATTTCGCTCGCTTTTATCTTTGCGTTCCTTCTGAATGACGCTCTGATCCTTTTGGGTGTCCGGCTGCCGTTCTGACGTAAATGTTTGACTTATCCGCGGGCGTCCTATATAATAGCGGAGTTTGAATTCCACGCACGAGAGGGGGGATAAAGATGTCTGAGATTAGAGTTAAGGAGAACGAATCCCTTGACAGTGCGCTTCGCAGGTTCAAGCGTTCATGTGCTAAGTCCGGCGTTCTTGCCGAAGTACGCAAGAGAGAGCACTATGAGAAGCCCTCTGTAAAGAGGAAGAAGAAGTCAGAAGCTGCGAGAAAGAGAAAGCATTGATAAGACTTGATGAGACCGCCTGCAAAGGCGGTCTTTTTTTGTCCGCATAAACGGCCGGCTTTTGTGATACAACATTAGGAAATCAAGATCCCGATAACATTACGTAAGAAGCTAAAACTCAAAGGGGCTTTAGCTTTGTAAAGTGCTACTTGTTTAGATATAATATGCTCAATAAAGATAAAGTTGAGAATAGTTTTATGATTTTGACCGGTAAGAACTGGCGCTTATCGGCGTCCCTTAAGGTCGGGGATGCTGATATGCTCCTTGATACTCTGCTCAGGAATCGCGGTATAACCGAAGGGCAGTCCGTAGAGCATTTTCTGGCTGATGAGAGCGGGTTCTGGCATGACCCGTTCCTTTATAATGACATGCGCAAAGCAGTCGATATCATTTGCGAGACTATCGATATGCACGGCAGGATCCTTGTGTACGGAGATTACGACTGCGACGGCGTTACAGCCACTTCGATACTTGTAAGGTATTTCAGAAGCCACAACGCGGATGTCCGCTATATCGTTCCGCACAGGGCCGAGCACGGTTACGGCCTTACCGAGAAGATCATGGACAAGGTCATAGAAGAACAGCCTAACCTTGTAATTACCGTCGACTGCGGCGTAACCAATCTCGATACGGTAGCAGAGCTTAAAGAGCGCGGGATCAAGGTCATCGTGACCGATCACCACAACGTCAAGGATGAGCTTCCCGATGCTGACTGCGTCATCTGCGCCAAGCGTCCTGACAATACATATCCTTTTACCGAACTTTGCGGAGCCGGCGTTGCTCTCAAGGTGGTCGAGGCTTTAGGCAAGGACGGCAGACACGGGGTCAACAATAATCTGTGGCGACAGGCTATCGAGCTTGCGGGACTTGCGACGATCGCTGACCTGGTATCCGTTACCGATGAGAACAGGACGATAATCAAGAGGGCTTTCAAGAGCATGCAGAACCCCTCAAATGTCGGTGTAAAGGTCATGAACGAGATGCTCCTTACGGCGGGCAAGTCGCTCGATGAGACCTTTATCTCGTTTAATGTCGTACCTAGGATCAATGCGGCGGGAAGACTTTACGATTCTTCCGATGCGCTCAAGCTCTTCCTTGAGAACAATCCTTCCGAGGCAAGGCGTGCCGCTCAGGATCTTACGCGTGAGAATGATGAACGCAAGGAGATAGAGGCAAAGGTCTTTGAAGAAGCGAGGGCACAGCTCGAGAACCCGGACAGGCCCGAGAAATGGAGTCTTACCAATACGTGCGGACCTGTTGTCGTATATGGCAGGAACTGGCATCAGGGTGTTTTAGGCATCGTTGCGGGCAAGCTTGCGCAGTTCTACGGCAGATCGGCACTTGTTTTTACTGACGATGCCACAGAACCCGGCTGTGCAAAGGGATCGGGAAGAGCTTTCGGCGAATTCGATCTTTTCAAATGCCTTGAGGGAATATCAGACAAGCTGGTCAATTTCGGAGGTCACAAGAAGGCCGCCGGTATGCTCGTCCGCAAGGAGGGCATGGGCGCTTTTATGGAAGCTCTGGAGGCCGAAGCAAAGAAGATATCTGAAGAGAAGGGTGCGGACGGAACATCCGAAGACTCTGACAATTCCATCGATGTCGAATGCGAGCTTTTGCCTTCAGCGGTCAACTTTGACTCATATACCAATGTCTGCAAGCTCAGGCCTTTCGGTATTGGCAACGCAAAGCCGAATTTCGTTACCAGGAATCTCGTGATAAGAGAGATCGGTACAATGAGCGACGGTGCGCACATAAGGCTCGAACTTACGGACAGTACAGGGAAGTACTCTTTATCCGCAGTCGGATTCGGCATGGGCAGTTACTACTATCTGCTCAGAGCAGGCGATATCGTAGATATCTGCTACACGATGAATGAGTATTCCTACAGGGGCGAGACCACACTGTCGCTGCACCTGAACGACATCATGCCGGAACCCGGCAAGGGCTTCATGTGGCAGAAGGCGGATATCGCCGAGAAGCTTTATTCGAGCGGACTTGATCCTGTGCAGATCACCAAGATCGCGCACGGGGAGGACATTATCACACAGATGGTTCCGCGTGACGAGCATTTCGCAGAGTGTTATAAGATAATAAATAAGTTCGCCGGAAATTCGCTTTCGACAGTTGACTGCGACCTTCTGGCAAGACTTATAAATAACAACACGGATGCGGACATCACGCCTTTTCAGACGAAGAGATGTCTTGAAGTCTTTGCGGATTGCGGGCTTTTGAGACTGCGTGAGATAACTCCGATGAGGATGTGCTTTAATATCACACCCGGCGGATCAAAGGTGAAACTGAGCGATTCAGAGGTATACAGGAAGGTTACAAATGTCGGCCAAAAGAAATAAAGACGAACTGAATGCCCTTGAACAGGCTGCTGCGGAGGCAGAGGCTAAGGAGCGTGCTTACCTTGAGGATGACGGACAGGTTCCCGAGATCCCGGAGGAGTATGAAGACAGCTTCTCGGATATCCTCAATTCCTACGACAGTTACGCAAATGCAGCCAATCTCGAGAAAGAAGATATCGAGAAAGATAATGCCATGCTCAGAAAGGCATTTGTTTTCGCATATAAGGCTCACAGGAACCAGAAGCGTAAGAACGGCTCTCTGTACATCATTCACCCGCTCGCGGTAGCAGGGATCCTGGCTGACCTCAAGGTTGACGCCAATACCCTGGCGGCTGCGCTCCTTCACGATACGATCGAGGATACCGCCGCTGATTTTGATATGGTATCCGCCAAGTTCGGTGAAGCGGTCGCAAACCTTGTTGACGGCGTCACCAAGCTCAATCTGAAGCTCGACAACGTCGTATATAACTCAAAGACCGATATCCAGGCATCCAACGTGCGTAAGATGCTCGTTGCGATGACAGACGACATAAGGGTCATCTTCATTAAGCTCGCCGACCGCCTCCACAACATGAGGACTTTGAAGTTCCAGACACCCGACAAGCAGATCGAGAAAGCCCAGGAGACACTCGATATCTATGTTCCTTTCGCAGGAAGGTTCGGTATCTACAGGGTCAAGTGGGAGCTTGAGGATCTCTGCCTTAAGTATCTGCATCCTGAGGAGTTCGACAAGCTCGTAACGCTCGTACGCGGCAACCGCACACAGCGTGAGGACTTCATGGAACAGGTCGTCTCCGAGATAAGGGCAAAACTTGAGGAGAACGGCATTACCCATTACGATATTGAAGGCCGTCCGAAGCATTTCTACAGTATCTATAAAAAGATGCACGACAAGGGCAAGACGATCGATGAGATCTACGACCTTTTCGCGTGCAGGATCATTGTTGATGAGATCATCGAGTGCTATCAGGTGCTCGGTATCATCCACGAGATGTATCAGCACGTTCCCGGCCGTTTCAAGGACTATATCGCGATGCCCAAGGAGAACAAGTACCAGTCTATCCATACGACGGTCGTAAGTCACAACGGAACGCCTTTTGAGGTGCAGATAAGGACCTTCGCGATGCATCAGATAGCGGAGTACGGTATCGCCGCACATTGGCATTACAAGGAAGCCGGCAATTCTTCCGAGTTCAAGGCTGACAGGTACGACAAGAAGATGGACGAGATGAGACAGCTCATCGATTCCCAGAGCGAGCTTGCCGATTCAGGCGAGTTCCTTGAGTCGCTCAAAAATAATATCGCTCCCGACGAGATCTTCGTTTACACGCCTAAGCACGAGGTAATCAAGCTTCCTAAGGGCTCGTGCCCGATCGATTTCGCTTATGCCATCCACAGCGGAATCGGCAACCACATGCACGGTGCGAAGGTAAACGGAAGGATCGTACCTTTGACCTATGAACTCAATAACGGTGAGATCGTTGAGATCTTAAGCTCGCCTAAACACGTGAAAGGCCCGTCGCGCGACTGGATCAAGATCGTCAGGACCGCGAACGCCAAGTCCAAGATCAATGCATGGTTCAAGAAGGAAGCGAGAGGCGAGAATATCGTTGCAGGCAAGGAGCAGCTCACGAACGAGATCGCAAGGAACGGCTTTGCGCCCGAGAAGCTCCTTATGCACAAGTCGATCGAGAATATCCTGAAGCGCAACAATTTCTCGAGCCTTGATGATATGTACGCTGCTATCGGTTACGGAAGCATCAATGTGACCAAGGTCTTTTCGCGCCTCCGTGACGACTATATCAGGAACTGCACCGATGAGGAGAGGGCCGAGTTAGGCTACCGCATCACGGCTGACGGCAATATCGTATACAGCCCGCAGGATCTGCCTTTCGAGCTCGGCAAGTTCGACCAGTCGAGGACCGGAAAGACCAAGGGCAAGCCCGCAACTCCGGAGACTTCCAAGCAGGTCGCTTCATACGACGTCTCAAAGCTCGGCGTAATGAACACCGATCCCCATCAGGCGACATCCGCCGCTGCTATAAGGGCAGGCGTTAAGCCTGAGGATCTTGCGGAACAGACAAAGCCGGGAAGAAAGGCAACCGCAACCGCTGCAAAGCGCATGCACAACAGTGATGAGGTCGTCGTTGACGGCCTTGAGGCTATCGTTACGCATATTTCCAAGTGCTGCCATCCTGTCTACGGTGATGACATCATCGGATTCATCACGCGCGAGAAGGGCGTGGGTATCCATAAGACCAGCTGCAAGAACATCCTGAACATAATAAATAAGAAGGGCGAGTCCGTGAAAGATGACGAACGTTATCAGAGGCTCGTTACCGTTCACTGGCAGTCAAAAGCCAAGTTCTCAAGTTATGACGTCCAGCTGATAGTATGCGCCACAGACCGCAACAGACTGCTTCTTGACGTGCTCGACAAGATCAACGAAGAGAAGATCAACATTGTTAAACTCAATACTGTTGTTGACGGAACCGACGCAAAGATCTACGTTACGGTCAATATTTCGGGCAAGGAACAGCTCGACAGGACCATCTCAAGGATCGAGACGGTCAGGGACGTAACGGAAGTCATCAGAAACTGATATCAGGTATCTCCGTAGTAACGGTCGTAGTAGTCGGTATCGATCCTTGTGATATTGCAGAGGATCATGGGACGGCGTCCTACCTTCGAAGCAACGAAATTCTTAAGGTGTTCCCTGAATGCGCGCTTTTCCGTAAATGCCTCCAAAGAACCTTCGCGGCGTCCGGATGATGTGAGCAGGAGCTCGCATTTGTCTGCGATCGCGCTGTGGATCGCGTCTTTGTTGTCCGCGCTGTCCAGGCATCCGATCGAATTGACTACCGGCTTGCAGATAAGATCGCCGCTGACTGAATCAACTGTGAGCGCAATGGCAACAACGCCGTCTTCGCTCAGATGGATCCTGTCGTTAAGCACTTTGTCGTTGTAATCCATCGGGAGAGAGCCGTCTATGAGGACGGGGGAGGCAGGAACGTGATCGGTGATCTTCGCGCCGTTTCTGCCCAGAGTAAAAACATCGCCGTTGGCAAGAATAAATATATCGTCCTCGTCCATGCCGAGATTCATCGCCATTTCCTTGTGCAGGCAGAGCATGCGGTATTCGCCGTGGATCGGGATGAACAGCTTCGGCTTGATGAGCGTGTGGAGCATCATAAGCTCGTCCCTGTATGCGTGGCCCGATACGTGAACGTCTGCGAGCGACTGGTAGATTACATGCGCGCCCTTTTTGTAGAGCTCGTTGATGACGCGGTAGATCGGCTTTTCGTTGCCGGGGATAGGGTCAGCCGAGATGATTATCGTATCGCCTTTCTGGATATCGACCGAGCGGTGCGAGTCAAAAGCCATTCTTGTCAGGGCACTCATAGGCTCGGCCTGGCTTCCCGTCGTAAGAACGACTATCTGGTCATCCGGGGAGTTGTCTATAGCCTCGACGTTGATCAGAGTATCGGGCTTCATGTCGATATATCCAAGTGAGTTCGCGATGCCGAAAACCTGGACCATGCTGCGTCCGCACAGGCATACGTGCCTGCCGTATTTTTCGGCCGCCGATATTATCTGCTGCATCCTGTGAACGTGAGAAGAGAACGTGGCAACGATAATTCGGCCTTCAGCTTTGCGGAAGTATCTCGAAAAAGCTTCGCCCACGTGTTTCTCGGAAGGGGAGAAGCCTTCGATCTCCACGTTCGTGGATTCGCACATGAAGAGCAGAACGCCTTCCTTACCGAGTTCTCCCAAACGCTGGAGATTAATGGTCTTGCCGTTGATCGGAGTGAAGTCGATCTTGAAGTCGCCGGAATGCAGGATCAGTCCGACCGGCGTCCTTATAGCGAGACAGTAGGAGTCGGCGATACTGTGATTGACCCTGATGAACTCGATGTCGAAATTCATGCCGAGCCTGATCCTGTCTCCGTTCCTGCAGGTCTGGAGCGTGATGCCGTCAAGCGGAACGCCCTTATCCTGAAGCTTTAAGCGGACAAGCTCGATCGTCATGGTGCCGCCGTAAACGGGACACTGGAATTCTCTTAAGAAGTAGGGGAGAGAGCCTATATGGTCCTCATGTCCGTGTGTTAGAACGATGCCTCTGAGCTTTTCCTGATTGCGTCTGACATATGTGAAATCAGGTATTACGCAGTCGATGCCCGGCATGTTCTCGTCGGGGAAGCTCATTCCCACATCAACGATGATCATGTCATTGCCGTATTCGAATGCGGTCATGTTCTTGCCGACCTCGCCGAGGCCTCCAAGAGGGATTATCTTTAAGTCTTTGACCGGAGTGAAGTCCTGCTGCTTCTTCTGCTTGGGAGTTTTATTCTTCACGGCAGTGATCTTGCTTTGGTCTAAGCGGACTTTCTTTTTCGGATCTATCTTGAATCTTCTTGTGTTGGTTACTTTCTTTTTTCGATTATCATTACCATTATTGTCGGATTGCATTTTTCCCCTCTTATTGCTGGTAAACATAGCGAGTGCATGTGCTGTGACCCTTTGCCGAGTCAACATATATATCTATCCAGTTACCCTTGAAATTACCTCTGTCTTCAACTTTGTAGAGACCGTCGCCACCCAACGGATCGTTCTCTACATATACCCATGAGTTCTTAGGGAAGACGGACCAGTCGGCAGCGCATGTGCGGCCCTCCTTGCACTTCGTGCCGGTAGCGGTAGTCGTGCTGTAGAATGTGCTTCCGTCTTTTCTCTTATAAAGGACCGGACCATAGAAGGTGATCTTGCACTTTTTGCCGTTAACCTTAGTGACAGTGGTCTTCTTGGTGGTCGTTGTGGACTTGGCTGTAGG
>ODAI010843829.1_pt1 | contig 12780 bp, 12 predicted proteins | sample 1539321 | NCBI WGS metagenome assembly ODAI01 (sample SAMN02144231, study PRJEB22623) | gut metagenome | biome: sheep rumen | host: Ovis aries | place: New Zealand | reverse complement strand
GGTGCGTCCGTAGATGTCTTCATCCGTGATGATGTTCTTTTTAGCCAGAGGATCGTTTTTATCGGTAATAAGGTAGATACCAGAATCAAAGAGTTTGTGGATGTTGATTCCCGGCATATGTTTAGTCTGTTCTATAAGTGCAAAGAGGACGTCGGATTCGTCTTTTAAAAAGCTTTCCACACCGTTATCGTACTGAAACAGAGGAGTAACCTGGACACCGGGTTGCTCCTTTTCAAATATGCGGATAGCTTCGGGCAGAAAGTATATGGCTTGTCTGACCATCATGGAAAAAGTTATGTTGTCCCTGTATCTGGCACTGAAATTCTGTCCCTGTTCGATGGCGCGTTTCATATCCTCACGCATACCGGAAAGATAGGTTACGAACTGCGCCCCGGCCGGAGTGAGTGTGGCTCCTTTGCCGTTTCTTTCAAATATCTTAAAGCCTACCTCATCTTCCAAAAGCTTTAGCTGATAAGAAAAAGTCGGCTGGCTGACGAATGTGTTCTCGGCGGCGCGGCTGAAGTTAAGGGTATGAGCCAGTTCTATACAATAATCGATCTGTTTGGTAGTCATCATAAACCTCCGAATGGTCAGCTATTTAAAAATTAAATCAATTATAGAATATTTGAATTGGATATTTCAAGTACTTTGTGTGATAATCAAGTACTCAGCGATACTTTCGGCATCGGGCGGAATCGAATTTGAAGACGGTTCCATGGCAGCACCGGGACTCAGGATCGCAACCATCAACCACGATATGAATGAACGCCATGCAATCTATACCTATGGAAAAGTGACCGTTAAGAAGAATGCATGGATTGGGATGAACGTGACCATCTGCCCGGGAGTGACCATCGGAGAGTATGCTGTTGTAGCTGCGGGTGCTGTAGTTACCAAGGATGTGCCGGATTATGCGGTAGTCGGAGGCGTACCTGCCAAAGTGATCAGGATGCAGGATCCATCTGAGCAGAGGGAATGAGCCGATGAATGAGGAAGAACAGATCAGAGAATTATACAGGCTCTATGTCGCATTCTACGCCGGATGGCCGAAGGCCTGGGCGGTATTTAATCTGGCAAAAGAAGTATACGGTGAGGAGAGCGAAGGATTGACGGAAAAGGACAGGTATCAGAATACGATATTCTTTCCGATCGGGGTCCTAATGATGCTTATGCTAAGTACTTTGTGGGGCAGAGCTATCTGTCACCGATTTCTACGGAACAGGTGCCGGTATTCAATGTCGCTTTTGAGCCGGGATGCCGTAATAACTGGCATATACACCATGCTAAAAATGGTGGCGGCCAGATGCTGATCTGTATTCAGGGATTCAATGCTGTTTAAGATTTATTTTATCTTAGGAGATCTCGTTCATACAGTGTTATTTCGTTTTTACAGAGATTTTTTCACAGACTCAATAAATGGCTTGAAGTGTAATTAAATACACATTTGGTATATCGGCCGTTTTAAACCACTTGGTAAAGCCGCTTAAAGAGAATAACAGATATTTCGTGACTATATAATCCCCGGAAAGAAGATGGGATCTTCTGATGAGAGTTTCATATACATCCTTGTCAATTGGTTCGTTTTTGAACTTACTTTCTCCGCAAATGGCAACTTTATCAATGGGAGAAATCCCGACCACATCTATATGAAGAAGAATATTATACACAGTATTGGGTGTGAAAAACGCATCTATGAATCACGTGTAAAGAGATAAATCATGCCTATGATGCCACAGGTTTGAAATTTTAGAAAAATGCCACAAATGGCATAAATCTAAAACAATTTATTGACAGAATTACAAAACAAAGCATTAGATAATAAAGAATTAGCAGAATCTTAAGAAATACCCCAAATAATTCTGAAGAAATATATGCGATAATTGAACCTATGAAGAAGAAAGCAATTCCGCTAATAAGGATCATACTCATAACAATAGCGGCAATATTAGGTGCCTGGTGCATGGCACCGCTTGTTGTCGGAAGGATTGCCAATATCGGCAATATAACTGGGATCATGGTGGGAGCACTGCTTGGATGCTATGGTCTTTTTATGCCGCATATTAACAAATGGATAGTTCGCCTGTGGGCTAAACGGTCCGGAAAGGCCGTGCTGTCAGTCGCGGGCTTTTTGGCGGTAGCAGCGGTTATACTTGTGATGATCGAGAGCATCTGCATGGTAGTGGCGTGCCGCACTGCTCCGGCAAATGATGCGACGGTTGTGGTGCTTGGCTGTAAGGCGCGAGGCGAGAGGCCGAGCGTGATGCTAAGATGCAGGCTCGATGCGGCGTATGAGTATCTCAATGCACATCCGGATGCAGTATGTGTTCTGTCCGGTGGGCAGGGAGCGGATGAGTCTGTCACCGAGGCGGAGTGCATGTATATGTATCTTACGGGAAAAGGGATAGCTACTGAGAGACTGTATAAGGAGGAGGCGTCCACATCCACGGTGGAGAATCTTAAGAACAGTCTGGAGGTCATTCGCGCCGAGGGGCTTAATGAACGTATTGCCATAGTGACCGACGGCTTTCATGAATACCGGGCGCATCTTGTGGCGGATTCACTTGGGATTGAATGTGGCGCGGTGCCGGCGCATACAGCCGGCTGGCTGTTCATGACCTATTATATAAGGGAGTTGTACGGGATATTGTATGAGTGGGTGATGTAGAATCCGGGAATCAGGGCATTCGTGAAATAAAAAAAGGATTTGCGGATAAGGCGCGGAATAATAAAGATATGGACACAAGCGTTAGGATAAAACTTGAAGAATGGGAAAAGGAATACTTAAGTCCCTATGCGACCTTAAGCATCAACTCCAAGGGAAGGCTTAAGGATGAGGAACAGTGCGATATAAGGCCTGTGTTCCAGAGGGACAGGGACAGGATATTACACAGCAAGTCATTCCGCAGGCTTAAGGATAAGACACAGGTATTCCTAACCCCCGAAGGAGATCATTACAGGACCAGACTCACACATACGCTTGAGGTCAGTCAGAATGCCAGGACAATAGCCAAGGCTTTGCAGATGAATGAGGATCTGGTGGAGGCTATCGCCCTCGGTCATGATCTGGGACATACGCCCTTCGGACATGCGGGAGAGCGTGCGCTCAATGAGGTGAGCAGCGTCGATTTTGAACATAATAAGCAGAGCTTAAGACTTGTGGACGTACTGGAGAAGGACGGTCAGGGACTTAACCTCACGATGGAGGTAAGAGACGGCATACTTAATCATCAGACCAGTGGCAATCCTTTTACATTAGAAGGCAAGATAGTCAGGATATCCGATAAGATAGCTTATATGCATCACGATATGGATGATGCCATAAGGGGCGGCATACTTAAGGAAGAGGATGTGCCTGAGGATATAAGGAAGGTTGCGGGATATACCACGGGACAGAGGCTTGATACCTTCATCCATGATGTCGTGGTAAACAGTATGAATAAGCCGGAGATATGTATGTCCGAGCCTGTGGATAAAGCGCTTAAGGACCTAAGACAGTTCATGTTCGACAGCGTATATACCAATCCGATAGTAAAGGGTGAGGAGAAGAAGGCGGAAGAGCTGATCATCACTCTGTATGAGCACTATCTTAAGAATATAGACGATATTCCGTCTGAGATGAAGCTTATGCTTGACAGAGGTGAGGACAAGGAGCGTGTTGTGTGCGATTATATATCATCCATGACGGACAGATACGCCATAGCCTTATATGAAGAGCTCTTCATACCCAAGTCATGGCCTGTGACTAAATATTGAGAATGAATGTGTCTGATATGACAGAGTCATCGCCGGGGCGGATGATAAGGATGCTCACAGAGGTTAAGGATGTATTATCCCGAAGATATAGTAGAAGAGGTAAGAGCAAGGAATAATATAGTGGACGTTGTTGGAGAACACGTCAGACTTCAGAAGAAGGGCTCGACTTATTTCGGACTGTGTCCGTTTCATAATGAGAAGACCCCTTCCTTCTCTGTGTCTCCCGGTAAGCAGATGTTCTATTGCTTCGGGTGCGGTGCCGGAGGCAATGTATATTCATTCCTCATGCAGTATGAGAATGCGACCTTCCAGGAGGCCATCAAGACACTGGCTGACAGAGCGGGGATTAAGCTTCCTGAGATTGAGATGACGGAGGATATGAAGCGTGCCGCAAGCGAGAGGCAGGTGCTCCTTGATATCAATAAGGAGGCAGCCAAGTACTTCTATTACGCCTTAAGGAATCCCGCAGGGAAGAACGGATATGAGTATTTCAAGGGCAGGAAGCTAAGCGATGAGACAATGAAGGCATGGGGGCTCGGTTATTCCAACGTGACACCGGATGATCTGGTCAGATATCTGCGTTCCAAGGGCTATTCGGATGAGATGATAATCAAGGCCGGGCTTGCAAGCCATGATGAGAAGCGCGGCACGCATGATAAGTTCTGGAACAGAGTGATGTTCCCCATACAGGATATGAATCACAGAGTCATAGGCTTCGGCGGTCGTGTAATGGGGGAAGGAGAGCCTAAGTATCTTAACAGCCCTGAGACACCGATTTTTGACAAAAGCAGGAATCTGTACGGACTTAACTTCGCCAGAAGCTCAAAGAAGAATCACATGATACTCTGTGAGGGATACATGGATGTGATAGCCATGCATCAGGCCGGCTTCAATGAAGCTGTAGCATCCTTGGGTACGGCATTCACCTCGGGTCAGGCGGCCATACTTAAGAGGTTCACAGACAATATCGTATTATCCTATGACAGTGACGGAGCGGGCACCAAAGCTGCACTGCGAGCCATAGGGATACTCAGAGAGAACGGTATGAGCGGAAGGGTGCTTGACCTTAAGCCGTATAAGGACCCGGACGAGTTCATTAAGAACTTAGGACCGGAGGAATTCGAAAAAAGGATAGAGAATGCGCGTAACAGCTTCTATTTCGAGATAGACATACTTAAACGGGACTATAATACCGATGACCCGGAGGAGAAGACTAAGTTCCACAGGGAGATAGCAAAGAAGCTGTGTGGCTTCGCGGATGATGTGGAAAGGAATAACTATCTGGAAGCTATATGCAGGGAATATATGATCGATGCGGCAAGTATGCGTAAGCTTGTGGGTGTCACCGCCAATCAGACGGGACTTGCAACGCCCATAAGGCCCAAGCCCAAGACCGGTGAGGTTAAGCGAAGTACTCCGGAGGATGGTATCAAGAAGGCCCAGCGTATACTCATAACATGGCTTACAGAGGAGCCCGAGGTGTATGAGAGCATATCCGAATATATCAGTGCCAGAGACTTCACTGACGGACTGTATTCCAAGGTGGCTGACAGAGTCATAGAGGGAATCAAGGCCGGTAATCTGATACCGGCTGCCATAGTATCGGAGTTTGAGGATGAAGAGGAACAGAAGGAGGTTGCCGGTATGTTCAATACGAAGATATCGGGACTTGACGGAATGCCTTTGGAGAGCGGGTCGGATGTAGACAGGGCACATGCTTTTAAGGATGTGGTCCTAAAGGTCAAGGAAAGCAGTTACGATTACTATTCTAAGAATCTTTCGGGTGATGTTGCGGCACTTGACGAGGTGATCAAGGGCAAGAAACTGTTGGAAAAGCTTAAGAATACTACATTTTCAATCTAAAACCGTAAGAAGAGAGGAGAAAGAAAATGCCTAAGAAAAAGGTAGCAAAAGAGGCTGAAGAGATCAAAGAGGAGGTTGTTGAGGAACTCGATGATTATGAGGCAGAGGAAGAATTCGATGATCCGGATCTGGATGATCTTGAGCCTACAGCAGAGGAACTCGATGAAGAATCGGATGTGGATTATGTCGGTGATGAACCTGATATAAGCAGATATGATGACAAGATCAAATTCCTTGTGGATGCAGCCAAGAAGAACAAGAGAGAACTTGAGTACAGCGAGGTTCAGGAGCAGTTCAACGACGAACACATAAGTGATGAGGAGTTCGATAAGATACTTGAGACGCTTGACGGAAGCGGAGTGGATGTTCTTAAGAAGGATTCGGTTGATCTGGATGATGACCTGATCGATGATGATGAAGTAGTGCTCACCGATGAAGATGAGGTGGATGTAGAGAATATTGACCTGTCTGTTCCGGACGGCGTGAGCATCGAAGATCCTGTGAGAATGTATCTTAAAGAGATCGGTAAGGTACCGCTCCTTAGCGCCGAGGAGGAGATAGAGCTTGCCAAGAAGATGGAAGAGGGAGATGAGGAAGCTAAGAAGAAGCTTGCAGAAGCCAACCTCCGTCTTGTGGTAAGTATCGCCAAGAGATATGTGGGAAGGGGGATGCTCTTCCTTGATCTTATACAGGAAGGTAATCTTGGTCTTATCAAGGCTGTGGAGAAGTTCGATTACCGCAAGGGATATAAGTTCTCTACCTATGCAACGTGGTGGATACGTCAGGCAATCACCAGAGCCATAGCAGATCAGGCTCGTACAATCCGTATACCTGTGCATATGGTGGAGACCATCAATAAGCTTATCCGCGTGTCGAGACAGCTCTTGCAGGAGCTTGGGCGGGAACCAACCCCGGAAGAGATAGCCGTGGAGATGAATATGCCGGTCGAGAGGGTCAGAGAGATACTGAAGATATCTCAGGAGCCTGTATCGCTTGAGACACCTATAGGTGAAGAGGAAGACAGCCATCTGGGAGACTTCATTCAGGATGATAATGTTCCCGTACCTGTAGATGCGGCGGCATATACACTTCTGAGGGAACAGCTTGAGGAGGTACTTAATACACTTACAGAGAGAGAGAAGAAGGTATTAAGCTTAAGATTCGGCCTGGAGGACGGAAGGGGAAGGACTTTAGAGGAAGTCGGCAGAGAGTTCAATGTCACAAGAGAACGTATCAGACAGATAGAGGCCAAGGCGCTGCGCAAGCTCCGTCATCCTACAAGAAGCCGCAAGCTGAGAGACTATCTGGACTAAGGATCGAAGGATGGATATCCGGCTGGCGACAGGCAGGTATATATGAATATAAGTAAAAGAATGCTGATGAACGCAAGGCTTGTACCTGCAGGCAGGGTAGTGGCGGATATAGGCTGTGATCATGCCAAGCTGTCTGTATATCTTATAGAAAGCCATATAGCGACCAAGGTCATAGCTATGGATATAGGTGAGGGACCGTTAAGGAAAGCGGCAGAGAACATACAGGCTGCGGGTTATGGTGACAGGATAGACATACGATTGTCTGACGGAGCCGATAAGCTTAAGACGGATTCCTCCGGCAAGGCTGAAGCGGATGTGGCAGTGATCGCCGGTATGGGCGGAATGCTTGCTCTTGATATAGTCAGAAAAGATGCAGATAAGTTCCGTTCCATGGAATGCCTCATCATACAGGCACAGTCCAATCAGGATGTACTGCGAAGAAGTCTGTATGAGCTGGGTTTTCGTATCATTGATGAAGAGATGGTATACGAGGATGGGAAGTTCTATACCTCGATGAAGCTGACAGACATGTCACATTGCAATGCCCCGGACAGACTTGGCCCGGCTGAGGCTCTGTACGGACCTGTTATGATAAGTAAAAGAGGAGATGTCTTCGAGAGATTTCTCTTACATGAAAAGGAAGTATGTAACAGGATAATGGAAAGTATACGGGATAAGGATGATCCCGATTACGAAAAGGTAAAGTACAAGGCAGAGATCATTGCAAAGCTTACCGGGGAAGCATAATGTACACAGGAATCAGATAATAATACTACGGAGGGTAGCGGGAATCATATGGCAAAGCTTACGATTGGAACGGAAGTAAAGGAATACGAAGACGGTATAACCTATGAGAAGGTGGCTGAAGATTACCAGAAGGAAAATCTGGGCAGGATAGCTCTTGTGACAGAGAACGGCAAGATAAGAGAGCTGTACAGAAGGGTTCATAAGGATGCCGAGATAGGCTTTATAAGACTTGATGACAGCATCGGTCATAAGACGTATGAAAGAAGCGCTACGATGCTTTTCATGAAGGCTCTGTCCGATGTGATAGGAGACCCCGTTAAGGCGTCTGCAAAGGTTGAATTCGTGATCGGTAAGGGAACATATATCTCGGTCAAGGGAGACTACAAGGCGGATGATGAACTTATAGCCGCCGTCAATAAGCGTATGCGTGAACTGACCGAAGCGGATATTCCCATAACCAAGAAGTCATATCCCTTAGAGCAGGCTGTAGAGCTTTTTAAAGCACAGGGAATGATGGATAAGATCAACCTTTTCAGGTACAGACAGAGTTCTACGATCAATGTATATACTCTGGATGGATATCATGATTACTATTACGGATATATGCTTCCCAGCACGGGATATATCAGATATTATGAGGTCCTTCCGTATGAGGATGGTTTCCTTCTGCTCCTTCCCGACAGGAAGACACCGGAGAAGCTTGATACATTCGAGCCGAGGCAGAAGCTTTTCAATGCACTGTACCGTACCACGGAATGGGGATATCAGATGAATGTAGGCACGGTGGGAGATCTTAATGATCAGATATGTGCCGGTAATATGGAAGAGATAATCCTTGTACAAGAATCGTTGCAGGAGAGGCGTATAGGAGAGATAGCTACTGAGATAGCAGGCAGAAGCGGCATCAAGTTCGTCATGATAGCCGGTCCCTCATCATCAGGCAAGACATCCTTCTCGCACAGGCTGTCGATACAGCTTAAGACACACGGTCTTAAGCCTCATCCGGTGGCGCTGGATAATTACTTCGTAGACAGGAGTATCACACCAAGGGATGCCAATGGTGATTATGACTTCGAATGCCTTGAGGCTATAGATGTGGAGCAGTTCAACAAGGATATGTTAGACCTTCTGGCAGGCAAAGAGGTTGCCATGCCCTCATATAATTTCCTGACGGGTATGAGAGAGTATAAGGGCAATACCATGAAGCTTGATCCCGATGATATCCTTGTGATAGAGGGTATACACGGATTGAATCCCAAGATGAGCTACGCACTTCCCGATGAGAGCAAGTATAAGATATATATAAGCGCGCTTACATCCATCAATATAGACGGACATAACAGGATACCCACTACAGACGGAAGGCTGCTGCGCCGTATGGTAAGAGACTATCGTACAAGGGGAGCATCTGCCAAGAGAACCATACAGATGTGGCCCAATGTACGCAAGGGCGAAGAAGAGAACATCTTCCCGTTTCAAGAGGAGGCGGATGTGATGTTCAATTCTGTTCTCATATATGAACTGGCTGCGCTTAAGCAATATGCGGAGCCGATATTATACAGCATTGAACCGGGTGAGCCGGAATACTATGAGGCCAAGAGGCTACTTAAGTTCTTGGGATACTTCTTAAGTATTCCGACGGATAGTCTGCCCAATAACTCCATTGCAAGGGAATTCGTGGGCGGATCGTGCTTCCCGGTATAACACGCACGCGATAGGTGCTTCGCACCTATGGACCCCGTGCTCACAACGTGGCGCGATGCGCCACGAGATAGTGGTCTGTTATGCAGACACATTAAAAGGAGGATATTATGACTAAAATTGACATTGTTTCGGGTTTTTTGGGGGCAGGTAAGACTACCCTCATCAAGAAGCTGCTTGCAGAGGCTCTTAAGGGTGAGCAGGTAGTACTTATCGAGAACGAATTCGGTGAGATAGGTGTGGATGGAGGCTTCTTAAAGGAGGCGGGCATAGAGATAACGGAGATGAATTCGGGCTGTATATGCTGCTCCTTGGTAGGGGATTTTGCGACCGCACTTAAGGAGGTGCTTGATAAATACCATCCGGAAAGAATTCTTATAGAGCCATCAGGTGTAGGTAAGCTGTCGGATGTAATGGCTGCGGTACAGAATGCAGGTCTTGATGGGGCTGCTCTTAACAGTGCCGTGGCAGTGGTGGATGCATCCAAAGCCAAGATGTATATCAAAAACTTCGGTGAGTTCTTCGTCAATCAGATAGAGCATGCAGGAACGATCATATTAAGTCGTACCGGCAATATATCGGAAGAGAAGCTTGATAAGGTCATAGAGCTTATAAGGGAGCACAATGCCAAGGCAACCATTGTGACCACACCATGGGAAAAGCTTGAAGGTACAGCAATCTTAGAGACCATTGAGGGTGCCAAGGATCTTGAGAAGGAGCTTCTTGAAGAGGTGATGAGACATCATGAGGAGCATGAGCATGAGCATCACCATCACGAGCATGATGACCATGATGAGCATGAGCATCACCATCACGAGCATGATGACCATGATGAGCATGAGCATCACCACCATGAGCATGACGACCATGATCATGAGTATGAGCATGAAGATCACTGCGGCTGCGGACACGATCATGAGCATGAGCACGGAGATCACTGCGGTTGCGGACACGATCACGGACATGAGGGACATCATCATGCTGATGAGATATTCGACAGCATAGGTTATGAGACGGCAAGGGCTTATACCAAGACAGAGATTGAGAATATACTTGAAGCGCTGGAGGAAGAGGACAGATTCGGAATGGTCTTAAGGAGCAAGGGTATAGTAGCCTGCAAGGATAATCAGGAGTGGATACACTTTGATTATACTCCGGGTGAAGTCAATGTCAGATACGGCAAGCCGGATGTGACCGGCAGGATCGTTGTGATCGGTGCCGGGATTAAGGAAGATGCGCTTAAGGAGCTTTTTAAATGATACCTGTATATATGATCAACGGCTTTTTGGAAAGCGGTAAAACAGAATTCATTAAATATACCATAGCCCAGCCCTACTTCCAGACTATGGGACGTACACTTCTGATACTCTGTGAAGAGGGTGAGGAGGAATACGATGAAGTCCTGCTTAAGAGGACAAGGACTACCGTGGAGCTTATAGAGGATGAAGATGACTTTACGGAGGATGCTCTTAAGTATCTGGTGAAGAAGGATAATCCGGACAGGATCATAATCGAATTTAATGGGATGTGGAATCCGAAGAATATTAAGCTTCCGGGAGACTGGAAATTAGAGCAGCAGATAACTGTCATCAATGCTGCCACCTTCCCTAACTACTATACCAATATGCGCTCGCTTGTGGCAGAGCATGTGCGTAACAGTGAGATGATCATATTCAATCGGTGTGACGGCATAGACGATCTGGCAAGCTATAAGCGTAATGTCAAGGCAGTGAATGCGTCGGCTGAGATCATATTCGAGGATAAGGACGGAGAGGTCAATGTATCTCTGGCGGAAGAGCTTCCGTATGATCTTGATGCGGATGTGATAGAGCTTGATGATAAGGGTTATGCCATCTGGTATATCGATATCATGGACAACATGGAGAGATATGACGGTAAGACCATAGAATATACAGGTAATGTCATTAAGCCGCCGGATATGCCGCAGGATGTGTTCGTTCCCGGTCGTATGGCAATGACATGCTGTGCCGATGATATGACCTTTTTAGGCTTTATCTGCAAGTGGAAGGATGCTAAGAGCATACCTGAGAAGGAGTGGGTTAAGGTTAAGGCTACGATCCGTCTGGAAGCAGAGGAGGCGTATCAGGGACTCGGACCTGTACTGTATGCACAAAGCGTTAAGACCGTAAAGGCACCGAAAAATCCGGTAATAGATTTCAGTAACCTGTAGACTGCGTGTTAAGGCTTGAGAGTCAGGGGATTATTATGGAATATACGCTTATTCAGTGGATGTTCTTTTTCTACATATATTGCTTCATAGGCTGGATATGGGAATGTACGTACTGTTCGATAGTTGAGAGACATCTGACCAACAGAGGCTTTATGCGTGGTCCGGTGATACCCATATACGGGTGCGGCACCACGGTCATGCTCCTGGTATCGGCACCCTTTAAGGACAGCCTGGTGCTTACTTTCCTTGCGGGAGCAATAGGAGCTTCGCTTCTTGAATTCATAACAGGAGCTTTGATGGAGGCGCTTTTCAAGGTCAGATATTGGGATTATTCCCATGCGCCTCTTAATATACACGGTTATGTGTGCGCGGGTGCAACCTTTGTCTGGGGAGTGTTCGCAGTGCTTCTTACGAATATCATACATGCACCGATAGCTTATATTGAATCGCTGATCCCGATGAGATATGAGCAGCTTATTGTGCTTGTAGTAACGATGCTTTTCGCGGCAGACTTCTCGATATCCTTCAAGGCTGCACTGGATATCAGAGATATCCTTATCAGAATGGAGAATATCAAGGATGAGGCAGAGAGAATGCAGCGGCGTGTGGATGTTATCCTTGCAGTGGCTTCGGACGAGAAGGATAAGTGGATTGACAGGCGACAGGCACAGCTTACGGATATGCTTACATCCATTGAGAATGTTATGAACAGTGCCAAGGATAAGATCGCACTGCCACAGTCAGCCAGAGAGGAGCTTATAGAGCTTCGGACCAAGGCAGGTATGCTTAAGGACAGACTCCTGCAGATGTTCAGCTTCAGAGATAATCTCAACAGGCTTATTATAAAAGGCAACCCCGGTATGGTGTCTAAGAGGTTCCAGACAAGTCTGGATGAACTAAAACAGTACTATAACCAGAATAGGAAGAATAAGAATAAATAAAAACAAATATTGTGGGGCGGATGATCGCGGACGGCCACGGCCGGACGAGGAAAGTCCGGGCTTCATAGGGCAGGATGCCGGATAACGTCCGGCGGAGGGGACTCCCGGGAAAGTGCAACAGAAAAGAACAGCGGCGTCCACGACGACGTAATGGTGAAAAGGCGGTGTAAGAGACCACCGTGCGGCTGGTAACAGCCGTAGCCGTGTAAACCCCATCCGAAGCAAGACCAAATAAGGAGACCATGAGGCGGCCCGTCTCGTCTCCGGGTAG
>ODAI014288614.1_pt1 | contig 12783 bp, 9 predicted proteins | sample 1539321 | NCBI WGS metagenome assembly ODAI01 (sample SAMN02144231, study PRJEB22623) | gut metagenome | biome: sheep rumen | host: Ovis aries | place: New Zealand | reverse complement strand
TAAACATTCGCGCCGCATGAAGTCTGCATACTCTACAGACTTGCAAGTGTATCTTTGATGCACGCAGACAAGTCTGCTAATTGGCAAAAAACCTGTTTTTTGCCAGAGGGTGGAGCTTAATGCGACACCCTCTTTATTTTTTGCAGGGGAGAGTAGTGTCCCTGCTGTTTTTATTTAAGACTTGTTTCGGGTATTATCGCTATTTCCACGGCTTCCTTGTTTGTGGCATAGCCCACATATAAGCTGCCGTCACTTACATAGCTTTTTGCATAGTGAAAACCTTTTCTTTTGGCTTTTCCGTCATATACAACTTCGGGGTCGCTTTCATTACTGCGCAGCAGATAAGCCTTGTCAAAGGTTTTTCCGTCCTTTGAGAGCAGAACGGCAAGCGGACTTCTCAATTTGTTGTCAACGGGCGAACCGACCATAAATGCCGTGCCGTCTGATAGATTGCCTGCGCTTTGCTTTGTTCTTGCATCGGGTGTTTTGGTTGGGAAAACTTCACTCCAGCTTGCACCCCTGTCCCAGCTTAAAGCGGCGCGTTTCGTATATGTGCTGTCCTGGTCGCGGAATATCATAACAAGCGAACCGTCTGCACGTTCAAAAATGCTCGGTTCCATCTCCCGTGAGGTATCGCCCTTGTCGGTCGGTGTAAAATCAGCTCTTTTCCAGCCGCTTATGCCGCTTTTGTCATCTGTATATATCGGGCTTACCATCAGACCTTTCTGAAAATGTGCCGCATTTACTATCCTGCCGCCCGGGAGGATATGCGGATCCTGCTCAAATATCGCATTGAGCGGTGTACCGTCCGACATTGTAACGGGCTGCGGTGCAGACCAATTCTCGCCGTCCTCGGAGCTTACATAATATGTAAAACCACCGCGCGGCGAAATATCGTCGGGCCAGAAATTGATATAGGCAATAAGCCTGTCCTCCGCAGCATACCAGCCGCCCGAGGAACAATAGCCGCCGCTTATCTCGGCAGGCAGCTCCCTTGCTTCACTCCAGCTTCTGCCGCCGTTGTCGCTTACGGCATAGCGGATATGCGTATCGGGTGCATCCTCGTCCGTCTGTGAACTTTGCCACTGACAATAGAGCCTGCCGTTGTATTTTACAAGACAAACGCCGTTGCAGTAGTGGTCGCCCTCGTCCTGTGCTTTCCATACGGTCACTGTTTCAAGCCCGTCGGGATAAGCAAGCGAAAGTGTATTTGTGTCGCTTTGGTCAAGCAGACCGTCTTTTACATTTATATAATGCCCCTTGCCCGCTCTTTGAAAATCATCATAGCTTTTTACGCAGGCGGACAGGGCAGAGACCGAGCCGCAGCACGCTTTAAGATCCTCGCCGCTGACTGCCGCTGTCATACCGAGTGCAAACAAAGCCGCAAAAACTGTCATCATTCTGAACTTCATAAAAAATACCTCCCCAAAATAAATCTTATAAATATCGTATGCTTTTTAAGCTTTTACAAAATACTCCTCGTACCATACAAGGAAGGTGTATATCGTCCACACTTTGCGCCACAGATCGGAATTGCCGCCGATATATTCGTCAAATATCGCCTTTATCTCGTCCGTTTTAAAGAACTTTGCCGCATAGTCCGATGCGAACTTTTCGCGCACGTCCTTATTATAACGCTCGTCTGCCATCCATATCCTTATGGGTACGATAAAGCCGAGTTTCTTGCGGAAAGCTATCTCCTCGGGCAGTACTTTTGCCGCAGCGGTACGGAAAGCGACCTTGTTGTTTTCGTCATTTACCTTGTATTTTGACGGCATACGCGATGCAATGTCAAAAATGCGTCTGTCCGTAAGCGGCATACGTATTTCAAGACCTGCCGCTTCGCTCATTTTATCAACATTAAGATAAATATCGCCCTCAAGCCAAATCTGTATATCCACATCCGACATTTTTGTCAGCGGGTCAAGACCCTCTGTTTCGGCATATATGGGTCTTGCAATATCAATAGGCAGTACATCGGCAAAATAGTTTTTGAGTATGCGCTGCTTTTCGTCCTCTTTCATTATATTGGTGTTGCCGACATAGAAATCTTTTAAATTGTCGCCGTAGCGTTCGGCATTGCGGTACATATTGTAACCGCCGAAAAATTCGTCCGCACCCTCGCCCGAATAACAAAGTTTTGTGTGCTTTGCGGTCTCCTTGCAGGCAATTGCAAAAACGATAGCGGAGGCATCACCGAGAGGCTGCTCCATATTGTACATAACATAGGGCACGTTCTCGAAAAACTGCTCGGGCTGTATCTTGCATACAGCGTGCTTTCTGCCAAGCAGTTCGGCTGTTTTTGCGGCAAGCTTGCTCTCGTCAAAACGCTCGTCATCATAGCCGCAGCTGTCTGCCGTCTGCGCATCGCTCATAGCAAGCACATAGGAAGAATCCACACCGCCCGAAAGAAAAGAGTCTGCCTTTTCGTTATCTGTCTTTACCTGCGGCATGACCGCCTTTAAGGTATCGTGTATCTCGTCTGCCCAGTCTTCAAGCGTTTTTGAGTTGTCGGGGCAGAATGTGGGTGTCCAATAGCGGCTTATATTGACCTTGCCGTCTTTAAAAATAAGGTAATGACCCGGCATAAGCTTTTTAAGACCTTTGAAAAAAGTCTCCTCGCCCGCAACATATGTAAAGGTAAGATAAAGCTGGAGCATCTTTTCGTTAAGCTCTTTTTTGAAGCCGCCCTTTGTGATTATGTCTTTTATGAATGTTCCGTAAAGCAGTTCGCCGCTTTCCGTCACATAATAATAGAAAGGCTTTGTGCCGAAATGGTCGCGCAGACAGAAAGTTTCGTTCTTCTCGCCGTCAAAAATAGCGAAGGCGAACATACCGTACAAATGTGCGGCAATATCCGTTCCCCATTTTTCATAGCCCTTTAAGATAATTGCCTTTTCCCTTTCTTTTGCGCTTATTTCGGTTGAAACACCAAGTTCCTCACAAAGCTCGCGCCAATTTCTGATATGTCCTCTGTAAACTTTTAATTCTAACATATTCCACCTCAAATGCAAGTTTATAGTTGTTAACTTTCATTATTATTATACTTTATCGGCTTTCGCTTGTCAATATCATATCCCATTCTTTCCTTATACGGTCAAGGGTGTTTATCACTTCAATACTTTGTTTGTGCGTGTAATTCGGGCTTTCCGTCATACCGTTTTCTATACACCTTCTACATTCGTCTATCTGGTATTCAAAGCCCGATATTTCAAATGGCATGGATATTTCTTCCGTGCTGCCGTCATTGTCGATTATTACAAGCTTTTCGGCTTTTTGATGATCGGGGAAGTATATCCTGCCTTTTGTACCGTAAATAACACCCTCGGTCGGGGCTTTTATGCCAATGGCGGATGTCATGGCGGCAAACCTGTTGTCGGGGTACTGCGCAAGCACGCTGCCGAAACTGTCCGTACCGTATTCGTTTAAAATACGGTCGGTCTTAATTGAAACGGGGTCACAGCCGTACATCATTTTTACAAAACCTATGTTATATATGCCCACATCAAGCAGAGCGCCGCCGCCAAGTTCCGCCAGAAACTTTCTCTCGCGCCTTGCGCCTTCCGCCGTAAAGCAGTAGTCGGCGCGGATATTCACAATTTTGCCTATCCTGCCTTGCTTTATAAGCTCCGCGGCCTTTTTCAGAAGCGGCAGATGTAACGTCCACAGTGCCTCCATAATAAAAAGGTTCTTTTCCTCTGCATATCCGTAAATCTCCTTTGCTTCGTCCGAATTTATCGCAAAGGGCTTTTCGCAAAGTACGTGTTTTCCGTTTTCAAGCGCAGCCATACAGTTTTTATAGTGCATACTGTTAGGAGTGCAGATATAGACCGCATCCACACAGTCGCTTTCAAACAATTCCCCGTATGAGCCGAAACAGTTTTCAATGCCGTACTTTTCGGCAAAAGCTTTTGCCTTGTTAATATCGCGAGATGCCGCCGCAGCAAGGACCGCGCGGTCTTTACCCATTGCCGTTACGGTATCGGCAAATTTTTTTGCTATGGTGCCAAGACCCACAATACCCCATCTTATCATCTGCATATGCCCCTTTCTTTGTTTCTTGCTTCCATATCGTGTACTTCTTTTACCGCCTTTTCCTGCTCGGGTACAGCTATGCCCGCTTTCTGTGCGGCTGAAACAACAGCGCCGCTTATGACGTCAACTTCGGTCTTTCTGCCGTTTTTAAGGTCGGAATAAATGCTTGTGTAACCGTCGGGTGCGGCAAGCAGATGCTTATATATCCTTTCGCACTGCTCGTCCTTGTCAAAGTCATAGCCCTGCGCATTTGCGGTATCGCATATCTCTCTGATAAGTATTTGACACCTTTCCCATGCGTTTTTATCCTGCGCCACAAAACCCTGATTTACTTGCAGTATGCCCGAAAGAACACTTGAAGAAGCGTTTATCATAAGCTTGTTCCATATCATTTTATAAATATCGTCACTGTATGAGCAGGGAAAACCGCTTTTTTCAAATATTTTGCATATCTCTTCGCTTTTGTCGAAATCGGGCAGAAGCGAGCCGAAAACCGTGTCGCCCAAACCGCTGTTTACAATGGTATAAGCATTTTCGCGGCTGCTGCCCTGTTGTGTGGTGCCGATAAGGATATGCTTTTTATCGGCAAATTTTTGCAGTATATTTTCATGCCCTGCGCCGTTTTGCAGGGTCATTATATATGTATCGTCAGTCAGGATATTTTTGTTTTCGGCAAGCGCCGTTTCGGTAAGATAACCTTTTGTGAACATTATCACAAGGTCGGCTTTGTCGGGATAAGCTCCGTTTAAATATGCTTTGGGCGAAAACCGAGCTTCGCTGCCGTTTCGCTTTATCGTAACGCCGTTTGTGTTTATGGCATCAATGTTTGCTTTGTTATTACCGATAACTGCGGTATCGCATACCGCCGAAAGCTTTGCGCCGTATAAAAGCCCCATGGCACCCGGACCTATCACAGTTATTTTCATAATAATACCTCTCTTTTTGTTCGTGCGATATTTTGTGCGGTTGTTCTCTTTTGATTATAGCATAGTGAAAATATATGTTCAAGTTATTTTGCCGAACATTGATTTTGACCCGACAGAGTGTGACGGCTTTTTTGCATACGGATATTTTGAAATTAACCCTTTATTTTTCTTTGTGTATATGTTATTATGAATCTAATCATATAAATTATAGTAATCAAATAAGAAAGGGTCGATCAATATGAGAAGAAACAGTTTTATGGATAAGGCTGCATCATATGTTCTTTCGGCTATATTATGCCTACAGTTTGCGGGCTGCCGTTCCGCTGTTCAGCAGCCGCAAAATACGGAAACTGCGGGCAGGGCAGAGGAGACAAGTGTTCAAAGCGGCGAAGAGAACAGCGCGGAAAACAGCGAGGTGTTTGAAATAGAGCGTCCGAACACGCAGGACTACAAACTGAAAGAGGTTGTGGTTTTCAGCAGGCATAATATTCGCGCACCTCTTTCAAGCAACGGTTCGGTAAACGAGATAGCAACACCGCACGAATGGGTCAAATGGACAGCCAATTCAAGTGAATTATCGCTTAAAGGCGGTATTCTGGAGACCGAAATGGGTCAGTATTTCAGGAAATGGCTTGAAAGTGAAGAGCTTATCCCCGAAAACTATATCCCCGAGGATGGCGAAACAAGGTTTTATGCAAACTCAAAGCAGCGCACGATAGCTACAGCGCAGTATTTCTCAAGCGGTATGCTGCCTGCTGCCAATGTGGATATAGAACGCCGCGGAGAATTCGGCAAAATGGACGATACTTTCAATCCGAAACTGCATTTTTCAAGTGCTGAGTATGAAGCTGACGTTCTTGCACAGATAAATGAGATATGCGGTGAAAACGGCATTGAGGGCGCGGTATCACAGCTTAATTACGACCTCCTGACAGATGTTATCGACTATAAGGACTCCGAGGGCTACAAAAGCGGCGAACTCGGCGACCTTAAAACCGACGATACCGAGATAATACTTGAAGACGGCAAAGAACCCGCAATGAAAGGCTCGTTAAAAACCGCCTGTCAGATAAGCGATGCACTTGTTTTGCAGTATTACGAGGAACCCGATGAGAAAAAGGCTGCATTCGGAAAAGACCTTACACTTGACCAATGGGCAGAGATAGCCAATATAAAGGAAGTTTACGGCAAAGTGCTGCAATCTGCGCCTATGCTTGCTTTAAATATGGCAGATCCTCTCCTTGAAGAAATAAAGGGCGAATTGGAAAATGACAGCAGAAAATTCACTTTCCTTTGCGGTCACGATGTAAATATCACAAATATTCTTTCATCACTTGAGGTTGAGCAGTACGAGCTGCCTTATACGCTGGAAACAAATGTGCCGATCGGCAGCAAACTTGTATTTGAAAAATGGGAGAACAGCGAGGGCAAGCAGTTTGTTTGCGTTGAGTTTGTATATCAGAGCACAGAGCAGCTGAGAAACAACACTCCTCTCACACTTGATACGCCGCCTGTTATATATCCGATTTCATTTAAGGATATGGAGAAAAACGAGGATGGTCTGTATACGTTTGAGGATATTGACGGACGTTTTGAAAAGGCGATAAATGCTTATTACGATATGGAAAAACAATACACAGGCTCTCTTGCAGAAGCCGCATAAGACTTGCTTTACATTTCCATATTACATATTTACACCTTAAAAAGCATTATAAAACCCCTGTGCGGAACTATCAATATCCGCACAGGGGCTTTTATTGTTTTTTATTATGCTTTATTATTCTTTATTGTCTGTCAATAGTTATAATCGGATGTTTCGCTGTAGGGATATTTAAAATCGCCGTTTACAAGACCGACTATATACAGGAATTCTGCTTTAAGGTCGTCACTCATTACACGGGGATCGTTTTTAAGTCTGTCATAGATCTCCTTGTATGAGGATGTACCTTTGTACTCGGAATTGCGCATCAGCATACCAAACTGTGCTACGCCTGCTGCCCATGATGTATCGTCGTCCATTGTCTCAGTGTACATATCCAAGGTGACGGGGTATATACTCAGCTCGCTTTCACTGCTGTTCGGTTCTTTGTATCTGATGTTAACGGTAAGAAGCTCGTTGCCGTCAACACCGGTATTTGCGTTATTGTACTTTGAGTCAACACTTGGGACTTCGCGGTCGGACTCCGTTGTTATCACTTCGTACAAGGCTGTTACGCACTGTCCCGAACCGACTTCGCCACCGTCTTTTGCATCGTTTGCAAAATCTTCTGCCGCCATAGCCCTGTTCTCGTAACCAATGAGGCGGTAGCCCTTTACTTTTGCGGGGTTGAATTCCACCTGGAATTTAACATCCTTTGCTACTGTGTAAAGTGTTGACCACAGCTCGTCTTTCAATACACGTTCTGCCTCGCGTGAACAGTCTATATAAGCATAATTGCCGTTTCCATGGTCAGCAAGGGCTTCCATTTTGTCATCTTGATAATTTCCGTCACCAAAACCGAGACATGAAAGGAATACGCCCGATTTTTTCTTTTCCTCAACCAATTGTATAAGACCTGCTTCCGATGATACACCCACATTAAGGTCGCCGTCTGTTGCCAATATCACGCGGTTGTTGCCGCCTTCGACAAAGTACTTCTGCGCTATTTCGTAAGCTTTGTTTATGCCGCCCTCACCGTTTGTACTGCCCCAGGCAACAAAGGAGTCGATAGCCTTTGTTATGGATGAATGGTCATTGCCTTTAACACCCTCACAAACTACCTTATCTTCGCCTGCGTATGTAACGATGGATACCGTGTCTTTATCGGTGAGCTTTGTCTGTAATGTTTTCAAAGCTTGCTGCACAAGCGGAAGCTTGTTGTTGTCAAACATAGAACCCGAAGTATCGACCAAAAATACGATATTGCTGCCTTGACTTGGGTCTATTTCCTCTGCTTTTATGCCGACACGCAAAAGCATTGTGTTTTTATCCTCCGTCCACGGACAGGATGTAAGACTTGTTACTACATCAAATTTATCGCCGTTTTTCGGGGTAGGATAGTTGTAGCTGAAATAGTTTATAAGTTCTTCAACACGGATAGCGTTGTCGGTCGTGCCGTGTCCGTCGTTTTCGTATAAACGGCGCCTTAAATTGGAATATGAAGCCGTGTCAACATCGGCTCCGAAAGTGGAAAACGGCTGTGTCTGTACGGAAACTATGCCGGATTCCTTTATCTCGTTGTAGCTTTCGGTGTTCCAATCGGGTTCTTCATATATAAACCCGGGGTCAACGGGGGCAGGAACTGTTGGTGCATAAGCATCAACATCTTCCGCTTCTGCAACCATATCGTAATTTGCACCGGCAGATACTGAATTCTTAACCGATTTGCCGAAAAAGCCGCGGCTCGAACCACCCTGTACCGCATCAAATTCATAATTGTAATCGTACAGACCGTCATAACTTTCGCCAATTGTTCTTATTCTGGTGTCTTTTTCGTCCTCACCCGGAAGTGCTGCTGTCTGCTTGTTATTGGGCAGCGGATTCGGAAGCTGTGATGTCTGAGGAAGCTTGCTGCAAGCGGTGAGCATCAGACATGCCGTTAAAAGTAATGCTAATTTTCTTTTCATAATTATTTCCCCCTTTTGGATCAGTGAATGTTGTAGTTTTCAAACACTTTTTACCGCGTGTTTTTGTCTTTCAACTATAATGACAGTAAAAAAACACAATGGTCACACAAAATGATTTTTTTTATTAAAGGGTGCTTTTAAAATGGTCGGCAGTATTTATCAATAGCCCTGTGTTACTATTTGCCAGCCGCCGTTCTGCTCTCTTGCAAGCAGCCATGGCGGCTGAGCCGTCCAACCTGCATAGTAGAGCCTCAACACGCTTGCCGTGCATATCGGCGATAACTGCAAAATTGGCGAAAAACAAGTTTTTCGTCGGAGGGTGGAGCTTAATGCGACACAGCCTTTTACATTAATGGTGCGATTATTTTCATAATACTGCCGAGTGCTTTATAATAGAAGGTCTCGTTTTTGATAGTTTCGGGAGTGACTTCTCTGCACTTGGAAAGGGTATACTGAAAATCTTTTTCTATATCTGCTATACATTTTGTTTTGAACATATATGCCGCACACTCAAAGTGGTGATAAAGGCTTCTGTAATCAAGGTTGATAGTGCCTACCGTTGCCTTTATATCATCGCTTACAAATACCTTTGCGTGTATGAAGCCGGGGGTGTATTCGTATATCTTAACGCCCGAACTCACAAGCGATGTGTAATGCGATTTTGCCAGAGCATAGGCGGCTTTTTTGTCGGGTATGCCGGGAAGGATGATCTTTACGTCAACTCCTCTTTCCGCAGCATATTTCAGTGCGGTCTCAAGCTCGTTGTCGAGTATGAGATAAGGTGTCATTATATGCACATAGTCGTTGGCGCGGTAGAGTATATCCATATATAAGTTTTCGCCCGTTTTGTACGCATCCATAGGTGAGTCGCAGTACGGCATAACAAAACCGTCGCTTTCGGCTTTTACGCTCTCTGCCAGACATTCATCCCACTTATGCTCTTTTTCAAATATCTGCCACATCTGCAAAAACATAAGTGTGAAACTCTTTACCGCTTCGCCTTTGAGCATAACAGCTGTGTCCTTCCAATGACCGTAAACCTCTATTCTGTTTATGTACTCATCAGCGAGGTTTACACCGCCCGTAAAAGCAACTTTGTTGTCGATAACTGTGATCTTTCTGTGGTCGCGGTAATTGTAGTGCGATGACAGAAACGGCTTTATCGGTGAAAAAGCCTGACATTTTATGCCGATTTCCTGCATTTTTTTCGGATAATCCGAAGAAAGAAACAGAACATCGCACATACCGTCATACATCACGCGCACGTCAACGCCTTCTTTTGCTTTGCGCGAAAGTACGTCAAGCAGCTTGCCCCACATATAGCCCTCGTTGATGATAAAGTATTCCATAAATATGAATTTCTCGGCTTTTTCAAGCTCTTCAAGCAAAGCCGCAAATTTATCCTCGCCAAGGGGGAAATATTTTACCTCGGTATTGGCATAAAGCGGAAAGCAGCCGCTTAAATTAAGGTATTTGCACAGGTCATCCGAACCCGAATCGACTATATCCTCATTTTTAAGCACCTTTTCGTCCTGCGGAAGAAGTGTCTTTGTCTCGGCTATGATGTTGTTTATCAAATACTGTTCCGTTCTGTGTCCGAGGTCTCTTTTTGTCCATGCAAGGAAAAGCGTTCCGGGGACAGGTGCTATCATTATAAGGAAAAGCCATGTAAGCTTTGCCGAATAATCCATAGAACAGTTGAAAAGATATATCACCATTCCTATGGAGAATATTGCCTGTATTGTGGCAAAGTGCGGAAAATAATCATTAAAAAAGCCGTAAAACGCAACAAGAATTGCCGCCTCGATAGCTATCAGCACGATAAAAACAGGCAAACGGGTGAAAAGAAACCTTTTAAGACCTTTGTTCTTCTTTGGCAGAAGATAAATTATGTTTTCGTTGTTTTCTGTTTTTTCCATATTATATCCTCTTATAATATCTGCTTATTGAATCTTTTTATCTTTTCCACATTTTCTTAACGGAGAGTATAACGAGTCATACTATGACTCAGCCCACACCTTCGGACGCGGTGATTTTTGTCTTTGTTCCGTCGGCTTTTGTTAATATATAATCATCATCGACATATCTTACTGTCATCTCCGAACCGTCCTTTGCTTTGAATGTACGTTCATAACCGCCGTAATTCAGCTTGGATTCGTTACCGTCCTTGTCCTTTACGGTACAGCTGAAATCTTCGTGTATTGTATATGTTTTGCCGTCGCTGCCCTGATATATGGTATCATCCTCTTTTTCCGCGGTAATTTTGAGTGTGATCTCCTTGCCGTCCGCCGAACGTATAACATAATCGTATTCTTTGCCCGAGTATAAATAGGACTCGGTTTTGTCATCATTTATAAGTATTTCATAAGAGTCCATCGGACGATAGTCTTTTATGATAGTGCCGTCTGATTTGAGTTCGGTCATCCAGCCGAGGAATTCTCCGTAAAGATTGCCGCTTTCGTCTGTGTAAATGGTGTCATAGTCTCTGTCACACTTTATAAAAGTGCCGTCGGGCAGGGTATAGCCGATATAAGGCTCATCGCCGAAACGTGAAACGGTCTCTGTAAGCTCTTTTCCGTCTTCGGCTTTGTAGTAGTATGTGCTGTCACCCTGTTTAAGCTCGTTTACTAACTCACCCTTGCTGTTTTTCACAAGAACCGACCAATATCCGTCACCGAAGAAGAAACTGTATGTGTTGTTGTCCTTGTCGGAAATGATAAGACTTTCGTCTACCGTGAGTTTGGACTTTTTGCCCGAAGCATCAACAACGGAGATCTCACTATCATCGTATACAAATTTAAGTTTCTTGCCGTCCTTGTCGGTATAGTCTTCATCGCTGATGAAAGTGTCAAGGAATTCACCTATAACTTTATCGTTCTTATCATATGCAAATGTGCGGTCTTCCATTTCAACAAACATTGAACCTTCCTTGCTTGTGTGATAGAAAGCATATCCGTCTGCATCTTCCTCCTCCTCTTCTTTCGCATCGGCTATCTTTGCGACATATACTGTCTTTGTTTCCGCGTCCCAATCGGTATAGAAACCGAAGCTCTCCGCAACAAAGCGTATCGGCAGCATCGTTCTGCCGTCCATTATCGTGGGAGCAACATCGAGCATCGCTTCCTCGCCGTTTAATTTTGCGGCAGTGCTGTCGATAGTAAGCTCTATCGTGTTATCGCCCGATACAAGCTTTGCGGTCTTTGTTTCCGCATCCCAGTCCACAGTGCCGTCAAGCGCTTCAACAACGGCTCTTACGGGTACCAATGTACGTCCGTTAACTATAACGGGCGGTGCATCTATCGTCTGCTCCTGTAAATTTACTTTTATAACGGGATTGCCAACCTGAAGCTCTGCGGCTTTCTCTGCCGCATATACGCTGCCGCAGATACCTGCGGCAAGCGCAAGTGTCAATGTTGCTGTAATTATCTTTTTTTTCATTTTTGTGTCCTCCTTTAAAATAGTTTTTTTATTGTTTTTTGTACGGTACCGAAAGACCGCCTTGTCCATTGGAAAACAGGTAAAACAAAAGTTTTTTTCTATGCAATATCATAACATAATAATTAACTTTATTCAAGCGTTTGGGGCTTTTTTCACTTGAGATCCCAGAACCCTGTTCCCGTTTCGGGGTCAAATTTTCTTTTTATCGTTCCGCCGATAACGGGTCTTAATTCTATCTCTGCCGTATAAAGCACCGTTATTGACTTGATATGTCCGCCCGAGACCTTATGTTCGTCTCCGTTTTTATAGGTGAGCATGGCGTGTGTATGGTGAAAATATTTTCCCTCGTCATCGGTGATGATATTTCCGTTTAGTGAAACAAGTTCAAGCATTCCCGTTAAAGTCTCTGTTTCAAATGTGCCGCTTTTTGGAATAAAAGTTTGTATCTCCGCTTCTTTGCATCCGCCTATACCGCTGAAAACTGCCGAATTTATCCCTTCTTTGCGGCAGACGTCAATAATGCTTTTTATTATTTCCTCATTTTTATCGACCCTTATGTAGTAGGTGTCATTATACTTTCTGTGCTCCATAAAATACACCTCTTTTTCTTGGTATTGAATTAAACGCCGCTTTTATCAATAAGTATTTCCCTTTGATTGCCGTCTTCGGACGGTGTAAGAAAAACGTGAAATACCATATTTATAGTAAACGACAAAAGTCTTTGGACTTTGGGCGTTTACTTGCGCCGACTGCGAGCCGCAAAGCGGCTTTATTCCTT
>ODAI014169040.1_pt1 | contig 12783 bp, 10 predicted proteins | sample 1539321 | NCBI WGS metagenome assembly ODAI01 (sample SAMN02144231, study PRJEB22623) | gut metagenome | biome: sheep rumen | host: Ovis aries | place: New Zealand | reverse complement strand
TAACAGACTTCTTCGAGCTTTCTAAGGAACTCTTCGATGGCGAGTACACAAACAACGCTTCTATGTGGGATGCTGCATGGAACGCTGGATACGAAGGAGATGTATTCGGATACTTCGGATGTACATGGTCAGTATACTGGTGTATGGCATTTGATGATACTCTTGGCGAGGATTCATCAAAGGGTAAGTGGCACATCTGTGAGGGTCCTGTTGGATATCACTGGGGTGGTACATACTGCATGGTTATGGACGGATGCCCTAACACAGAGCTCGCTGCATTCCTTGTATACTCACTTTGCTGCGATGAAGACGTTCTGTACACACTTGCAAAAGATACAGGTGACTTCGTAAACAACAAGGCAGTTATCGAGGAGCTTATCGCTAACGACGAGGGTGGTCTTCCTGCAAGAGAGATTCTTGGCGGACAGGATCCTTTCGTAATCTGGGCTGAGTCTGTAAAGAACATCAACCTTTCAAATGCTTGCTACCTTGACGCTCCTCTTAAGGACATCATCACAAAGGCTGCTCAGGCATACAACGCTGGCGAAGTTGCTGACGTAGACGCTGCTCTTCAGTATGTAAAGGATGAAGTAGCTAAGACATATGATTACGTTGTAATCGAGTAATCTTACTACTGAATTAACTGTTAGAGTAATCTCAAACAAAAGTTAATCACTTTATCTGAAAGAAACGCATCGGCACGGTTTCCGTGTCGGTGCGTGATTTCAGAAAAAATACCTTTTATGTTTCCAAGGGTATTAATTATCAAAACTATAAATAAGATATGGGGAGTGATGTCTTGAAAAACGAAACAAAAAACAAAACAGTCGAATATGGAAGATACGGTTACATTTTCCTTGCACCGTTCTTCGTAATTTTCCTTATTTTCCAGTTCTTTCCGCTTGTTTACACATTCGGAAGCGCATTTGTACAGACCGTTAAAAAAGGTCGTAACGCTGTAGAGACCGTTGTCGGACTCGGAAACTTTTCATCATATGTATTTGTAAAAGGTTCAGAAGTCTGGTCTTCAATCGGTATCACAATTTGCTTATGGTTATTGAACTTTATCCCTCAGATTCTCCTTTCGTTGTTACTGGCTGCATGGTTTACAGATATCCAGTGCAAGCTTAAGGGTCAGGGTGCATATAAAGTTATCATGTATATGCCCAACATTATCACAGCCGCTTCAATCGCGTTCCTTTTCAACGCATTGTTCCAGGTTCAGGGTACAATCACACTTCTCTTAAAGAGAATGGGAGTTCCTATTCCTTCAAACGGTGTGCTTGACCACGGTTGGACTTCACTTTTCATCATTGCTTTCATCCAGTTCTGGATGTGGTACGGCAACACGATGATCGTGCTTATCGCAGGTATCATGGGTATCAGCCCTTCACTTTACGAGGCTGCCATGGTTGACGGTGCATCTTCAAGACAGCAGTTCTTTAAGATCACAGTACCTCTTCTTAAACCAATCCTTCAGTTTACAATGGTTACATCATGTATCGGTGGTCTTCAGATGTATGATATACCTCAGCTTTTCAACGCCGGAGGTCCGGTTGTTAATTACAAGGGCCAGCAGCTCAACTCTACTACTACAATCGTTATGACGATCAAGAAGTATGTTGAGTCAGGTTCAGGTCAGAACGTAGGTCGTGCTTCGGCTTATTCAGTAGTGCTGTTCGTTATCACCCTCGCTGTAAGTATGGTATTCTACATACTTACATCGGAGAAAAAAGAGAAGAGATAAGGAGGAGTTACACAAATGAGTCAGATGCAGATAAATATGACACAGGACAAGAAGAAGGTTAAACTCACAGCTCCTTTCAGATATGTGATTTGTATATTACTTTGCTTCTTAAGTATATTCCCGTTTTATATGATGATTATAAACGGTACATTGACAAACAGTGAGGTTCAGGTAGCAAAGTATTTCCTGCCTAAGAGCCATTGGTTTGAAAACTTCAAGGGATTGCAGATCTGGTGCCAGAATGCACAGATCATCTCAATCTGGAAGGCAATGCTCAACTCACTCATCATCACAGTGCCTGCAACAATCCTTCAGGTTTACTTTGCAGCACTCACAGCATACGCTGTAACAGTTTACAACTTCAGATTCAGAAATGCAGCATGGGCATTCATCTATGGTATCATGATGATCCCTATGCAGGTTTCAATCATCGGATTTATCAAGGTATGTAACCTTACACATATGTATGGAACAATGTGGCCCCTCATCATTCCGGCTATGGCTGCTCCTACAACAGTTTACTTCATGAAGCAGTACATGGAGGCAGGCTTCTCAGTAGAGATCGTTGATGCTGCTCGTATCGATGGTTCAGGAGAGTTCAATACATTCAATACTATTGCACTTCCTCTGCTTAAGCCCGCTATGGCTACACAGGCAATCTTCGGATTTGTTGGTTCATGGAACAACCTTTACACACCTTCACTTATCCTTGCTACCAAGAAGAAAGAGCTCGGTACTCTTCCTCTTTACATCGAGGCTATCAAGTCAAACGATAAGCAGAGAGACTGGGGTCAGATCTATGTAGCACTTACAATCGCGGTTATGCCTATCCTTATCGCATACCTCGTACTTTCAAAATATATCGTTGCCGGTGTTGCACTCGGTGGCGTTAAGGAATGATTACTTTTCACTAAGTTTATAGTTTGATAATAAAAAATATCCCTCCGAATGCTGAGCTAACCGCAATGCATCCGGAGGGATATTTTTTATAAGTTAAAATATTGAAAAAGTTGTGAAAACTCTTCAAAGAAAGGAAAGGGGTGTTATAATATTAAAGTCTGATAAAGACTACTGCTATTCCCGGGTAAATATAAGGCATGTTTACCAGGAATCAAATTACGGAGGATATTATGAGAAAGAACTTTATGAATAAATCAGCTGCTGTAATTGCTACAGTCCTGATGGCAGTATCACTGACGGCGTGTAACGGAGGTAATACCGTATCCGGAAATGTGTCCGGCCAGGAGGTCAGTGTATCTTCAATCGGAAAACAGGTAGATCATGACACTGCCGCATCGACAGTCCTCATGACCTTTGAAGATATTGATATTACCTTAGAGGATTACTACCTCTTTATGGTACAGTATCTGTACAATTTTGAGATTGATCCGGCGACCCTCGCTTCACCTGAGGCGGTTTCGAATGCAAACAACTCCATATTAAATGAGATAAAGCTTGAGACAGTGGAGTACAAGCTGGCTCTCGTAGAGGAAGTGACTCCGGACCCTGTAGCCATCTCAGATGCGGATGTAAAAGCCCAGTCATTTTATGATTACTTTGGTCAGGAGTTTTTTGACTCATTTGGCATAAGCAGGGAAAAGGTTAATGAACTCTTTGAGAGACAGGTTTATATAGAGGCACTCCGCCAGAAGACATTAACAGATCTCGCTGATGATTACGAGGCTGAGTATATTGATAAATACGGGGAAATGAAGTTTTTCCAGATTTATTATGTTCTCTTCCCAAGTATAGAATATGACGATGACAATCAGCCTGTCACAACATCTGACGGCGCTTATGTAAGCTGTAATGAAGCGAAACTTCAGGAGCAGAATAAGTTAGCCGAGGAACTTCGTGAAAAAGCCCTGGAAAATGTAGAGAACGGCGAGGCCGATGGAAATCTTGAAGAGCTGGCCATAGAGTATGGCGTGGACTTTGTATCAGGTACCGAGAGAGGATATGTAGGCGCATACTCTAAGGAACTGAATGAACTGTTAGAGGGCATGGAAAACGGTGATATCTCTGAGGTAGTCGAGACAGAAGCCGGATATATGGTAGTTCGCATGGACAATACAGACGATACGGAATTTAAGGATTATTCCATCAGATATATGGCTGAGCAGAGTGCATCGTCCCTTTATACAACAGTTCAGGACAACTGGATAAAGGAATCGGGTATAGCTAACGCCCCGGTGGATACGGCAGCTCTCACAGATACAAAGATTGTAGCCATGTGCGAATATCTGACAGGCAACGGACTGACCATAAACGGAGGTAGTAATTAATGGCAGAACAGGAACTTAAGCAGTCAAAACTAATACCGATAATGGAGACATTCGGCAATCTGTTTGCACTTAACATTCTGTTTCTGTTATTCTGCATCCCTGTAATCACCATCGGTGCATCTTTTACGGCCATGTATTCATATACATTAAAGATGGTCAGAAAAGAGGAAGGCACTCTCTGGAAGAGTTTCTGGGAAGCATTCAAAGCAAACTTTAAACGGGCTACGGCTGTATGGATGATCGTAATCGTCGCAGGAGTGGTAATAGGCGGAGAGATTGTGTTCTTTTTATCCCAGGAGAGTGCGATCTCGTATGCATATATGATCATAGCTGCCATAGAGATAATGGTCGTGGCACTTGCGCTGCCGTTTCTCTTTCCCCTGGTAGCGAGATATGACAATACTCTTGGCAATACTATTAAAAACAGTATCCTGCTCTCAATCGGCAATCTGGGATCATGGATCAAGATATGTCTGATATGGTTTATGCCTGTATTTTTATCGGGATGGTATATAGAGATATTTATCAGTACATGGTATCTCTGGCTCATTATCCTGCCGGCACTGCTGGCCTACTGCTCATCGTTTATCATGAGGAAAGTATTTGACAAAGTGGCCCGTACAAAGGAAAATATCGAGGCGGAAAAGACAGAGAAAGAGACTAAAATACAGGAGCAGAAACAGGCAAGAGCAAGTAAAATAAAAGACAAAATGAAACGCTTTGAAAACCCTGAAACAGATAACGGTGAAGGGGATGAAGACGGGGCTTAAAGCCTTGAAAATATTGGGATGTTATGGTAGTATGAATTGGTAGGGAAAAAGGTTACAGTGCTATGGAATCAATGTCAATCGTTTATGATTCCGGTGGGGTAGCACGAATAAATAAAGGGAAGGTAACAGGAATGGTCAACACAAATCAGATCATGGCAGACATGATCAAAAAGAGCGGCAGTATCGAGACTAACAGGATCGAGGAAATCGAAGAAGTCGTAGATTACGGTCTTGAAAAGACAGAGGAAAACATCCAGAAGGTAGCTTTGGAGTACCTCGAGGAAAAAGGCTTTGCAAAGCGAGAGGACAACCTGGTCCGCGCCAAGCAGCATGTCACAGAGAGCTCGATGTATTCGGATACCGTATGTGTGCGCAAGCGCCGTGAGATAAATGATGATCTCCTTGCAGATGCAGATGAGGATGATTATGCAAGGATTGCTGAGGCAGTCATTGTAGACAAGCTCACTCAGATAGACAGAAAGCTGACTATGATATCCCAGCCAAGATATGAGTATGCGGTAGAGGTGGTTGACGATATACTGACCGATGCCGATAAAAAGCAGGGCTCACTGGCAGAGTTTGAATCTTTCCAGAGTATGCTCAACAGATATTCGGCTGCAGGCTGGAAGGTACATTCGATCACGACAAAGGAGTCGGCAAAGACCAAGATTTCGATGACGGGATTTTCTTCTACACAGAAGCAGGTAGTAGTCATATTTGAGAGACAGATATAATTAGATATAATTGCATAAAGATAAGTCGAGGAAGACAGTCTGTGATACAGGGGCTGTCTTTTTCTTTTTTTAGGGGTAAAAGATTTATAAATCTTTTCATAAAATAATAGTAGTGATATAATATCACATGGTTTTCAATGTAAAGAAAGGAAGACAAAACAATGGTAAGAGTAGGAATCGTAGGCTACGGAAATTTGGGAAGAGGCGTTGAGGCAGCAGTTGCAAACAATGAAGATATGCAGCTCGTTGCTGTATTTTCAAGACGTGATCCAAAGAGTGTAAAGATCAGGACAGAAAATGTTCCCGTTTATGCACTTGATGATGCGGTAAATCACAAGGATGAGATTGATGTAATGATCATCTGCGGAGGAAGTGCGACAGACCTTCCTGTAATGACACCTGAGATAGCAAAGAACTTTAATGTCATAGATTCATTTGACACACATGCAAACATCCCTACTCATTTTGCCAATGTAGATAAATCAGCAAAGGCAGCAGGAAAGACAGCGATGATCTCGGTAGGCTGGGATCCCGGTATGTTCTCAATCGCAAGACTTTACGGAAATGCGATCCTCAATAATGGTAAGGACTATACATTCTGGGGCAAGGGCGTGAGCCAGGGTCACTCTGATGCCTGCAGAAGAGTTGAGGGTGTAGCTGATGCAAGACAGTATACCATCCCTGTACCCGAGGCACTCGAGAGCGTGAGAAACGGAGAGAATCCTGAGCTCACCACGAGACAGAAGCATACAAGATATGCATACGTAGTCGCTAAAGAGGGCGCTGACAAGAGAAGGATCGAGAAAGAGATCAAGGAGATGCCCAACTACTTCGCAGACTATGATACAACCGTTGAGTTTATCTCACAGGAGGAGATGGACAAAAATCATTCAAAGCTCATGCATGGCGGATCAGTATTCCGTACAGGCGTGACCGGATTAAACGGTGAGAACAAGCATGTCATTGAGTACAACTTAAAGCTTGACTCAAATCCCGAGTTTACAGGTGCCGTACTTGTGGCATACGCAAGAGCAGTTGCCCGTATGAATAGTGAGGGCATGACAGGATGCAAGACAGTATTTGATGTAGCACCTGCATACCTTGTAAATATGAGCGGCGATGAGATCAGAGCACATCTTTTATAATTACGACTGGAGTTTTTAAAAATGGATTTAGTTTCAATCAGAGAGATATTCAGAAACAGAGATAAGTATTTAGGCAAAGAGATAGAAGTAGGCGGATGGGTACGTAGCAACCGTGCCCAGAAAAACTTTGGATTTATCGTCCTTAACGACGGTACATTCTTTGAGCCTCTTCAGATAGTATACGGTGACGGCCTCTCAAATTTTGATGCCATCGGCAAGATCAATGTAGGAGCAGCCCTTATTGTAAAGGGTACGCTTGTACCCACACCCGAGGCAAAGCAGCCTTTTGAGATTCAGGCCACTGAAGTTTTTGTGGAGGGAGATTCAACACCTGATTATCCCCTTCAGAAAAAGCGTCATACCCTTGAGTATTTAAGGACTATCACACATCTGCGTGCCAGGACAAATACATTCCAGGCAGTATTCAGGGTACGTTCGCTCTGTGCATATGCAATCCATAAATTCTTCCAGGAGAGAGATTTCGTATATGTACACACACCCCTTATCACAGGATCTGACTGTGAGGGTGCAGGTGAGATGTTCCAGGTGACCACCCTTGATCTTAATAATGTACCTAAGACAAAAGAGGGCAAGGTTGATTTTGAGCAGGACTTCTTTAACAAGCCCACAAACTTAACTGTATCAGGCCAGCTTAACGGCGAGACATATGCCATGGCATTTAAGAATATCTACACATTCGGACCTACATTCCGTGCAGAGAACTCCAATACCACAAGACACGCGGCAGAGTTCTGGATGATCGAGCCCGAGATTGCATTTGCAGACCTTAAGGATGACATGATCCTGGCAGAGAGCATGATAAAGTATATCATCAATTTTGTACTTGAGAATGCACCTGAGGAGATGGAATTCTTTAACAGCTTTATCGACAAGGGTCTCATCGAGAGACTTAAGCATGTGGCATCATCAGACTTTGGTCATGTCACATATACAGAGGCAATCGAGATTCTTGAGAAGAATAATGACAAGTTTGATTACAAGGTATCATGGGGATGCGACCTCCAGACAGAGCATGAGAGATATCTGACAGAGGAAATCTTTAAAAAGCCTGTATTTGTAACTGATTATCCCAAGGAGATCAAGGCATTCTACATGAAGCTTAATGAGGACAACAAGACTGTTGCCGCTATGGACTGCCTCGTACCCGGTATCGGAGAGATCATCGGCGGTTCACAGCGTGAGGATGATTACGAGAAACTCGCAAAGCGCATGGACGAGCTCGGACTTAAGAAAGAGGATTATGATTTCTACCTCGACCTGCGTAAGTATGGCTCGGCAAGACATGCCGGATTTGGTCTCGGATTTGAGCGTTGCGTAATGTATCTCACAGGTATGGGCAACATCCGTGACGTGATACCGTTCCCGAGAACAGTAAACAACTGTGATTTATAATAAACAATAAATGGAGCTTTAAGGCTATGATCGAGCAGAGTATCAGCAAAGAAAAGAAAGACACAAAAGCGTGCAACATCTATATTCCCAAAGGGTACAAGAGCCCTCAGAGCATCAGGGAGACAGAGATTGCCATCAAGGAAGTAAAGGACTATTTCGAAAAGGCACTGGCAGATGCACTTAATCTGACCCGAGTTTCCGCACCTTTATTTGTAAGACCCGAGTCAGGTCTCAATGACAACTTAAACGGTGTTGAGCGTCCCGTAACATTTGACATCCTCGAGCAGGACGGCGCGGTAGTTGAGATCGTACATTCCCTTGCAAAATGGAAGCGAATGGCTCTTGGCAAATACGGATTCCACGAGGGAGAGGGACTCTACACGGATATGACCGCCATCAGAAGAGACGAGGTGACGGATAATGTACACTCGCTCTATGTAGACCAGTGGGACTGGGAGAAGGTCATCGCAAAATCCGACAGAAATATTGATACTCTCAGAAATACGGTCAGACGTATTTATATGGCAATAAAGCAGACGGAATACTTCATGTGTGGCAAGTATCACTTCATGGATCCGTTCCTGCCTAACGATATCACATTTATCACAACCCAGGAGCTTGAGGACAGATGGCCCGACAAGACTCCCAAGGAGAGAGAGACACTGGCGGCCAAAGAAAACGGCGCGATATTTCTCATGCAGATAGGCGGCGAGCTTAAGTCAGGCAAGCCCCATGACGGCAGAGCACCCGATTATGATGACTGGTCACTCAACGGAGACATCATCGTATATTATCCTGTACTCTCAAGTGCATTTGAACTCTCATCAATGGGTATCAGAGTAGACGAGGACTCACTCATGAGCCAGCTTGAAAAGGCAGGCTGTATGGAGAGAGCAGAACTTCCCTTCCAAAAGTCAATCCTCGAAAAGAAAGTACCGTACACAATAGGTGGCGGTATCGGACAGTCGAGAATCTGTATGTTCTTTATGCAGAGAGCTCACATCGGAGAGGTTCAGTCATCAATCTGGCCCGAAGAAGTAGTGCAGAAGGCTCATGATGCGGGAATCAATTTCCTGTAAGTATTTGAGGTTTTTATGAGAAAAATATTTAAGATAACGGCTCTTGCCATGTGCGCTGTGATATGTATGGCGTGTGGCAGGAAAGACGAGGCTCCGGCGGTGACCGAAACTGTATCCCAGGAACAGGTACCCCAGGTTACGGCCTCAGTCGACAAGTCGGTCATGACAATATTACAGACAGTCAACTCCCATGCAGGGCAGACAACCGCTCAGGCCGCGGAGAGCGAGGAGCCTGTATCATCTGCACCTGAGGGCGCTGAGGTCATAGATCTCGGTAACACATCATGGTATGAGACTGAGACGACAACTCCTGTTACGGGAAGTGATGTGAGTCTTAACTCATCTGACAGACTCGATCAGCTGAGAGAACTCTATGAGAGACATAACTTCAATGAGTTTGATATACATCTCATGGCAGTCGGCGACGATCTCATGCATACCGGCGTGACCGAGACGGGACATCAGGCAGACGGCACATACAATTATGATGCGCTCTATACGGATATCGCGCCGTATCTTGCCATTGCGGATATCAAGGTTATCAATCAGGAAACCATATTTGGCGGAGATGATAAGGAGTTTACGAGTTATCCTACATTCAACTCACCTACAGCCATGGGTGATTCCATTGTGCGTGCCGGATTCAATGTTGTCCTTCAGGCCACCAATCATATATGCGATATGGGTATCTCCGGTATCAATTATGCATATGATTACTGGAAGACAAGCCACCCCGAGACGCTCGTCATCGGTATATACGGCGAGGAGGGCAAGAGCGAGGATATTCCCATACTGGAGATAGACGGCGTGAAATTCGCCATGCTTAACTATACTTACGGTGCCAACTGGGAATCACTCCAGAGCAACCTTGAGTATCATACAGAGATGCTGACCAGCTGGGATCCCTCATCGAGAAAGATTGATTTCAATTCGCTTAATCCCGATGTAATCGATGACATCCAGAGAGCCGAGGAGATTGCAGACGTAGTTGTAGTATTTCCTCACTGGGGTATCGAGTACCAGACTACGGAAAATTCATATCAGGACTGGGTGGCCAAGGCTATGGTCGAGGCCGGTGCAGACCTTATCGTCGGAACACACCCCCATGTGCCCCAGCCTGTCAAGTGGATAGAGGCCGACAACGGCAACCGGGGATTATGCTATTTCTCGCTGGGTAATTATTTATCAACCCAGTATTATCCCGATACGCTCCTTGAGGCGATGGCATGGGTGACCTTCCATGTAGGATACGATGGCATCGAGATAGTTGAGGAGGATACGGGCGTATTGCCTATGGTACTCCAGTATCATACAGGACCGCTGCGGATAGATGGAGTCGTAGCCGTTGAAAATTATACAGACGAGCTGGCAGCAGCCCACGGTGCACCAAACAGAGGCGGCAGCTACTGCGGCCCCGATCATTTTAAGACCAGAAGCTCGGAAATCTTTGGAGATGAGTGGATACTCACTATCGACGAGATACTGGCCCAGGGTAATTGATCATGATACAGACCTTCCTTCCCGGATAATACCGGGGGAAGGTTTTTTTAATAATAAAAGTGCAACACTTTTGTGACACAATTTGTTTTAATATGTGTAAAGTATAAAAGAATTAATCATTACGGAGGATAAAAATATGCCAAAGGGTTCAATTGTGATTTCAGATGATCTTTTCGAAAATAACACAGATGTAACGGGTAAGAAGTTCATCTACAATCAGAAGAATCATTTACTCTATTGGGTTTTATATCAAATGACCACGCAGGCGCAAAACAGTGCCAAGCTGATCTCAAAAGAAAGATCAGATGAAATTGACAATCTGCTTTTGGAAATATTGAATAATGCCAACAGAAATGTCAAAGCATCGGATTATGTTGAAGCTAAAGATGAAGAAAAGGTCAGTATCGGATCTTACGATTTCAGTCCATCAATAAAAGACGAAGATATTGACTGGGCATGCGAGAAAATAAAGTTTCTTCAGGATACATTTGAGGAAATTGCAGATAAGGTTGCAGAACCGTCAGTACAGAATTTGTATCGCGGATATGCAAGGATATGCGAGATGTCAGGCGGTAATGTCGGAAGGGCAATTGAGGAAAACCTTTATCTTCAGAATCTTCTTGCTAATTCGATCACCGGTCTTAAGATCAGTGATAATATGCCTCTTGAGCAATCGATACTGGGCCTTAAGGGTAAGCATCCCGATCAGGCAAATCTTCCGGAGGATCAGAAGGCAGATATACTGAATGATTTCATGACGATCAATACAGCCTTTGGAGGCGAACTTGAGGCTGAATATTTAAGACAGAAAAATGAAAAAAGCAACTGGGAAGACGATGATGCAAAGCAGGAGTATATCGAAAGATTATGATATGAGCACCGGAAAAATATAGATGCTTTTGAGCGTTTGCTAAAAGTCAACGATGTTGAGCAGTACGACAGATATCTTGACAATTCCCTCAATCATATGACAGAGAGATTCGAGCCGGGCGGAAGCAGAGGCGCTGCCCGTGGTGTGTCAGGGACGATCGGATGTATGAAGTCTGAGCTTAAAGCTCTTGATAACGGCTGGGGACCGAGGGACATAGGTATCCCTGGAATGATCGGAATGATGGAAGGCAATATCGATAAGAGTATAAGTGCCTTAACTAATAAGATCAAAGCTGAAAACCAAAAAGAGCCTGTAAATATAAATGAGATCGAAGAAAGCAACAAAAAGCTTGAGCAGATAAAGAAGCTGGAGGAATCTCTGAAAAGCCTCAGGGATAAATGCTATGGCGTGAAAAATCCCACAGCAGAGCAAAAGCTTGAGCTTGCCACAGAGATCAAAAATTATGTTGTGTCTAATTCTGAATTCTCCGTCACATTAGCGTTTATAAATCAGTTACCGAGATTTGAAAATACCATTAAAAATCTTAAGGATGACCTTGTAAAGGGACCTGGTGCAATGAATCAGATCGCAAAAGAGAATGCGGAGTTTCAGACTGTTGCCGATCTTCATGAGGCTGTCCTTGGTGCGATTGATAAATATAAGGATTTTGCGAAAGAATTAAAGGATATTTCAACATACAAAGATGAGAATAATAAAGCACATGAGATCTCGGGGCTGGAGGCGATCAAATTTGGGAATAACACAAATAAAATATATGATTCATACAGAACCATAAAGGGTGATCTGAAATTTTTATCAGGTGATCTGGAAAAATATAACCCTATGGAGATAGCTAAGCGTATTGCTCAGCTTTCAGGTAAAGTAGAGGAGTTCCTGAATGTTGACACAAGTAATTTGAATGAGGAGGAGATGGAAGGTATCACTCCGGTATTTGATAAACTGAAGGAGATCAAGGGATACTGTGATGAAAAATCCAAAGACCTTAAATCCAGGATCAAAGAGCCTGTTATGTTGAATGTCTCTGTACAGAGAAATATTGAAATCCTTGTAAAGAGCGGAAGAAAGGATCCCCGTCTTGAGAATGATAATATTGTGAAGGAAGACGGAAAAAGCTTTATTTCGGGATTTGAGATAGTGGATGAAGAGGAGATCCGCGCATCCAAGATCGCATCGGTCGAGCAGAAGATATTCGAAAGCAAGCCGGAAAATAAGGCAAAG
>ODAI012226205.1_pt1 | contig 12784 bp, 8 predicted proteins | sample 1539321 | NCBI WGS metagenome assembly ODAI01 (sample SAMN02144231, study PRJEB22623) | gut metagenome | biome: sheep rumen | host: Ovis aries | place: New Zealand | reverse complement strand
TCCGTCGCATGACCCAGCATCTTCTGCTGGAAAGAACTAGAATTAAACACCAGTGTTGCGGCCAGCAGTAACACGATTACTGCAACCAGCAATCCACCCAGGATCTTTAGTCCACGAATCACAAAACGCTTCATCATACACCTTTTTGTTTGCAAAGATACGAATTATTCTCAATTATTTTGTAACTTTGCCACCAAATTAGTATTAAAGTTTAAAAAATGGACGAAGCAACCTGCGTCAGTCTGCTCGAAGAGCACGGTATCAAGCCAACTGCCAACCGCATCGTGGTAGCCAAGGCACTGGCCAGTTCGATAAACCCACAATCGTTGGCTGAGCTGGAACGTAAAATCGTGACTATCGACAAGTCGAACGTCTTCCGTGCCCTGACACTCTTCAAGGAGCATCATCTGGTACACACGATTGAAGGCGGTAGCGACGGCACGAAATATGAACTATGCCACAGCCATAGCCACGAACACGATGATGACCAGCATCCCCACTTCTTCTGTGAGGTATGTCAACAGACCTACTGTCTCGAAGGGATGAAGATGCCAGCACTGGAACTGCCAGAAGAATTCGAGGCACATACGGCCAACTACATCATCAAGGGAGTCTGTCCGCACTGTAGAAAATGATTAATCTGAACAACATACGCGCCATCGCCTTCGATGCCGATGACACACTTTGGGACTGTCAGTCGCACTTCGAGACCGTAGAGAATCATCTCTACCGATTGATTGCGCCCTACTGTGAGACACCCGCCAAAGAACTCTTCCAGACAGAATCAGGCAATATGGCCGACCTCGGCTATGGCTGCAAGGCTTTTACCATCTCCATCATTGAGACCGCCCTCCGCGTGGCAGGCGACCATCTGTCAGCAACGGAGCTGGCAGACCTGCTTAATGACTGCAAATCGCTGCTCCACCTGCCCGCCACCCCACTGCCAGAGGTCGAAGAGACACTTCAACGGCTTCAGGCCTACCCTTACCGACTTGTGGTCTTCACAAAAGGCGAACTGCAAGATCAGGAGAATAAGCTCAAACGCAGCGGACTGGCTAAATATTTCTCTCACGTGGAAATCACGTCAGACAAGACCGAGATGGAGTTCCAACAGCTCTGTCAGCATCTTGACATCCTGCCCTCCCAACTGCTGATGGTGGGCAACTCGCTAAAGAGCGACATCGCCCCAGCTCTCGCTGTCGGTGCTTCAGCCATCCACATCCCCTTCCACGTCACGTGGCAATTGGAACATTTTGAGGACATCGAACATGAGCGCCTGGTCAAAATCAGCCATTTCAACGAGATTCTTCATATTCTAAACTATCATACAGCATGAAATATATCTTTGAAGCCCGCATGGAAGTGCGTGACTATGAATGCGACATCGAGGGTATCGTGAACAATGCCAACTACCTGCATTATGCCGAACATACCCGTCATCTGTTCCTACGCAGCCTCGGCGTCAGTTTTGCCAAGCTTCACGAACAAGGCATCGATGCCGTCGTCCACAGCATGAAACTACAGTATAAGGTACCCTTGCGCTGTGACGATGAATTCATCTCACGTCTCAACCTGAAGAAAGACCGCTTCAAGTATATGTTCTATCAGGATATCTACCGTGCCAGTGACGAACAGCTCTGCTTCCGCGCCACTGTCGAGCTCGTATGCCTTGTCAATGGCAAGCTCGCCAACAGTCCTGAATACGACGAAGCCTTCAAGGACTATATTTAAACTTCTCCTTTTTCCAAATACTCACTGGGTAGCATACCAAACTCCTTCTTAAACAGTTTGGTAAAGTATTTAGGTGTATTGAAGCCTACCTCCATAGAGAGTTCCGTCATCTTGATATCAGGATGCTGGCGCATAATCCGACAGGCCTCCTTCAGACGAATGGAATTGATGAAGCTCGTGATGCTCTGTCCTGTCAGAGCACGCAACTTATTATATAAGGTAGAGGATGACACACACATGTCTGAGGCAAACTGCTCGCGGTCGTAATCAGCATCACTGATATGTTGTTTCACGCAATCAATGGCCTTGCTTAAGAACTGCTCGTCTGGCGAATTATGCTGCTGTTCCTCGGCCTCGAGAGTCTTACGCGCACCTTCAAACTGCTTCATCACCATCATCTCACGATAGTGTAGCAATTCGCTGACACGCTGCTGCAGACGGGCCCGACGATTCACACGGTTACGATACCACTCCTTGATACCATAGACTATGCCTCCCAGCAGACAGACATAGATCAGATAAGCCCACCACGTACGATACCAAGGTGGCAACACCCTAACCGTAATGGTATAGGGCAATTCCACCAAATGACCGTAACTGTCGGTTGCCCTCAGTTCCAGTTCGTAGGTGCCAGGAGACAAATTCTGATAAGTAGCTCTGCGGTTATCAGCACTGACGTGATGCCACTTGCTATCATATCCCTTCAGACGGTAGGCATAACGACATTGTTGTGCATTCATATAGGTGAGCAGGGAGAAACCCACAGAAAACTTGTCGACATCCGACGGGATGGTGATCTCGCGGGTGAAGAATGGCGGTTCAATACTGATACGCTGTTGCTGTTCAATAGGCAGTCGCTCGAAAAGAAGGTCACCAATCATCAATTCCATGACGGCAAGATGGATTGCTGGTTTCTGCTGCCACTTCCCGATGCAGTCTGGGGAAAAGGAAAAGAAACCAGTAGCACTACCAAAATACAACTCCTTTCCAAAACAGAAAGAGCCGTTGGAAGAGAATCGGAAATCCTCCAGTCCATCTTCCATCGTATAGCAGGTGGCCACATCCTGTTTTTCAGATGTCTTCAGACGCACCAGTCCTCTGTCCGTCGAGAGCCAGATCCAACCGTTATTATCGCCATCAATAGTATAGATACGGCCCATCTCAATGTGGAAACGGTGATTAACGGGTTCGAACCTATCGCTATCAGCATCATAGAGGAAGAGTCCGCCACTATTAGAAATAGCCCATATCCGGTGGCTGGCATCCTCATAACAAGCTGTCGCCTCGTCAATAGGATAGTTACCACAAGCCGAAGCATATTGGTGACACCTGATTGCTTGAGGCAATCTCACATTGCCTTCGAGGCGGATGATACCCGCGTTCTCGGTAGCCAGCCATAGACGGTGCTGGTGGTCTTCCATGATGGCTTGGACGTTGCAATTGCTATAATCGCGTCCTTCCTCCCCCATCTTCAGCATCCGACCCTTCGTCTCAGAGAAAGCCAGTCCCACGCCAACCGTCTGTCCAACAAGCACGACACCATCTTTCAGACGATGGAAGGTATTCACATTTCCATCGCCAATGAACGGTGCAGCATTTCGAGGCAGCACCCGTGCCGTCTCCCCTTCCTTCCAAACAACAATACCCCGCGAGCTGCCTATCCAAATCTGTCCGTCATGACGCTGTAACACCGATGAGACTGTCTGGACATCAATACCGCCAGTGCCTTTCATCTGACCAAAACCAGGAATATCGTTATTATAGAGCACATGGTCCGCCTGACGATCGTAGAGGGCCAGTCCATAAGGCTGAAGACCCAACCAGAAACGTTGGCCGTCTGCCGTAAATATCGTTTGTATGCGATTTACAGGCAGTACCTGTCCTACAGGGTTGAGATGACTATATCGGAAAGGTGATGGTTGGGTTGACAGACGTACAATACCATTGTTACGGGTTATCACCCACAAATTGCCCTGTCCGTCAGTGAGCATGTCATAGCAGAAACTAAGCTCGGGATAGTTCTCCACCTGTGTCATATCATCAAGATCAACACTGGTAAGACCCTCAATGCAGCAGCCCCAGACGGCATGGCTTACAGAATCTTCTACCAACTGATGGAACGTCCTGAAGTCACGCCGTCCCTCGTTTATCCTATGGATGCCGGGATTAGACTCATTCTCGGGATGGTCCAGACGGATGATACCATTCTCCCATGTGCCGATCCAAAGTCGCCCACGACTATCCACCAGTTGAGACTGTACCGTATTGCGCTCACTCAACTGGGGATAAGCTACAAGCTTACCGCTTTTAGGGTTCAAACGGAAGAGACCGCCTTCCCATGTTCCAATATAGATATTACCTTTCTTATCTTCGGAAAAAGATCGCACACCAGCAGTCATACTGATATCTGTGAATTCGTCAGTTTCAGCATCATAGCGAGACACGCCATTAGACGTTCCTACCCAAATCGTTCCATCAGATGAAGTAAACAAAGCATCAATCATTCGCGCATTCTGGCTCCGAAGATGATAAGACCGGAACGTATTCCTACGGCGATCGAAACATGTCAATCCGTCGCGTGTGCCAAGCCACAAACGATCTTCAGGAGCTTCTGTGATTCTGAGTACATAATTATTGGGCAGGATACCTGGCGAATAGGCATCGTTTCGGTAAGTCCTAAAACGGTAACCATCATAGGCACATACGCCTAGATCAGTACCTATCCACATCAACCCGTTGTGGTCAAACTTCAGACAGCGCGCCTCCTCAGCCCCCTCCACTGGAGTCTGAGACATAATTCTAAGCGTCACATGTTGTGCCAACATGGCCATGCACAGGTTCAAGGTTATAGTCAGTAATAGCACTCTTGGTTTCATCGGCAGTTAATTAGCGATTGCAAAGGTAAGATAAAAAGTCGAAAATAACGAAAAAGGGGCGAAAAACTTCAATTTTCACGATTTGTTCCCCCAAAATCACGATGTGAAGACCTTGATTTAAATCAATTCCACTACCTTTGCACCCAGAAACCATACTATAACTATAAATGAAGAAACTACTATTCTTATCAACACTCATCATGGCTTTTGGGGCTTATGCAGAAGCTAAGAAACAGAAACAACTTACCGAGAAGGACATGGGCGCCTATCTCTTCACCTATTTCAACGACCCAACGCACGCTTTGTTTATGGCCATCAGCTACGACGGCTATACTTTTACGGCTGTCAACAATGGAGAACCCATCATTTCGGGCGATTCCATCGCTGATCAGCGAGGAATCCGTGACCCTCATATCTATCGCGGACCTAATGGAAAATTCTATATTGCCATGACCGATCTCCATGTGTTTGGCAAGCAGATGGGACTTCGCACTACTCAGTGGGAACGTCCCGACAAATACGGCTGGGGCAATAACAGAGGACTGGTGCTAATGGCCTCAGACGACTTGATCCACTGGACACATCATGAAGTAAGAATCGATGAACTCTTCCCCCAAGCATTCGGGGAAATCGGTTGTGCGTGGGCACCACAGACCATCTGGGATCCGACCGTTGACAAACCGATGGTATATTTCACCATCCGCCAACACGCAGGCGGGCGGACCAAATTATATTATAGCTACGCCAACGAGGACTTCACGACATTGGAAACGGAACCTCAACTGCTCTTTGAATATCCCGACGAAAAGATACAGGTGCTTGATGCTGACATCTGCCCTATGCCCGACGGCCGCTACTTCATGACCTATGTAGCGCAGGAGAATCCTGGGGGCATCAAGTATATGATTTCCGATAAAATCAACCATTTCAACGATTATCACGCTGAACAAATCGATGGCGAGGATCGTGGCTGTGAAGCCCCCAATGTATGGAAGCGCATCGGTGAAAAGAAATGGGTCGTAATGTATGATATCTATAGTGTTAATCCCCATAACTTCGGATTTGTTGAGACCTCAGATTTCAAGACCTTCAAGCCCCTTGGACGTTTTAATGAGGGTGTGATGAAGGCTTCCAACTTCTCCTCACCTAAGCACGGAAGCGTAATCCATATCACTAAGGCTGAAGCCAAGCGATTGGAGAACTACTGGAACAATCGCCAAAAAGAGCCCAAGATGATCCGCCCTGGTGAGATATGGCCTGATAATAGTGGCCGGCATATCAATGCACATGGCGGTGGAATCATGAAATATGGCGATACCTACTACTGGTATGGTGAACACAAGGCCGACTCCACCTCAGCAGCCATGATTGGCGTGATGTGTTATTCCTCGAAAGACCTTATGAATTGGAAGAACTGCGGCGTAGCCCTTTCTGTCAGCGACCAGAAAGGTTCGGACATCGAGCGAGGTTGTGTACTGGAACGTCCTAAGGTCATATATAATAAGGTGACGAAGAAATTCTGTATGTGGTTCCACCTTGAACTGAAAGGCAAGGGCTATAGTGCAGCCCGTTATGGTGTAGCTGTCAGCGACAAGCCAGAAGGTCCTTATAAGTTCCTCTATTCGCAGCGCGCCAATGCTGGCACCTGGCCCGTTGAATTCGACCAAAACGACTTAGCCATCGTCGATACACTTGACAAAGACCACTTTAAGGAGTGGTGGAAACCCTACTGGTATAAGGCCATTCAGCAAGGACTCTTCGTGAAGCGCGATTTCGGTACAGGACAGATGGCGCGCGATATGACCCTCTATATCGACGATGACGGCAAGGCCTACCATATCTTCTCTTCGGAAGACAATCTGACGCTCCACATTGCTGAGCTCACCAACGACTATCTACACCATTCCGGACGCTACACCCGTGTAGCCCCCGGCGGACAAAACGAGGCACCCGCCATCTTCAAGAAAGATGGTACTTACTGGATGATTACCTCGGGTTGTACAGGATGGGCTCCCAACAAAGCCCGCATGTTCTCTGCCCCAAGTATCTGGGGACCTTGGACTCAGCACGACAATCCCTGCCGTGGGCCAAAGGCTGATATCACCTTTGAAGGACAATCGACATTCATCCTGCCCTATGGCAGCCAGTTCATCTTCATGGCAGACATCTGGCGCCCCAAGCATCCGAGTGATGCCCGCTACATCTGGTTACCCATCGAATTTGAGGACAATAAGCCCATCATTAGGTGGCGCGACGCATGGGAAATCGATGAAATCGGGCAAAAATAACGATTTGTTCCATTAAAATCACAATGTGGAGACCTTGATTTAAATCAATTCTCCTACCTTTGCACCCAGAATTCGCAACTCTTTTCATATTGAAGATTTATTCTTACTAACAATAATTTAACTTAAAGAACATCTAAATGAAGTATGCTAATTTGATCAGTCCATCAAGAAAACTATGTTTTGCGATGGCATTGGCAGCAGGAATGGTCGCCATTCCATTGCCAACAATGGCAAACCAGGCCGTTCAGAATGTCCAACAAAGTGGTGTCGTGAAAGGTCAGGTTGTTGACAAGAGTGGTGAACCGATCATCGGTGCCACCATCAAAGTGAAAAACATCGAAAACGTTGGAACAGTTACCGATTTCGACGGAAACTTTGAACTGAAATCTGTCCCAACAAGTGGTACGTTGGTCGTCTCTTACATCGGCTACACCACAAAGGAAATGGCTTACAGAAATGGCCAAACCTTGAAAGTTACCATCGAGGAAGACAGTGAGACTCTGCAGGAAGTAGTAGTTGTCGGTTATGGTACCATGCGTAAGAAAGACCTGACAGGTTCTGTAGTTCAGATTGACCCCAGCAAGCTGGCTGACCAGAACCCGGGAAGTGTTCAAGACCTGCTTCGCGGTACACCAGGTCTGCAGATTGGTTTCGACTCTTCAGCTAAAGGCTCTGGCGCCTCTATCCAGCTGCGTGGTCAGAACTCTCTTTACACCGACGGTTCCCACAACTCACCACTTATTATCTTAGACGGTATGCAGTTCGCTGGTGAGCTCTCTGAGATCAACCCAGACGACATCGAACAGATTGACGTGTTGAAAGATGCCTCTTCAGCTGCCATCTACGGTGCTAAGGCTGCCAGTGGTGTCATCATCATCACCACCAAGAAGGGTAAGGAGGGTAAGCCGGTCATCAATGTCAGTGTGAACCTCGCTGCCAACACCAAGGCCGCCTATCGCGACGTATTCGGACCTGATGCTTACATGAAGTATCGTGAAGACTGGTTCAAGGCTCAGACCTATGGTTATCGTGAGGACGGAACCTGGGGCTACTATGGAAAGGACAGTGGCATACCCGCCGGTTATTATGATAACGTGAACAATATCGGTCAGTATGGCATCACACAAGATCAGTGGGCCAGCAATGGTCCTAAAACGTTACAGGCAGGGGAGTCGATGCTGAGCCTTTATGCCCGCCGTATGGGCTTCGATGCTGATGCCGCCCTCGTCATGGAGAACTTCCTGGCAGGAAAGACCTATAACTGGGAAGACGCTACTTTCCGTACAGGTTTCAATCAAGACTATAATGCCAGCATCTCTGGTGCTACTGAGAAGGTAAACTACTACTTAGGCTTCGGCTATCTGAAGAATCAGGGTGCCATCCAGGGTGATGACTATAAGGCTTATCGTGCCAACATGAAGATCAACGCCAAGATAACCGACTGGCTGGAGATGGGAGCAAACGTGAACTTCCAGGATCGTAGTGACACCTCAAGCCCCGTGCCCTTAAAAGACAACTACTGGGAAGACAACCAGTTGCGCGAGTCACCCTACGCCTCACGCTACGATGCCAACGGCAACGAGATGCAGTACCCCCGTACCGGCAATCCTACCAATGGTGGTTACAACTATCATTTCCAGCAACAGTATATCGGCCTTCAGAAAGGTTACACAGTGCTGAATACCATCTTTAATGCTAAGGTGACATTGCCTTATGGATTCACCTACCAGTTTAACATCGCACCGCGCCTGCAGTGGTTCTACGACCGCTATCACATGTCGGCAGAACTGCCAAACAGTGATCCCGCTACCCGTGGTGTGAACCGCAACTCTTCAAAGACCTACAACTGGAACTTGAACAACACCCTGACCTGGGATCATACGTTCAACGATCTGCACCACTTCACCGTAACACTCGTTCAGGAAGCTGAAGAGAACCGCTACTGGGAAGACAAGATTTCTGCCCGCAACATCACGCCTACCGACGTGCTGGGCTTCCACTATATCCAGGGTGCCAACAAGGAGCAGAGCTCATTCGAAACCAACGACACCCACTACACGGCAGCAGCTTATCTCGGACGTCTGTTCTACGGATTCATGGATCGCTATATGCTGACTGCAACAGTTCGTCGCGACGGTTACTCAGCTTTCGGACAGAACAATCCTTGGGCAAACTTCTGGTCACTTGGTGCCAGCTGGGTTCTCTCAGAAGAGAAGTTCGCTCAGGACTGGAAATGGCTCAACATGGCTAAGCTGCGTGTCAGCTACGGTACCAACGGTAACCGCTCGCTGAAGGACACCTACCTGGCACTCTCCAACCTGGCCAACGGCGGACTTTATGCCTACTACAAATACGGCTCCACATCGCAGGAGGTGCTCAACGCCCTGCAGGTGAGTCGTCTGGGTAACCCCAACCTGGAGTGGGAGAAGACCTCTTCATGGAACTTCGGTATCGACTTCTCTGTACTCGACCGTCGTCTTTCTGGTAGCATTGATGTCTATCACAAGCGTACTCATGACATGATTATGGGTCAGCGCCTGCCTAACTTCACCGGTTTCTCGAGCATTACCACCAACCTCGGTGAGGTGACCAACACTGGTTTCGAGATCACCCTGCGCTCAGTGAACATCGATCAGGAGAACTTCAAGTGGAACACCTCTGTAGGCTTCTCTTATAACAAGAACAAGATCAAGCACCTCTATTATGAGTATGACGAGAACGGCAAGGAGTTAGACGACACCAGCAATGGTTGGTTTATCGGCAAGCCTATCGGTGAGATCTGGTATTGGGAGACTGACGGCATCTGGCAAGCCGATGAGGCCAAGCAGGCAGCATTAGTCAACCAGAAGCCAGGCGACCCGAAAGTGGTTAATGTCTGCACTGATGATGATAAGATTCTGGAAGACGGCACACGCGTACCTGTCTATAACGATAAGGACAGAACCTATCAGGGCACCACTCAGCCGCCTATCTACTGGAACATGCGTAACGACTTTGAGTTCTTCAAGGACTTCACCTTCTCGTTCTCTATGTACAGCTATATGGGTCATAAGAGCCGCGCAGGCTACTGGCTGAATGGCGACAACTCAGGTTCTATGTTCACTCAGACCTGCAACACCTACGAGAAAGAGTACTGGACCCCGGAGAACCCCACCAACGAGTATGGCCGTCTGAATGCTGTAGGCCCATCAGGTGTTACTGGTATCGAGAAAGTATATAACCGCAGTTTCGTACGTTTGGACAATATCACACTGGGTTACACGCTTCCAAGGAACCTGACTAACAAATGGGGTATCCAGCGTGTACACGTTACTGCCGGCATCAATAATGTATTCACTATCGATGGCTGGGAATATGGTGATCCTGAGACAGGTGGCTTTGCCAACCGTCAGTTCCAGTTCGGTCTGAACGTAACACTTTAAGAGAAGGTAAAAACAGGTCAAACAGAAAAAGAAAAAACAGAAAATTATGAATACCAAGAATATATTAAAAGGTAGCTTGGCAATGGTTGCTATGACCTCGATGATGGTCGGCTGTACGTCTGACTTCCTGGAGCAGGATCCGCTGTCATTCTATGAGCCAGCAGCTACCTATAGCACCGAGGCTGGTCTTCAGGCCGCTCTGGCGCAATGTGACAAGCAGTTGAAAACCTATCGTATCGATGGTAACTGGAACAACGTAGGTATCTTTACGAACTACCTGATGTCGGATGTAGGTATGTATGCCAAGACCGATATGGGTGGTGGTTTCCAGGACAACTTCGATGCCAAGCTCACACCGACCTCTGGTATGGCTGGCGGTGGCGATGCCAACTATATGCAGCGCTTCTGGGATCAGGGCTTCAATATGGTGAAATACGCTAACACCATCCTTTCATATATAGACAACGTAAAAGGCCTCGATGATGCTACACGCGATGCCTACAAAGGCCGCGCCTATTTCCATCGCGCCTATGCCTATTATAACCTCGCCTTGCAGTTTGGTGACATCCCCCTCATCACGAAGCTCATCAGCGTACCTAAGCGTAACTACACCTCTACCAGCAAGGAAGCCATCTTCAAGATGCTGGTTCACGACCTGGAGTTTGCTGTACAGCACGTACCGTCACAGTCAAAGATGTCGTATGTAGGTCAGGTCAATCAGGAAGGATGCATGCATCTGCTCGTGAAGTGCTACCTCGCTGTCGGTGAGTATGCCAAAGCAGAGCAGGTCGCTACAGACCTGATCAACAATCACGGCTTGAAGCTGATGACCGAGCCTTTCGGAACCTGGCAGCCTTCAGGTGCTGAGGATACATGGAAGGTGACCCGCAACGTCGTATGGGACCTGCATCGTACTCCCAATATCGCCGACCCTGCCAACAAGGAGACCATCATGATGATTTCGAACTCCAACGACCAGGACTTCACCACTTATAACGTGATGCGTGCCTGTTTCGCCCACTGGAGCAACGGTATCATCCGCGACCCTCACGGACTGGGTGGCCCTGGACAGAACATTGCCCGTAACAATGGTGACTACAACGCAGAACTCGACTGGGTGCGTGCCGCCGGACGTGGTATTGCCGTCAACCGTACCTCCTACTTCTACAATAAGACCATCTGGATGTACGATGGTGAATACGACTGGCAGGACCTGCGCCACAACCGTGAGGTCGGCAACTGGATGGAGATGGAGGACTTCAAGTACAATAACCGCAAGTCTGACTGCTACGGAAAGAACTATCAGCTCTACGCCACAGAAGACTACGTAGATCCCTCAGATCCTTCAAAGGTGCTCGTACACAAAGGCGATATCCTTTGCTCTGACACTATCCGTAGCTGGTATCCTACACCGCTCTATCAGTTATATATCCTCGATACACCGAATGAAAACAACATGGGTGCCAACCAGTTCCAGGGAGCATCAGGTAAGGGCGCCAATGGCGATATGTACCTGTTCCGTCTGGCTGAGACTTACCTGCTCCGTGCAGAAGCTCGTCTCTATCAGAAGAACGCAACAGGTGCCGCAGAAGACGTGAATGCCGTTCGTAGGCGTGCAAATGCCAAGAAGATGTATACCACCGTCAATATCGGTGATATCATGGCAGAACGTGCCCGTGAGCTCTATCTTGAGGAGTTCCGTCAGGCAGAGATGGTTCGCGTGAGCTGGTGTCTGGCCCGTAGTGGTGTGGCTGACGAATGGGGTAACACCTATGACCTCAGCAACTGGGACAAGCAGGAGGGTACCGATCTGAATGGTGGCAGCTACTGGTTCCGTCGCTGCACTACCTACAACGTATTCAATCACGACTATGGAAAGGGACAGCAGGGTAACCAGACCTTCGAGTACAAGATCAACAAGCACAATTTGTTCTGGCCTGTTCCCAACTCAGCCATTACTGCCAACAACAAAGGCCAACTACGCCAGAACTATGGTTATGACGGCTACAGCGAAAACATTCCTATGTGGACCAACTGGGAAGAGGCCGTGGCTGATGAGGACAGGAACTAATTAAGGCCTTTTCGTTCATACAACAATAATAGGTTAGTAGTTAGCATTTTTTACAATGGCGGAGGGGCAGTCTGCGCGACGTAGGCTGCCCCTTTTATAAGAATTAACAATCATCTGATGAACTATCTGCGAGATTTTTCCTATCTTTGCGGAGACTAAAACAAAAACAACAAAGACATGAGGAGACTTTTTATCATCATCGCTATGCTGTCCGCCATGACACTTCAAGCCAAGAAGTGGACGACAGATGAAGTGAAAGACGTGATCCGGAAAGCAAACACCTACTGGCAGGCCAACAATCCTGCCGAAGTGCGCTCGTTCTGGGACAACGCTGCCTATCACACGGGCAATATCGAAGTGTATAAGCTCCTGAAAGACCAGAAGATGCTCGACTAC
>ODAI012168444.1_pt1 | contig 12784 bp, 9 predicted proteins | sample 1539321 | NCBI WGS metagenome assembly ODAI01 (sample SAMN02144231, study PRJEB22623) | gut metagenome | biome: sheep rumen | host: Ovis aries | place: New Zealand | reverse complement strand
ACGGGAGACGCGGTTCCGGCGCAGAAATCGATTTGAGCGGGCGAGCGAACGCAAGTGAGCGAGACCAATTTCTTATTCGCTCAACCGCGCATTTCAGCGACGGGTTCGCGTCGGAAGTCTGTTTTTGTTGGGACTCATTCGCCTATGCCCTTTTTGTCTTACTTGTGAATGGATTATAATGCGTTTGCCCTGGATAAGCATAAATAGAAAGTTGTTTTTCTGTTGATTATATGATATAATCAACAGAAATGCTTTCTAAAAAAGATCTCAAAACAATTCTCTTTGTCATCTTTTGTATTTTCCTTAATATGGCTGGCAAAGTATTCGCGGCCGCCCTGCATTTACCCCTTTGGCTTGATTCTGTTGGAACTGTCCTCATGGCCTATGTCTTTGGGCCTGTCTGCGGTGCCGTTGTCGGCGTAACGATGAACATACTCTACAGCTGGAGCAATCCTATTTCCTATGCATATAGTATTACAAGCATTGCCATTGCCGTAATAGTAGGTATAGCTGCCAGAAAAAAATGGTTTGAAAGTCTCTTCGGAACTATGACGATTAGCATTTTTGTAACCTTTGCTTCCGTAATGATTTCTGTTCCCCTGAGCTGGATTTTTTACGACGGCATGACAGGAAATATCTGGGGAGACGGTGTCATTCATTTTGTATGTGAATTTGGTCTGAATATCGTTATCAGTACTTTTGTCGGACAGTTTTATATTGATTTTCTGGACAAAGTAGTGACCATGCTGCTGCTTTTTTCCTTTATAAAAATCTGGCGCTACCGGCAGAAACTGCTGAAAAATCAAAAACTTCTTTCACTTCTGCTTGTATTTGGCCTTTTTTCACTCTTTTCTTCACAAAAAATCCGGGCGGAATCCTCTGCTGATTTCTTTAATACTTATGTCCAGACTGTTTACTCCAGCGAAAACGGTCTTCCCTGTGGTGAGGCAAATGATGTGGTACAGACAGGCGACGGTATTCTGTGGATAGGAACCTATGCCGGCCTTTACCGCTACAATGGCAGTGAATTCAAATGGATGAACGAATATGAAAGTGTCCGCAGCGTAAACTGTCTTTATGTTGATGAAGAAGGCCGCCTCTGGATAGGAACAAATGACAACGGACTTTCTATCTGCATCAATGAAAAAATCGTGAACACCCTGGACAATGCGGATGGTCTTCCTTCAAACTCGGTTAAGGCAATCGTAAAAGGCGCAGACGGCTACTATTATGTGGGCACTTCAATCGGTATCCTTGTGCTGGAACTGAATGCAGGTCTGCGTATCTGTAATATCATTAAGGATGCAGGATATACCAAGAATTTGAGCGCTGACAAAAACGGTTTTGTGGCGGCAGTTTCTTCCAGCGGCAATTTGTTTATCCTGAATGAAAGTGAAGTCCGCTATTCAAAGACACTGGGCGCTGACCGTGAGATTTTTACCTGCTGCGCTTTTGATGAAGAAGGGCGGCTTTGTGTGGGAACTTCACGCAACCGCCTGCTTACCTACAGCATAGCGGAAGATGATGCATTTTTGCTGGAGACTGAATATTGCGGTTCTCTGTTGAATATGAATTCCATTACCTATGACGGCAGCAAGACTTTTATCTGCGCTGATAACGGCATAGGCTTTTTTGACGGTGACCGGGTCTTTCATCCCATCAATACAGCTTCCTTTAATAATTCCATTGACAATATGACCATTGACTACCAGGGAAATTACTGGTTTACCTCTTCGCGTCAGGGCATTCTTAAACTTTCTCATTCTTCATTTATCAATCTCTATGGTTCTTTGGGCTTTACTCCTGTTGTGGTGAATGCCATTACAAAATGGAACAATGCCCTCTATGTGGGTACTGACGTCGGACTGGACATTATTCGTGATGAGCAGAAAGTGGAAAATGACCTGACCCGGCTCTTTAAGTCTGTGCGCATCCGTTGTGTACGCAGGGATTCAAGGGATAATCTCTGGCTCTGCACCTATGGACGGGGGCTTGCAAAAGTCACCAGGGATGGCAGCGTCCGTTTTTACGACAAGAAAAATACGGCTGGAAAAATCGGAAACCGCATTCGTGTCTGTATTGAACTCAGGGACGGTACTATTGTTGCTGCCGGAGAAACGGGTGTCTGCTTTATACAGAATGATGAAATTGTGCGCACGATTGGAAAAGCCGACGGACTGACTGACGCCATGATTCTGACCCTGATGGAGTGGGAAGACGGAACGATTCTGGCCGGCTCAGATGGAAATGGCCTTGCGCTTATAAAAAACGGAATCGTAAAAAATATCTTTACGATTCAGGACGGTCTGACTTCGGATGTTATTCTCCGCACGGTGAATGATCCGGACGGAGGCGGGGTCTTTATCGTTACCAGTAATTCGCTCTGCTATATGGATGAAGGTACTATCATCAGGCCCTTAAGAAATTTTCCCTACTTTAATAACTACGACCTTCAGACAGACGGTTCCGGTCAGCTTTTTGTACTGGGAAGTGCAGGTATTCATGTTGTGAATAAAAATGATCTGCTTTCCCGGAATGATATGCTTCAGTATGACGTGCTGGACGCAAAAAGTGGTCTGAATGCGGCACTTACTGCAAATGCATGGAATTACTGTGATGAGGACGGACATCTTTATCTTTCCTGCGGAACTGGCGTTTATATTGTAGACATGCATCATTACCTTACGGGAAAAAGATCTTACCGCCTTATGGTTTCTAAAGTGGTGCTGGACGGAGTGGCTTTTCCGCTGGAACGAAGTGAACAGTTTATTATCAGCCGCGATACGACAAAAATTGAATTTTTGCCGGAAGTTGTGAACTATTCGGTTTCCGATCCTTTTGTTACCTACTGGCTGGAAGGTTTTGATGCCCATGAAATAATGATTCCCCAGAGTGCGCTGACAAAAGTTTCCTATACAAACCTTCTTTCCGGAAACTATACTTTCCACCTTGCTGTTCTTGATAAGGATTTGCATGTGCTGGAACAGAGCAGTTACAACCTTCACAAGGAAGAAGCCATCCACGATACCAATTATTTCCGGGTCTACTTTGTGCTTGTTTCTGTTCTTGTAGTTGCATATCTTACCTGGTTTATTGCCCGGCGTCAGATACAGCGCACCTTTGAGATTCAGCGCCAGCAGCTTGCCTTTGCCCGGGAACAGGTGCGTCTGGGTAACGAGACCATTCTTGCTATTGCAAAGACAGTTGATGCCAAGGATGAAAATACCAGCCAGCATTCAATGCGGGTCTCAGAATATTCCGTGCTGATTGCCCGGGAACTGGGCTTTACGGATGCAGAGTGCGAGAATTTGCGTAAGGCTGCTCTTCTGCATGACATTGGAAAAATCGGTATTCCTGACCGCATACTCAACAAGCCGGCCCGCCTTGATGATGAAGAATACAAGGTGATGAAGTCTCATGTAACCCGGGGTGCGGAGATTCTGAAAGACTTTACGATGATTGACCACGTGCATGAGGGAACCCTTTATCATCACGAAAAATATGACGGAACAGGTTATCCTTACGGACTTAAGGGAGAGAACATTCCTCTCTACGGAAGAATTATCGGTGTTGCAGACGCATTTGACGCCATGACGGCAAACCGTGTCTACCGTAAGCAGCTTGATTTTGATTTTGTTCTGGGAGAACTTAAGCGTTGTCGTGGCAGTCAGTTTGATCCTCAGATTACTGATATTATGCTTAAGTTAATTGCAGACGGAAAGATAGACGTAGATTCTCTCTATGAAGGCGTAAAAAAGGAGGATGAGGAAAAATGAAAAGAGAAGTACTCCTTACGCTGATAACCGGAGCCATTTTTATCAGCCTCTTTCTGATTGCCCAGGTCTTTTTTCATCCAAAAAATACTCATGATGAAGTTTTGACCATCGGCTTTTTGTATGACGGTGACGAAAGTATTCCCTCCACAAACAATTTTATTCGTGCCCAGCATGCGGTGGAAGAAAAATTTGGTGACCGGGTGCAGACTGTGGTGAGGGCAAATGTATCCAGCGACCAGATTGATACGGCCCTTGAAGATCTTGTGGGCGAAGGCTGTAATATTATTTTTACTTCAAGTTACAGTCATGCCCTTATTGCAAAGGAATATGCCCAGAAATATCCCCATGTTCATTTTTGCCAGGCAACGGGTGACAATGCCCATGAAGCCCCGGTACTAAAAAACTATCATACTTTTATGGGTGAAATTTATCAGGGACGCTATGTTGCAGGGCTTGTGGCCGGCATGAAGCTGAAAGAACTCATTCAAAAAGAGATTATAACTGAAGCAGAGGCAAAAATCGGTTATGTGGCGGCCTATCCCTATGCAGAAGTAATTTCCGGCTACACTGCATTTTTGCTGGGAGTGAGGGCAATTGTACCCTCTGCCACAATGACAGTGGCATACACCTATACCTGGGCAAGTTTTTCCCTGGAGAAAGCCTGCGCCGAACATCTGATTGCAGAAGACTGTGTGATTATTTCCCAGCATTCCGACACCTATGGTCCTGCCGTTGCCTGTGAGGAACACTTTGGTAAGAATGTCTTTGGCGTTGGCTACAATCAGAGTATGATTGACATTGCCCCAATGACATCCCTTATCAGTACCCGCATAAACTGGATTCCCTATGTAACGGGAGCCGTGAATGCTTTGCTTGAAAAAAGGCCCATTGAAAAATCAATCAGGGGAAATGTCCACGGAAATGACATCGGGGCCGGCTTTGAGTTGAACTGGGTGCAGATGCTGGATTTGAATGAGATTATTGCGGCGGAAGGTACTGCAGAAAAAATCGCAGAAACAGTACAGGCTTTTAAAAAGGGCAGGGTGCATGTCTTTTTGGGAGACTATGTGGGTGTAAATCCCTATGATGAAACAGATACCTATGACTTGCGAAAAGAATACAGGGAAAATGCAAAAAGTTCTGCACCTTCTTTCTGTTATGTGCTGCAGGATGTGATTACAGTGGAGGAATAAAAAGTGATTGCCGTATTTGTAAATTGCGCTACCATTTTAGCCGGCTGTCTGGTAGGCCTCTTTTTTTCTAAAAAGATACCTCAAAAGGTAACGGATGCAATTCAACTGGCATGCGGACTTGTTTCTTTTGTGATGGGCGTGCAGATGTCATTTAAGTATCAGAATGTGGTTTACCTGGCTCTTGCCCTGATTTTGGGCGGCATTGTGGGAACCCTGCTTGATATAGACGGAAAAATTCTTGCATTTGGAAAGTGGCTGGAAAAAATCTTTATGAAGAAAAAAGATGTCACTGTACAGAATGAGGGGGATTTTAAGGGGGAGTCCCCCTTAGGAGAAGGGGAAGCGGAAAAGCAGGGCTTTGAAGCGGGGGGAAGGCTTTCCCCGTCATTTAGTCAGGGTAAGCCCCAGAAAAATTTTGCCTATGCTTTTTTGAATGCTTCGGTGCTTTTTTGTGTTGGTGCCATGGCAATTGTGGGAAGTTTTAAGGCCGGCATTGAGCATGACTATTCGATTATACTCCTCAAATCCATTCTGGACGGATTTATTTCAATTGGTTTTGCGGTGGCGATGGGAGTTGGAACGGCTTTCAGTGTAATTTCCATTTTTATCTATCAGGGGGCTCTGACGCTTTTTTCCGTGCTGATTGCACCTTATGTGAGCGAACAGATGATTGCGGAGCTGACGGGAAGCGGGGGAGCGATGATTATTCTGATAGGCTTAAATCTGATGGGCATAAAGAAAATCAAAACTGCAAATTATCTGCCTGCGGTGCTTTTTAGCGTTCTTTTTGTGCTTGCTGAACCTCTGGTCAAGGGAATGCTGCATCTTTAACGATTTTTTTTCTTGAGGAATTTTCAAAATTTGCAGAAAAGCCTTATGAATTCGTTTGACTTCCGGGGCAAGCTGCCATATAATAAGTATATACTATAATCCCTTGGAGGCCAAAATGGCAAAGGTAGAATTGAAGCATGTTGGAAAAATCTACGACGGCAATGTACACGCTGTTAAAGATTCTAACATCACTATTGAAGACCGCGAATTCTGTGTTTTCGTAGGTCCGTCTGGATGCGGTAAGTCAACAACACTCCGCATGATTGCAGGTTTGGAAGACATTTCTGAAGGTGAACTGTGGATTGACGGCGAATTGATGAACGATGTTCCGCCGAAAGACCGCAATATCGCTATGGTTTTCCAGAACTACGCTCTGTATCCCCATATGTCTGTTTTTGACAACATGGCATTTGGTCTTAAAATCCGTAAAATTGACAAGGCAGAAATTCAGCGCCGCGTAGATGAGGCTGCTCGTATTCTTGACCTTACCCAGTATCTTGACCGCAAGCCTAAGGCTCTGTCTGGTGGTCAGCGTCAGCGTGTTGCTGTTGGTCGTGCTATCGTCCGCAACCCCAAGGTATTCTTGTTCGACGAACCTCTGTCTAACCTGGATGCTAAACTCCGCGTTTCAATGCGCGCAGAAATCTCTGACCTGCATCATCGCCTGCAGTCTACGATGATTTACGTTACTCACGATCAGATTGAAGCTATGACCATGGGTACAAAGATTGTCGTTATGCGCGGAACTGATGCCGGTGAAGAAATGGCAGGACGCATTCAGCAGATTGGTGCTCCTCTCTATCTCTACAATCACCCGATTAACAAGTTCGTTGCAGGCTTTATCGGTACACCGCCGATGAACTTTATGAACGTAAAAATCATCGAAAAGGACGGAAAGGTTCTGGCTGATGAAGGTTCATTCATTCTGACACCGACTGCAGAACAGCAGAAGGCTCTTAAGGCTCATGTTGGTAAGGAAGTTTCTTTCGGTATTCGTCCGGAAGACCTGCAGTACCTTCAGGCACCCGCTGCAGAAAATAATATGCAGCTTAAAGTTACTAACAAGGAACCCCTGGGTGCTGATACCCACGTATTCCTGCAGTCAAAGGGACAGACAATCGTTGCACGCGTTCCGCCGGAGTATGACTTCCAGCTGGGCGATGCTGTAAACTTTGCACCGGATATGGAAAAGGCAAAGTTCTTTGGCAAAGACGGCGATGAACCCAACCTCTGCGAAAACATCGAAAAGAAATGGTAATTTCTTAACTCGCAGCATGTGAGTTTTTGAAAAAGAGATTCTTTTTAGACACCCGTCACTTCTGGCGGGTGTTTTTGTTGATGAAGACTGTTTTTTCGGGTAGAATAAAAGATGGTGGGGTTTATGAAGAAAAATTCCCTTGTATTGTATAAAAATTCTCCTGCTCTTGTTACAGAGATTGCCGACGGTGATAAATTTGTCGTAAGCTGGTGTGTAAGCCGGCAGACTGAAAGCGGAAAAAAAGCCGTCTTTGGCAGTCAGAAAGTTCGCGAAAAAGATGTCTTTCTTCTCTCTGAGGATGCGGCTTCCAGTCTGGACAATGTTCTTGCTTTTGCTGATGAGGCGCTGGCCGGAAAAAATGAAGTAAAAGCCCAGATTGCGGAGACGCATGAACTTTTATTAAGTGATGATGCTACGGCGACAGAAGCCATGGCTTTTGCAGATTTGTGTGCCCTTGTCCGGGGAGACCTTAAGGCGGATGAAGCCTGGGGGCTTTATGCTGCCATAAAGGCAAGCCTTTGCTTTGAAGAAAAGATTGCTGACGGTAAGATACTCTTTTTGCCGCGCAGTCCAGAGGTAATTGCGGCCCTGCAGGCAAAACAGAATGAAAAAGACCATGCGGAAGAATATCGCGCGGCTTTTATTCAAAGGCTTAAGGTGGGAAAACTGAATCTGCCTGAAGATGCAAAATATATGGGCGATGTAGAAGCCTTTGCCCTGGGAAAAACAGATAAAAGCCGCACTCTGCATGATGCTCATGTAAAGGAAACTCCTGAGCGGGCCCATAAACTTCTCCTGGACACAGGGATGTGGGCGATTACAAGAAATCCTTATCCCTCGCGTCTTGGCTTAAGCATGAAAAGTGCCAGCGAAGGGCTTGCTTCGCCACCGGAAGAAGAAAGACTTGAGGTAGAGGGCATTTCCTATGCAATAGACAGCGAATGGTCCCATGACCCGGATGATGCTATTGCTTTTGACGGAACCTATCTCTGGGTACATATTGCTGACCCTGCAAGCACTGTTCTGCCTGATTCTTCAATTGACAAGGCGGCACGGGGGCGGGGAGCAACACTGTATATCCCTGAAGGGGCAAGCCGCATGCTCTGTGAAGACAGCCTTGAAGATTATGCCCTGGGGCTAACGCCAAAAAGCCGTGCCCTCAGTTTTAGAATTCAGCTTGACCCAAACGGTGACATTGCAGACTGCTCTGTGTTTCGCACGATTGTAAAGGTTGAGCGCCTTACCTATGAAAAGGCTGATGAATTAAAAGAGTCTCCCCAGCTTGCACCGCTTTTTGCCATTGCAAAACGCAATGCGGAGCGCAGGCAGAAGGCTGGTGCAGTTCAGATTACCATGCCGGAAGTTCACATTTCCGTAGACATGGAAACAAAAAAAGTTTCTATTGAGCCACGAAGGGATACACAGTCTGCAGACCTTGTTCGCGAAGCCATGATTCTGGCGGGCGAGGGTGCTGCACGCTTTGCCTTTAAGAACGGCATTCCCTTTCCCTATGTGAGCCAGGAAGAACCGGACATTCCAAAAGATATTCCCCAGGGGCTTGCGGGACAATTCCGCCTGCGTAAGTGCATGAGGAGGAGGACTGTTTCTGTAACGCCCAGCCAGCATGCGGGAATGGGATTGGGAATGTACAGCCAGGTAACAAGTCCGCTCAGACGCTATGGAGATTTAATTGCTCACGAACAGCTCAGAGCCTTTTTGTGTGGCCGCCCTTTGATTGACAAGGAGTCAATGCTTATGCGCATGAGCGAGGGAGATGCCGCCGCCATTGCCACCCGCAAGGCAGAAAGGTCTAGTAACACTCACTGGACTCTGGTTTATCTGCTGCAAAATCCTGACTGGACTGGGCAGGCTGTCTGCGTAGAAAAGCAGGCAAAACAGTCTCTTTTCTGCATTCCTTCCCTTGGAATGGAGACGGCCATTGCCGGTGTAACAGATGTGGATTTGAATGATACGATTACCGTCAGGCCCGGCAAAATTGATTTACCGCTGCTTGAGGTAACTTTTGTCCGCTGCTAGTTGCTGCTTTTAGTTGAGGACTTTCGCAAATTCTTTGCAGATTGCAGGGATAAGTGTTTCTATTTTGCCTTCAATGCTTCCGCCGGCCGCATTTTTGTGACCGCCGCCACCGAATTTTGCTGCAATGGCGCTTACATCTACTGCGTCGCGGGAACGGAAGCCTGCCGTACAGTTATGCTCTGTTTCCTGCCTTAAAAAGAGTACCGCTTCTACACCATCGCATGCCAGCAGCAGGGAGTAGAGGGCGTCGCTGTCCCGTCCTTCCTGACCGTATTTGCGGGTGTCTTCCATTGTTTCGTAGGTGACTATCAGTTTGTTGTTGTAGTAGCGCTCTGCGCGGTTGAGCATGATGCCCAGCAGTTTGCGGGTAGAGTAGGCCTTGCCGCCTGTCATCTTGTCGTAAATCTGGCGGGGATTTGCACCTGCTTCTACAAGGCGGGCTGCAGCCTTAAATACCTCGGCGGAATCATCTTTAAGAAAACGGAAAAAGCCTGTGTCAGTGGAGAGTCCGAAGAAAAGAGTTTCTGCAACATCTTTTGAAGGCTGGCCGATAATTCTCTCGTACAGCTGCTGAACAAGTGTGGCAGTTGCAGGAGATGAAGGGTCAATTATGCAGTTTTCGCTTACACTGGCTGTCTTGTGGTGGTCGATGATAAAGGTATCGAGCCCGCTCAGGTCGCCGTCAATTTCTCCCAGTCGTGAAAGTTCCGAGCAGTCAAGAATGATGAGACCGGTCCTTTTGCGTTCAGGTTCAGAAAGAAATGAAGGCACATTAGAAAATAAATCTGCCTTGTCCCGGATTTCCGTGCGTTTAAAGGGGCCTGCACTCAAAAGCTGGTAGGATATTTTTTTTGCATCCAGAAGGGAAGCCATGCCCAGACAGGAACTGATACAGTCTCCGTCAGGCTCCTTGTGGCCGATAACATAAAAAAAATCATGGCTGGAAAGAAATTGAGAAAAACTTGCAATCTGTTCGTCTGTGATAATCTGCATAATGGTTCCTTATAGTATAAAAATAAGAGCCGTCGAAACCGGCAGCTCTTGTATTTGCGCAAATAGTGCTTTGTATGTACTTAGTAAACGATGTCTAAAGAATCCTTGTCGGCATCGTTTACCGTTACGCTTGAATCTGCAACGCCCCAAGCAAGGTTTGATTTGTCCACCGGCATGGTCAGGATGACATGGTCAAAACTGCCTTCTTTTTTGATGACTGTCATGTAGGGTGACATTCCTTTGGGAAGCTGACGGAAGGAAAGTTTTGCAGGATTTTCGTTGTACCATTTCTTTGGAATGGTGATGTTTCCTACATCGCGGTGTCCCTTTGCGTACATAACGATATATGCCTGTTTGTGGTCAAGAACCTTGTAGACGATTACATTGTGGTAACTGATTTTTGATTCAGGAAATTCATATCTGTATGTCTGTTCTACGGCAGAAAGTGCGCACAGTGTGACGGCAAGAAAAATTGCTGAAATAATACCAAATTTCTTCATAATAAAACTCCTTACGCCCAGATTTTCCTGGAGGTTAAATCAGTGCCAGCATTATTGCTTTTATAGTATGCTTGCGGTTTTCTGCCTCGTCCCAGACTTTGCTGGCGGGGCTTTCAAATACGTCTTCGGTAACTTCTTCACCCAGAACGGCCGGCAGACAATGCATGAAAATCGTTTCCTTTTTGCCTGTGGCAGCCATGAGTTCTGCGTTTACCTGGTACGGTGCAAGCAGTTTTGTTCTCTCTTTTTTGAGTGCTTCCTCACCCATTGAGACCCATACATCAGTATAAAGGCAATCTGCTCCTTTTACAACTGATTTTTCATCAGAAATCGTAATTTTTGCACCGCTTTTTTCTGCCCAGCCCATGCAGGAGTCCACGATATCCTTGGGAGGAAAGAGTTCCTTGGGGCTGAAAATAGAAAAGTTGATGCCAAGTTTTGCGCTGATAAGCATGAGTGAGCGGGCCACATTGTTGCGTCCGTCTCCGCAGAATACCCAGTTAAGCCCTTTAAGCTTTCCAAAGTTTTCCTGCAGGGTCATGATGTCTGCAAGAGCCTGTGTAGGATGAAAGTCATCGGTAAGACCGTTGATGACAGGAATGCCGGAATATTCTGCAAGCTGCTTTACGTGATCCTGCTTAAACCCCCTGAATTCAATTGCGCTGAACATTCTTCCGAGAACACGGGCTGTGTCCTTGACGCTTTCTTTTCCGCCAAGCTGAATGTCTGCAGTAGACATAAATACAGGATGACCGCCTTCCTCACCGAAAGCTGTTTCAAAGGATGAACGCGTACGGGTAGATCGTTTTTCAAAAATAAGTGCTATGGTTTTACCTAAAAAGCGCTGGTGAATTTCGCCGGCGTGAGCCTGTTTTTTTACCAGAACCGCATAATCCAAAAAAGTAAGGATTTCTTCGGGCGTGTAGTCTGCCCATGTAAGCAGTGACCGTCCTTTAAACGGAGACTCAAAAGTTTCTGCCTGAATCATACACTATTTTACAGCGTAGCAGAAAAATGGTCAAGAATTGTGAGTTAGCCGTAGATTTTGACACAGATGGACGCAGATAGGGCACGGATGCTGTTGTTTTGACACGGATGTGCACAGATGGGTCACGGATTTTTTATTGTTATCTGTGTCTCATCTGTGTTTATCCCTGTTCATCCGTGTTTTTTGCGCACAGAGAACAGAACAAACGCATCATATTTGATTTAATTGTGGAAAAAATGGCGTACCCTGCAGATGAACTGGACAAAACAGACGGGAGGTACGGTTCCGGCGCGAAATCGCTTTGAGCGAGCGAGAGAGCGAAGCGAACGAGTCTAAGTTCCTGTTTCGCTCAACCGCGCATTTCAGCGACGGGTCCGTACCGGTAGTCTGTTTTTGTCGAGCCACAACTAATTGCGCCATTTTTTTTCTCATTTAGAACTAAATTGTAATGCGTTTGTCCCGATGTTCGCAGATGCAGAAGCTTATACCAGGTAACCTTCAGGCAGCAGATAGGTTTATATGATGTTGTTTACAGTGTACTATGCATGTGATAACTTTATGAAACGTTATTGGAGTTTTTATGAAAAAAATTGTAAATCTGTTATTTCTTGCTCTTATTACAACGCTGTTTTATTCGTGCCAGGCTTATCCGGAAAACAAGGGTAAACTTACTGTTTCAAATCTCTCTGAAAATGAAAATGATAAAATAACCGCTGTTTATACAAGACTATACGAAACAGAGGACTGGATTTTACAATGGCAGAATTCTGCAGGCAAAGGGGTTTGTGAAGACGCCGTAATGTATCTTTCTGAGAATAAATATGATGTTCTTGTTTATGTACGAAGGGAAAATGATCATTATTACGTAATGCTACAATTTGAAACGGGTTATAAAAACCCTGTTAAAATTACGGAAAATAACTATACGATAGTCGCTTTTGATGGAAAAGGAATTTATAAAATGTAGGCGGCTCATGCGCTGACGGCGGCGTCCTGCCGCCTATTCCTCGCACCTGCTCGGCGCGCATTCGCTTCAAATCCTATTGCCATTTTATTGGATTTAAAACAATCACAAACCACCCGTCAAACGGGTGGTTTGAACACAGCCTATAAGGCTCGGTTCCCAAGCTGAGACTTAAGTCCCGGCTTTCACTGACGTTCAAGTCTATTGCAGATTGACTCGTCGCAGCCCCTGAAGGGGCGTTCGT
>ODAI012178974.1_pt1 | contig 12786 bp, 9 predicted proteins | sample 1539321 | NCBI WGS metagenome assembly ODAI01 (sample SAMN02144231, study PRJEB22623) | gut metagenome | biome: sheep rumen | host: Ovis aries | place: New Zealand | reverse complement strand
TTTTTTGTTTCCTAATTATAATATAGTTTTTTAATTTAAAGTACTTTATCTAGAAAAAGTAAATAAAAAACTTTTTTAATTTAAAGTACTTTATCTAGAAAAAGTAAATAAAAAACTTTTTTAATTTAAAGTACTTTATCTAGAAAAAGTAAATAAAAAACTTTAACCAAAAAAAGTACTTTAACAAAAAACAGAACACAACTAACGTCCTCAAAATAAAAAATTTAATAAAGCAGAGAATTCCATTACTATTATAAAAAATCTTAAACAACCAATAAACAATAACATCAATAAATAAATAGATAAAAAATTCCTAGCACTTATACAAGCTGAAAAACAATATAACATTAAATTAATAAACAGTAAAGCTTTAGGATAAACATGGGGGGGTGTGTGAACAAATATGCTATATAATATACTGTTTTTTGATGTTTATTTTTTTATTTAAAATTTGACCCGGAGTATCTCTATATTGATAATCAATTTCACTAGAATCAACACAATTTACAAGTTTCTCAATAAAAACAAACATGATTATCAAAAATCAAAGTCCTAGTATTTATCTGTAACAAAAATGTCTGATTAATAGTATCTTCAGCAAAAGCATAAAAAACAAAAGCATAAAATATATTTTACTACATGAAATATTTATCCAAGATTATGGATAAATATAACTATGATAAAGTATTAAAAAGTTAATTAAAGTTTAAAACTATAATTATAATTAAAAATAATAAATTTAATGAAGATATTGAAAAATAAAAGATTAAATCATGAAAAAATATTTACAGAATGGGAGTTGTAACACACCCTCAAAAAAATAAAAAAAAGTTTTTTGGAGGTTATTGGGCTATGAATTTAGTCATCAAAGATTACTGCAGGTTTGATTAAATCTTTTGGTTTGTCTCTCATAACGATCATAGCATCTTCTATGTTTTCGAATTTGTTATATTTGTGAGTGATTAATTTACTTGAATCAAAACGTCCATATTGAACAAGTTTAACTAATTGTTCCATTCTTGCTCTTCCACCAGGACATACTCCTCCACGAATGGTCTTATCAGCTAAACCTGCACCCCAGCCTAATGCTGATATAGGAATTGTTTCTACACCATCGTAGTGGAGAACATTACCTATTGTACCACCTACTTTAAGAACTTCTAATGCTTCTGAGAGAGTATTTGCATTTCCTCCTCCGATAACTACCTTATCTACACCTTGATTGTCGGTTAATTCCATAATTTGTTCTACAGTGTTACCGTTATGATAATCTATAATTTCTGAAGCTCCATATTCTTTTGCTACTTTGATTGCCGTTGGTCTGCTACCTACTGCCAGAATTCTTGAAGCACCCATGAAACTAGCTCCTGCTACTCCCATAAGTCCTACTGGCCCTATACCGAATACTGCAACTTCATCTCCTGGTTTGATGTCTGCTAATTCTGCACCATAGAAACCGGTTGTCATCATATCTGATATCATAACAGCCTGTTCTAATGTCACATCATCAGGTAAAAGGGCTAAGTTTGCGTCAGCATCATTTACATGGAAGTATTCTGCAAATACTCCATCTTTAAATGTGATGAAGGTCATTCCGGTTCCCATACCATATGCATGTTGTCCGAATCCTTTTTGGGAATTTACTGTTTTAAAATCTGGAGTAATTGCTGGTACTATTACACGATCACCTGGTTTGAAGTCTTTAACCATTGATCCAACTTCTTCAACAACACCTGTTGATTCATGACCAACGATACGGTTTGGCTCATCAGACATGTATGCATGTCCCCATACTATATGTACGTCTGAAGTACATGGTGCTAATGCTATAGGTCTTACTATTGCATCATATGGTCCGCATTTAGGTTTTTCTTTTTCTACCCATCCCAGTTCGTCTTGTGCTATTCTTGCCAATCCTTTCATAATATATGTCTCCTAGAGTATTAATTTTGATTTTTTCTTACTCTAATTATAATTATTTTTTTAAAGTATTTAAAATTTTGCCTATTTATCATGATAAATAATTATGAATAATAAAAAAAGTATGTACTTGTAATAATTATTATGTGTTTTGTTATTCAACATCTGTTTATATGTGGCACAACTTATAATGTTGCTATAAAGATAAATAAAAGTAGTTTAAGGAAGTTAATAAATATACATTAATTATATGGGTAAAACTCTATAATTAATTGTGTCTATTATGTTTTTGTTGATAAATGTTTATTGTTTCGGGATGACGTCCATTTTCCAATATGAATTTGTTGACGTTCTCAATTGTCTCGATGTATTCCACCTTGAAAATCTTTGAATCATCATATTCAATATATTCTGGCATATGGCCTTCTTTTTCATTAATATCGATTATTCGCTGGATAAATTGTGTATATTCTTTTTTTGTAAGTTCCTTTTTTATTATTCGTTTCATTTTCTATCACTTGGGATGTTTAAATAATCTTCTATTTTAATATTTTTATCCAATGCTTTTTGTTTATTTTCTTTAGATAAATATAATGCTAGGTCAGCGTATTTGTATTGTGCTTTTTTAAGAGAATTTATGACTGTTGACACTTCCGTTAATGCTTTAAGTCCATTTCCAGTTTCAACTTGAATACACATTTCCTTATATGATAAAGATTCCGGTAAATCAATAATTACTTCATCCGGATTAATATTCAATTTGTTTGCAATATCTTCCTCTGCTTCTTTAAGGTATTTTTTGTCCATTTGGAATATTTGCTCGGGATCATCGATTTCAGCTAAATTAATGGTATCTGTTTTCTTGTAAAGGTGTCTTGTATCAAGATTTTTCATGGTTTTTTCTGGAAGACCCTGAGCATTTCTTGCAATGTTTATCAAATCACCATCATCCAAGTATCTTAACTGTTTTTCTTCAACAACATTATCTTCTAGCATACGTTTCAGGCACACCCTAAACATGCCGTTAACGATTCTAGTTGTATGGTGCTGATAAACAGTAGGATACATGAAGTATCTTGCAAGAAGCGTTGATTCGGCTGCCTGAACACCTTTTTGGGTAATGACCAGATTATCGTTGTCATCATATTTAAGGCTATATAATAAACGTTCCGTATCTATAACACCATATGCAACACCGGTATAGTAAGAATCTCTGGCTAAATAATCCATACGATCTACATCCAAATCACCGGAGATAATCTTTCCATATTTTGTTTGACCATCGATGATTTTTGTTATGAAGTTTGCATTGAATTTTTCGGTAATGATATCAGTTATGGGAGAGTTTTTAATAATCTCCTTTGTTATGGTTTCATGTTTATGACTTAATGCTCTTTCGGAAACATGTGAAAAGGGTGCATGACCAATATCATGAAGTAGGGCGCATACTCTTAGCAATTCCACAACGTCCTCTTCTAAATTCAGTTTTGTGGCAAGTTTATCGGCTAATGATAATGTACCTATTGAATGTTCAAATCTGGTATGGTTAGCACCAGGATAGACCAAACTTGTAAAGCCCAATTGTTTAATTCGCCTTAATCGTTGCATTTCCACGGTATCCACTAATTTCAACTCAAAATCAGTCAAATGTAGATCTCCATGAATAGAATCTCTAATAAATCCCATTTCAAACATCTCTTTTTATAATATTTCACTAACTTCCTTTTTATTTAGATTTTGCATACGTTCAACACCTTTTATTTCTTTAATTACTTTCACTACAGATTTAGGGACAAGCTTTTCCCAATTGTCATTGTTTAAAATTCTTTTCCTTACTTCTGTTCCTGAGTATTCTCTTCTATTGAATAATGGTGGTTGAACAACTTCAATTTTATTTTCTCTAAATAATTGTTTTACGAGACTGTTACCGGAGTATACTTTTTCAAAGGGTGGTGTCAACATTTTTACATGGCCAACCCATAACGAATTACATGAAATATCTTCTAATGGGATGATATAATAACGTGAAGGGTCAACTTTGTATTCTCTAAGTGCTTTAGAGAGCATTAATACTCTTTCTCCACTAGTGAATGGATTTGAGTTCGTATGGCTTTGATCAGCACTTCCTATACCTATTATAAGCTCATCCACCTCGTTTAAAGTATCTTGGATAACACTCATATGACCATTATGTAATGGTTGAATTCGTCCAATTAATAATCCTCTTTTAATATTCATTTTATTTTCACATATACAATTATATCTTTCTTAATTAATTGTTAGATATTGTATTTAGTAGTATTTATAGTTTTAATCAATTTTTTCAATATTCTAGTTTAATGTATCTCTTAGCTAAAACAATTTTTAATATTTATTAACTAATTGCAAGTTAAAATCACTCTTGGATAATTTTGCACTATTTTTCTAAAAAATCTCATTTTTGTCCGGAAGATATTCTTAAAGTATAAATATTAGAATTATCATATTATTATATATATCGATTAACATAGTCCTTTAGGGTAGTGGCAATCCTACGAGACTCTGGATCTTGTGACAGCGGTTCGACTCCGCTAAGGACTATTATACTCTTTTTTTTATTTTTTTTGTGGTGTTATTTATGTCAAATTATTCTAAGTTATTGTATGAGGATAAGAAATTCAATGTATCCATTGTAGATAATGCAATAGTATTAAAATTAAACACTAATAACAATCTGTTAATATCTTCATGGCATAATGGAGGATATCATGAAAATATGGATTACGTGGTGAATCAATCGTTAATTCCATCAGATTATTCTATAATTGAAAAAATAAACAACAATAATTTTCAAATTAAACGATTTGAAGAATTAGAATTAAATCCTGATAAATCCACTGGATTAATAACATCTGCAAATATGGATGCTTATTCTATAGTTACTAAAAAATACAAGGAATTATCTGTAACTACTATAGTAACTGCAGGTGCTGATAAAAACGCAGTTAAAGCGGGTGACGCGGCTTCTTTCTATGAATATGATAATGATTATCAAATTATCGTAGGTACGATAAACATAATAACATTTATAGATGCAAATTTGGAAGCAGGTGGATTGACAACCGCACTTATTACCATAACTGAAGCAAAAACCAGTGTATTGGAAGATTTAAAAATAGAAAGTAATTTTTCAACACATATCGCCACGGGAACAGGTACCGATGGAGTTTGTGTAATATCCAACAAATCCAGTAACAATCACCTGGAAAATGCCGGAAAACACTCTAAACTTGGAGAATTAATAGGTAACTCAGTAAGGGAAGCAGTCTTTGAAGCATTATATCTACAGACGGGAATGTGTGCCGAATACCAAAAAACAGTACTCAGCAGACTTTCCAGATTTGATGTATCTTTTGATGATTTATGCTCTAAAACTAATGGGATGGACATTGTTGATTATGCCCAAATTTTTTATGAATTCAATAAGAACGTTAAGTATATCTCATGGGTTAGCTGTGTAATTAATTTAATCGATGAGTATCAAATGGGATTGCTGGATATGAATGAGATAACTGATTCTATATTCATATTAACAAATGCATTCTTAAATATCGATAAAAAAATAGTAAGGTTTGAATCCATCAATCAAATAATTGATTATGTTATAGATTCGATAAACTGTTTTTTGATTGAAGATTAACTATTTCTATAGTTAATATATTTTTTTTTATTTTTTGATTGTTTAAATAAGCATTATCGGTAATTTGATATTTTTTACTACAAATTCCGTATATTCTCCCATCAGGGAAGATATGTTTTTTGTATCTCCATGTTTTGCCATGATGATTAAGTCTGCTTCACTTTTTCTGGCAATTATCAGTACATCATTCTTTCGGCTGCCATATATCAACAGGTCCTCTGCTTTAACGTCCTGTTTGATAGCATAATCATTAATTGTATTGATATATTCCTGGCCTTCTTCCTCTTGGCTTGCAATACTTGATAATCTTTGGTCGAATATGTATGTTATAACTACGGTAGCGTTTATCTGTTTTGCAAGGTCAACAGCTGCAAATCCTGCTTTTTTTGCATTATCTGACCCATCTGTTAATATTAATATTCTCTTGTACATCATAATCACTCGTTTGTTTCATCTTCTATAAATTTATCCACTACTTCATCCACGTTTCCTTCCTTTATGATTTTTCCTTTATTGATATAAATGGATCTTGTAGATACCTCTTTAACAAAGTCCATGGTGTGGCTTACAAGTATGATTGTAATCTGGAATTCTTCATTAATCTTTTTAAGTGAGTTTGCCACTATTCTCAATGTTACCGGATCCAAATCTCCAAATGGTTCATCAAGTATCAGTATGTCTGGCTTTGAGGCAAGTACGGTTGCAATTGCCACTCTAACTTTTTGTCCACCTGATAATTCAATAAACTGCCTATTAAGAAGTGGTAATGGTAAGTCCAACGCTTCAAATACTGGAACTGTATAATCAATCACATCCTCCTTGTTCATAGGAGGGAACAATATGTTTAATATTTCAGGTCCTAGGTTAATCTTTTCCAGTTTGGTAATTGCTTCCGTTCGGGATAAATCCGTTAACTGGTAAATAACATCTAATGATTCATCTGATAAACCTATTTCCTTTGCTTTGGATATTGCCTTTTCATAGGTTTCATCAGTTTTTGGCGAAAGATGTGTGCCTATTTGTTCAATTATTGGGGTATGGGGTGTAAGTGCAAATTCCTGATGCATAAATCCCATATTTTTTCTTATCTGCATACGGTTTTCACCATAGTCTGCCATGTTAATCCATTGATTGTTGGTTAATATTTCAATAGAACCGCTGTCTTCTAATTCAAATCCGGCAATCATCTTCAATATCTCTGTCTTACCACTACCTGTAGGGCCTATGATGGATAATATTTCTCCTTTGTTGACATTAAATGATACATCTTCTATTGTAAGAACATGTCCTCCCTTGTACAAATAGAAATCCTTACATAAATTATTGACTTTTATAATAGGTTGACTTCTGTCCATATCAGCAATTGGATAAATCTCTTCTTCATTTTTGGTAAATTCTTCTATGATTTTTTCGGGTGTGTCTATTTTTTCTACCTTACCATTGAATATGAGCATTACCCTTTCTGCAAGGTATCTTTGAATCTCTGGTTGATGACTTACCATTATGACAGTTGTACCGTATTTTTGGTTAATTTTTTTAATGGTATCCAGTACTTCATATTTCTTTTTAGGGCTGCTCATTGTTGCAGGTTCATCAAGCAGTAATATTTCCGGTTTTTTTGCTAGCTGTCTTGCAAGTACAAGTCTTTGTTTTTCTCCACCACTAAGTACTGGTGCAAAGTGGTTTGCCTTTTCTTTAAGTCCAACTGTATCAAGTATGTCGAGGGCTTCATCCATGTATTCATCCTTGACTTCTTCAATTATAACATTTGATTCATCACCTATTTTGAGTCCATGAAGTTTGTGGATTACGTTTTCCAGTGCCGTTTTGGACCATAATCCAAATGATCTTTGAAGATGAATTGATGTTTTTTCTCTAAGGTCATTCTTGTATGAGGAATAGTTTTTAGGAGTGATTTCTATGTCATCTATAATTATTTTTCCTTCATCAAATTCCTCTACACCTCTTAGTATCCTCATGAGTGTGGATTTACCTGAACCACTTATCCCCATGATTCCAAATATTTCATTATCTTTTATTTCAAATGATACGTTGTCCAATGCCTTGATTTTGTTATTATTTTGTAATTTGTAAATTTTTGTCAGATTTTCAACTTTAATCATTTTATAACCTATTAATTTATTATTCTCTATTATATATTTTATCTGTAATTCTAATTATCTTTTGTTGATGAGGGGTGGTATGTAAAATTTTATTTCATTAGGTCACCATTATTAGCATATCCTTTGATTATATGGAAAATTTATGTTGTTATCATCTTAAAACAGTTAATTAAAGAGGTTTGATTCTATTTTTTCATATATTGTTATTGTAGGAACTTTTGTTATATTATATCTTTTTTCATTTTAATTCTTGGATAATTATAAAAACACCTCTTTTGGATTTGTCATTATTGCTTTTTTTTAACTGAATTATATTGCTTAATTTTTAATATAAATCTTATTTAATTAATTATTTTCCGTATAAATTATTTTATTTGTATTATTTTTAATTATTTGTCATGTGTAAATTATATATTCTATTTTTAATATAAATATTAACATTCAAGAAATAATTATTTCATGTGTTATTTTTTTGAATATAATATATTATAATCAAAATGGAGTTAAAAAAGAATATGTCAAATAAACGAATACTATTATTTGTAATGACAATCTTTTTCTTGATTATTAGTGTATCTGCAATTTCGGCTGCAGATGCTTCTGGAGATGATATGGCATCTTCTTCAGATATTTTACAAAATGCTGTAGATAATTCTATGGACACTCAAACAATTGTCAAAGAAGAATCTAATGTGAAAACAGCAAGTGAATCTAGTAGTGTGGAAAATGATGTTGCTGCAAATAAAGAAATAGTAAAAACCGAGCAGAACATTAAAACTGCTCCAAAAACAATAGTTGTAAATCAGAATAATATTGAGACCTATTTCTCATTTGATGAGGATACAATGGGATTAAAAGATACTGTATCAGCAGGAGACGTGCTTGATTTCCAAGGTACTATCAATAAATCTGGTAAAATAATTCTAATTAATAAACCAGTTAATATCACAGCATCAAAAGGAAATGCTTTGATTTTCTTAAATACCACAGCTCAATCAATGTTCGGTGATGAGGATTTACCTTGTTTCCAGATAAATAAAGCTGGATCATACACGAATGTAACAGGTCTTAAATTCTTCAATACACAGTTCTACATCAAGAATGCTCATCATATCAAAGTAAACAACATAACGACAAATGTAACTAAACAAAAAGTAGGAAGTGGTGTAGGTCAAACATCAATCAGGGACAACTCCTCATATATCACAGTTGAAAACTCCACATTCACTACTGAAGATAATGGTGGAAGCAGTACATTCGTATTGGCATGGGCTAGTTACTGTACCATAAGAAACAATTACATTAGAGGTATAGGTAATGTAGGTAACCTGTTATACTTGACAACATATAATGTAGAAGGTGTAGGCTCTGGTGGTGAAGTTGACAATACAGAAACCGCAAACTGTTTCAATGTAATAGACAACAATACACTAGTTGGACCTTCAACACCTGCATCAATATGTTATGGTATTGGAATCTGTGGTTCAAACAACACAGTTACAAACAATAAAATATATTACAACGGTACTGGTATCACAACCCAATGGATAACCGGTGAAAAAGGTCAAAGTATCAACACAACCATCAAAAACAATGAATTATATGGTTGTAAATTATACGGACCTGAAGGTGGGGTAGTAGCAAATAACACAGTCCACGGTGAATTAGTACCAAGTGCAACAGCTCAGATATACAACAATACAGTAGACTCAGTAAGATTATTATCAAACACGGTACTAACAGACAACACAATCAACGGTAATGTGGATATAGCTCCGGGCACTCAAAATGTTACATTAGCAAACTGTACAGTAAAAGGTAATGTAACCGTAAGAGGCGGCGACTCTACAAGTGTCATTCCTAAAAACATCACACTCGAAAACTTACAAATCGATGGATGTATAAACTTAACCAGTAAAGATGGTGGAGTATATGGATTCACAGTCAAAAACAACAACATCTCAGATGGAATATACTTTACAAGTAAAAGAAACAACCAAATAAGACATGTTGTCGTAGAAAACAACATCATCAACTCAGATGATGAATACGCAGTATACGTAAACAAAACAGTGACAAACGTAACAATCAAAAACAACCGCATCAACTCAACAGACAAAAACGGTGATGATGCAGTATACGTAAACGCTGCCGAAAATGATGTAACCGTTCAAAACAACAAAATGCCACAAAAACAAACACAGATAGCATTAAATTCAGTTACAAGTTCAATGTATGTAAACGAAAGCGTAACAATCACGGGAACATTCAAAGTTGAAGGAAAAGCAAGCAAAGCTACAGAACTAACAGTATATGATAACAACAGTAAAATAGCTACAATCACTTCAATCGGAGACAACGGAGTATTCACCTATACATATAAAGCAACCACTGCAGGTCAACACACAATAACATTCAAATTCGCACAAAACGACACATTATTTGCAAGTGAAGCAAGCAAAACAATCACAGTAAACAATCCTAGTACAACAGCTATCACATTATCTGGTAGTTCTTCTGCTTATTATGGTGATAATGTAGTTGTTAATGGTACTATTAAGGCTGGTAGTGTTGGTATTAAGGCTAATGTTGATGTTTATGAAGGTTCTAGTAAGTTAGCTACTGTAAGTAGTGGTACTGATGGTAAGTTTACTTACACTTATAAGGCAGCTAGTGTTGGTAGTCATAATTTGACCTTTAAGTTTGCTGGTAATGTTAGTCATGTTGCAAGTCAGGCAAGTAAGACAATTACAGTAAATCCTATAGTAACTGCTATTACAGTAACTGCAAATCCTACAACTGTATTTGTAACTCAAAATGTAACTGTAACTGCTACGTTTAAGGCTGCAAATTCTGGTGTTAAAGTTAACACGTTGGATGTTTATGATAATAATGTGAAGGTTGCTAGTGTTGCTAGTGATAATTCTGGTAAGGCTACTTATACTTATAATGCTGCTAAGTCTGGAAGTCATAGTATTGCAGTTAAGTTTGCTGGTAACACAACTCATGCTGCAAGCGAAGCAACAACAACAATCACAGTCAAAGATCCTGCAACTACAAGCATTTCATTAAGTTCAAACAGAACTTCATTGTTCTTGACTGAAAAGGCTAATATTACTGGAACGTTTAAGGCTGGTAGTGCTGGTGTTAAGGTTGATTCTGTTACTGTTTCTGATAATGGTAAGCAGGTAGCTACTGTTGGTCCTAGTGGGGCTAATGGTGTGTTTAATTACATATTTGATGGAACCGTTGCTGGTAGTCATAACTTGACCTTTAAGTTTGCTGGTAATGTAAGTCATAAGGCTAGTCAGGCAAGTATCATAATCAATGTCGAAGAACCAAACGCTACTGCAATAGAATTAACCAGTAACGCTACTGAATTATTCGTAGATGAAACAGCTAAGATTGATGCATTATTCAAATTTGAAGGTGAATCAACAGGTACCTATGTAAATAAAGTAACAATCACAGATAACGATAAAGAAATAGCAACCGTAGGACCATCTGATGATGGTAAATTATCCTATGGATATATGGCTAGTGAAATAGGAACTCACACATTAAAATTCTCATTTGCAGGTAATGTAAGTCATGTGGCAAGTGAAAGTACAATAACGATAGTAGTCAAAGAGCCTGATGCAACAGAAATCACATTAAATAGTGATTCTGAATCATTATATGTTGATGAAACTGCTAAAGTGGATGTATTGTTTGCATATGCCGGAGAAAGTGAAGGTACATATGTTAACTCTATCATGGTAAGCGATAATGATAAATTTGTTACAATTATAGGCCCTTCAACTGACGGTAAATTAACATATGAATATGTAGCAACCGAAATTGGAACTCATGAATTATCATTCCTATTTGTTGGTAACAATACTCATGCTCAAACAGAAAACACTATTACAATTGTTGTCAAAGAAGCTGATGCTACAGAAATAAAATTAACTGTTGACGGTGATACAGAATTCAATGTATCCGAAAGCTCAAAAATTAATGGTGTATTTGCATATGCTGGAGAAGAAGAAGGAACCTATGTGGATTTAATCACAATCTATGAAGATGGTGTACAAATAGCTACCGTAGGTCCTACTGAAGATGGAACCTTCGATTACACATACACACCACAAAAACCTGGAGATCATAAACTCACCTTTAAATTTGCAGGAAATAATTCTCATGCAGCTTCAGAAGCAAGTCTATCCTATCACATAAGAGGATACGTGCTTAAGGTGGATACAACTGAATTCATAACAGGTCAAACCGCAACTATCCAAGCAAGCATATACTTCGAAGATCAAGTATCCACTGATATTAACAAAGGAAAAGTCACATTCAAAGTAAACGGTAAAACATTAAAGGATGAAAATGGTAAAATTATCTATGTAAAAATAGTAAACGGTACTGCTAAACTTGAAAATTATGTCATTCCAGAAAACTGGACCGACAGAAATTTCACAATACAAGCAATATCAACAGCATCCAGTCAAGCACCATTACTTAGAAGTGAATTGGAAACTTTAAATGTACATGAAGAAGTTGTTCCGGATGAACCAGCAATTACAACCGAAGATGTAACAGCTAAGGTTGGAAGTAAAGTTACCTTTAAAGCAACTATATCAGGTACAGATGAAGTGGTAAATGAGGGTAAAATAGTATTCAAGGTAAATGGTAAATCACTTAAAGATGAAAACGGTAAAGTAATCTATGCAAAAATTGTAAACAATGAAGCAGTTCTCGATTATGTAATACCAGATTCATGGAAAATTAAGAATTATACCATTTCAGCCGTATTACTTTCATCAGATTATCCAAGATTAGTTGGAAATGCAACTCTTACATTAAGTAATTAATCTTAAATTACTTTTTCTTTTTTTATTTTTTGAGTGTTGGCATAAATTATGTTTTTTCACTCTTAAGTAATACTTTTATAAACTTACTATTTATTAGCATCTGTTTTAGTTAAAATTTAAAATAATTATATTATTAATACTTATCATGACCCCCCTTTGAATACTTATCAGATGCTCGCATTTTATTTATATAGTATCTATGAATAAT
>ODAI010538603.1_pt1 | contig 12786 bp, 9 predicted proteins | sample 1539321 | NCBI WGS metagenome assembly ODAI01 (sample SAMN02144231, study PRJEB22623) | gut metagenome | biome: sheep rumen | host: Ovis aries | place: New Zealand | reverse complement strand
TACAAGTTCAACACAAACGCAAACAGATGTAGAAGAGACACCCACTTATTCAACAACCATTACTCCAGAAATTCCTACCGTAACAAATACACCGCCTGTTCACTCTTTTACACCTTCAAGAACAGTTACCTTACGCACAAAGGAATATCTTGAATGCACTTACCCTGGAACAGGCTGGGTCTACTTGGGCGAAACCGTACAAACTCCCCTTATGGATTACCGAGGAAGAAACATTTCTACAGGAGACACACTCTTTACCCTTCAAGCAAAACAAGAAGGAACAACCTACTTACATTTTTACAAATACGATGCACTTGCAGACACTTTTATTGATGACTATCTTGAAGTTATAGTCAAAGGAAGTGGTTCATCAGACAACAGAGTTCGCGCTCCCCAGTACGAACTTATTGTTCCTGAACGCTTAGGAGCAGAAAGCCAACATGCAGCATCTTCTACGCTTACGGGAAACGACTCTTTAGAAAACGCTAACGCAAATGCAAGAACAAGTTCTGCAAACACAAACGCAAGTGGTAACACAAGCATCACAACAAGTTCTGCAGCAAGTACAAACACTAGCACTTCAGACAATGCAGGCGAAAGCAGTGTTTCAACTGTTATACAAACAACAGAATCTTCTTCTGCTTCCGATACTGCACGCAACACAAGCCGTACATCAAGTGCAACGCCCCTTACCAATACAACAGAAAGTAACAATGCAGACACAACAAATCTTTCTGCAGATGACTTACTTGCACTGGCACAAAAAGCATATGATGCAAAAGAATACGAAGATGCACTTATGTATTTAAATGACTTTTTTGAAAAGTCAGCAACTCGTCTTGACGAAGGACTGTACTTAAAGGGTCAGACGCTTGAAGCACCTTCAAGTGTACGCAACATACGCTCAGCCCTTGAAACATACGAAACACTGGTTGCTCAGTATCCAGAGAGCAAGTTGTGGGAAAAAGCAAATCAACGAATCACTTACTTAAAGCGATTTTATTTTAACATTCGGTAACAAAGCGAGGTAGAAAATGCTTGATTATAAATTCATCAAAGACAATCTTGAAGCGGTAAAACAGAACATTATCAACCGCAACATGAATGCAGACGCAGACATTGTCGTTAAACTCTATGACGAAAAAACTGCGCTGACTACAAAACTGCAAAACCTTCAACAGCAGCGCAATGCTAACGCCGCAGCAATGAAGCAAAAGCTTGATGCAGAAACACGCCAAAAATATATTGACGAAGGAAAAGCACTTAAAGATCAAATTTCAGAAGTAGAAGCTGAACTTAATCAAAAAGATGCTGCTCTTGAAGAAGCCGCTCGTCAAATTCCAAACATGGCTCACCCTGCTGTTCCCATTGGAAAAGTAGATACAGAAAATCTTGAAGTAAAACGTGTGGGAACTCCTCGCACTTTTGCTTTCAAACCCAAAGATCATGTTCAGTTGGGAGAGTCACTTGATATTCTTGACTTTGACCGCGGAACAAAAGTTTCTGGACCAAAGTTCTACTATCTTAAAAACGAAGCAGTATTCCTTGAGCAAGCACTGATTATGTATGCGCTCAACACTTTGCGTAAACACAACTTTACTACATTCATTACGCCTGATATTGCAAAAGAAGAAATTCTAAAGGGCATTGGTTTTAATCCTCGTGGAAACGAAAGCAATGTTTATGCAATCGAAGAAGAAGGAACTTGTTTGGTTGCAACAGCAGAAATTACTTTGGGCGGTTACCACTCAGGTGAAATTCTTAAAAAAGAACAGCTGCCTCTTTTCTACTGTGGTCTGTCTCACTGTTTCCGCCGCGAAGCAGGAGCTGCTGGTCACTTTAGCAAGGGTCTTTATCGTGTACATCAATTTGATAAAGTAGAAATGTTTGTTTACTGTACACCAGAAGAAAGCGACAAAATCCACGAGCAGTTGCGTCTTATTGAAGAAGAAATCTTTAGCGGACTGGGACTTCCCTTCCGTGTTGTAGACACTTGTACTGGAGACTTGGGAGCACCAGCTTACCGTAAGTGGGACCTTGAAGCATGGATGCCAGGCAGAGCAGATGAAGCTCACCCCGAAGGAGACTGGGGCGAAGTAACATCAACTTCAAACTGTACAGACTATCAGGCTCGTCGTCTTAACGTTAAGTACCGCGATGATGACGGAAAGAACAAGTATGTTCACATGCTTAACGGAACAGCAATTGCAGTTGGTCGTGCAATGCTTGCTATTCTTGAAAACTATCAGAACGAAGACGGTTCGGTTACAATTCCACCGGTACTGGTTCCTTTCTGTGGTTTCGACAAAATTATGCCTAAAAAGCACTAACATAAAACAGGAGGTACAATGGAACAGCGGCCGTCATTTGGAAAATCTATTTTTATTCTGCTTTTCATTTTGACATTTATTGCAGTTGCCGCAGTGCTTAAACTGACGGTAAGTTTTATGGCACCTGTTACAATTGCAATCATGCTGTCCTTTGTATTCTATCCTGTTGTTCAAAAAATGAATCGGCTTGCCCATATTCCTTGGGTACTAAGCATTATTATTCTTGTACTTATTTTTATTATTGCTTTTTCTGTTTTGGGGAACTTACTTGTTGCCAGCACACGAAGTATTCTTGCTAGAATACCTCGCTACGAGGCGCGCTTTACTGCATTGTATAAACTTTTTTGCAACACTTTTACAATTCCTTTTGACGAAGATCTTTCACTTTTGTCTAACTTGTGGAATTCACTCAATGTAAGAACCGCCGCTCAAAATGCAGCCATTTCGTTAAGTTCAAGTTTACTTTCTTTTGTAAAAGTTTTAGGCATGATTTTACTGCTCACTATTTTTCTGCTTATAGAGATGAAGTATGCAGGAAAAAAAATGAATGAAGCTTTTAGTCAGACAGAGATTCAAAAAAAAGTTCACGACATTGCAGCAAATATAATTTCACAAGTAACACATTACATTTCAATAAAATTTCTTATTTCACTTATAACGGGAACACTGGTAGGCATTGCAACAGGAGTTATAGGCATGGACTTTCCCATTGTGTGGGGATTCATTGCCTTTGTGCTCAACTTTATACCCATGTTTGGTTCTATTATTTCTTGGCTTATTACGACAACATTTGCAGTTCTTCAGTTTTACCCTTCATGGGCAAAAATTCTTTTTGTTGCAATTATGATTCTTGCAATAAACATGACACTGGGCAACATTATAGAACCTCGCTGGGAAGGAAACGACTTGGGTATTTCACCTTTTGTTATTTTAGTAAGTCTTTCTATTTGGGGATGGATGTGGGGCTTTGTAGGAATGGTGCTTGCAGTTCCGCTTATGGTGATTATAAAAATCATCTGCGAAAATGTTGAACTCTTAAAACCGGTTGCAGTTCTTTTGGGGAACAGTAAGAAAAAAACTTACCCTTCCATCAACTTTCCGCGCAAACGTTCGTAGAGGAAGCGCACATCTTCTTCTTTAACAGACTTATACGAAAGCACAAAACAAACAGTATCTGCGTTTTCTGCAAAGCGATACTCACTTTGAACACTTGCATTTACTTTTATGGTGCGTTTAAAAGCTGCGTGAGCGGTTACACTGAAAAGCAGTTGAACTTCACAGTCCATACCTTTTTGCAAAACCACATCATGATTGTGGCTTCCCAAAACAATTTTTTCTTCATCGACATACAAAACCGTAAAAGGTTCTTGCCGTCCCTGAACTGCTTCTGCTTCATGGGACTGGGGTTCAGTAAGGTAGCGGCAAACAGGAAACAAGTGCAAACCGTTACCAATGGGAGCTTCCTGCCCCGCACGAACATTTTCTACAATCAGTTCAAGAATTGCCTTTGCATCTTTTTGGCGTGACAGTTCAATGTCGCCCCATGCAGGAAGTGTAAAGAGCGGATACGAATCTACTGCTTGACAAGCAAGATTTACTTTGTTATTTCCATCTGCATCATAAGAAATTGTTGCAGAAAAATCGTAATCTTTTTTGGTACGTACATCGGGAATGCGGTAAATGGCAGAGGGAACAACAAGAGCAAGCCCTTGTGAATATTCCTTCATCGTGGTAACAAAATAAAGTCCTACTCTATTAAAGTAAAACTGAACACGAACATTCTTTCCTAAAAACGGCTGAACCGTACGCATGGTTTCGCGCATAGAATTTTTAAGAAGGATAATACCTTGTTCCAAAACAGTCATTTGTTCGGCAGGAATAGCAACAGGGAAAATAGCACTTGCGGGAACACGGTCATTGTCGGCAAGGTCGGTAGTTCCGCTGGAAAGATCTGCTTCTTGTTGAAGCGGTTTTTGTTCAAGTGTTACGGTTACCGGAACATTGTCGTCTCGAAGGTACTGTAAGACCAACTCTCTTTCTATGCGAGAAAGTTCTTTCTGTTCTTCCTGAGCCATCAGTCTGATTCCTCCATCCATGTAATATGACTTATGCCCCAACGGCCGTCTGCCTGTGAAAGCCACACGCATATATTTGCCGGAGTTTTTTCTGCATCTGAAAGTACAAGACGAACTGGGCATTGTGTTATTTGATCAGAAACAAAGGGTTTTCCCAAGTAGTATGTATCAACCAGTCCTTTACCAGAAGCAAACTGTTCAAAATCATAGGCAAAAACAACCAGTGCATAAGCTTGCCCCTGTTGCATAAGTGGAGCGGCAGACACCCAGGTATTTGACGGACGGCTAAAGGTTTCGCAAAAACGCTGTAAAAGCTGAATCTGAGATTTTTCAAGCTGCGATGTATCCAAACTGGTAAAACCTGCAAGCGAAGGATACTGAGGTTCAACTGATGTTCCAGAAGCAATAATGTTTTGCACTGTTGCCTTAATAGATTTGTCTATGCCCATTTCTGAATAGGGAGTCTTTGCGGGTGGAGTTTCAAGTTCTCCTGTCCATTGCAAAAGCGACTGGCGCTGAGCTGAAAGATTTTGAAGCGTAGAAAGGTACTCGTAATCTACAGCCGAAACAGGTTGAGAGCACGATGTCAAGGCAAAAAAAGCCACGAGAGAAAGACTTACCAAAAACAAGGGTAAACGAATTTTACTCACCATATCAGTATACTATATCGGCACAAAAAGTAAAAGAGCCGGACTCAAATACGAAAACAGTTGTAAAAAATGCGTAGAATTGATAGAATACCGCATCTAAAATACAAGGAGTTTGCTATGGCACTGACATTGGCAGAAAAAATCATTCAAGCACACATTATTCCCGGTTCACTTTCATTTACCAAGGGAGTTCCTATAGAACGAGGCATAGACATTGCAATCAAAATAGATCAGACATTGACTCAAGACGCAACAGGTACCATGACTTACCTTCAGTTTGAAACAATTGGGGTTCCCCGCGTAAAGACTGAACTTTCTGTAAGTTATGTTGACCACAATACTTTGCAGACAGACTTTAAAAATCATGACGACCACCGTTATTTGCAAAGTGTTGCTGCAAAGTACGGTCTGTATTTTTCTCGTGCAGGAAACGGTGTTTGTCACCAAGTACACATTGAACACTTCGGAAAACCAGGCAAGACTCTTTTAGGAAGCGACAGTCACACTCCCACTGGTGGCGGAATTGGCATGATTTCTATTGGTGCTGGCGGAATTGACGTTGCTGTTGCTATGGGTGGAGGAGCTTTCCATCTTGCTATGCCAAAGATTTTTGGTGTTAAGCTAACAGGCACTTTGCAGAAAGGCGTTGGTGCAAAAGACATTATTCTTGAAGTTCTGCGCAGAGAAAGCGTAAAAGGTGGCGTTGGTGCAATATACGAATACTTTGGCGAAGGAGTTTCAAGTCTTACTGTTCCCCAGAGAGCAACCGTAACTAACATGGGTGCAGAACTGGGCGCTACTTGTTCAATTTTCCCCTCTGATGCAACAACTAAAAAATTCCTTGCAAGCATGGGTCGTGAAGCTGACTGGACAGAACAAAAGGCAGATGAAGGCGCATCTTACGACAAAGTAATTGAAATTAATCTTTCTGAACTTAAACCACTGGCAGCATGTCCTCATTCACCAGATGCAGTAAAACCGGTAAGCGAACTTGCGGGCACTGCGGTAACTCAGGTTGCAATAGGCAGTTGTACAAACTCTTCTCTCGATGACCTTGCAGCGGTTGCAGCAATTGTACGCGGAAAGCACATTGCTCCGGGAGTAGAAGCAGGTATTGCCCCTGGTAGCCGAGCAACACTGATGATGGCAGACAAAGCTGGCATTTTAGGAGATTTAATAAAAGCTGGATTCCGTATTTTGGAAAGCGCCTGTGGTCCTTGTATTGGCATGGGCTTTGCTCCTAACTCTCAGGGAGTGTCTTTGCGCACCTTTAACCGTAACTTCAAGGGAAGAAGCGGTACTGCAGATGCTGGTATTTACTTAGTAAGCCCCGAAACTGCTGCAGCAAGTGCCATAACAGGAACTATTACCGATGCAACAACCCTTAACTACGAAGACGCAACATACACTCCTCAGGGACGTCGCTCTCTCTTAGACGGAAAAGACAGCCGTCTTGCTATTGGCGATGTTATTGAGGCTGCAAGCGATGAAGGAATGCTTATTGCTCCTCTTGATGCAGAAAAAGCATCTCAGGTTGAAATTATACGCGGTCCTAACATTAAACCCTGTCCTCCTTGCAAAAGCTGTCAAGACAACCTCAGTCTGCCTATTTTGCTTAAAGCCGGAAACAATGTTTCTACAGATGATATTATGCCCGCAGGAACAAAAGTACTGCCCTTCCGTTCAAACATTCCAGAAATAAGCAAATTCGCTTACGAACGCATAGACCCCGACTTCTACAAAAAAGCAGAAGCTATTAACTTTAGTGGCTGTGTTGTTGTAGGAGGCGAAAACTTTGGTCAGGGTTCAAGCCGTGAACACGCAGCACTGGGCCCCATGTACTTAGGAGTAAGAGCTGTTATTGTAAAGAGTTTTGCCCGCATTCACAAAGCTAACCTTATCAACTACGGAATTTTACCCATAACCTTTAAAGATCCCGCAGATTATGATCAACTGAATGCAGGAGACACTATATCTATAACAGGTATTTTTGACAGTCTCAAAAAAGGTACTCCCTTTATTCTTACGGTAAAGGGAAAAACCTACGAAGGTGTAAACGATTTGTCTGAACGCAGCAGAAACATTCTGTTGGAAGGCGGACTTGCTTCTTATACACGCAATGGCGGTCAGTAAAATAACCTTGCTTTTTGGTAAAAGGTGGAGTATACTTTTAAGAACACGAATGAGGAGTTTTTAGATGATTAACATCCATAACATAATGGAAGAACAGGTTATAACCCGCGTAAATGAATTATACGATACTGTAAAAGAAAGCAAGGCTGCCTGGCTTTCTTGTGATTGCGAAAGTTGCCGTTTGGACACCGTATGTTATGTCCTTAACCGAATTTTTCCCCATTATGTCGTAAGCGGTCGTGGTGTAACCCACAATGTTGTATTTCTTAATGACTCTCAGATTGGCGCAGATATTGACAAACTGACCGTAGAAGGAATGCATCTTGTTAGTTCGGCAAAAAGACCCTACCACAAAAGCTCTACAAAAGTTTCGGATGCAGTTCCCGAACAAAACACGCCCGTATACAACTTTCCTACTTTTATGGGAAATGTCTTTGACGGCTCTACCTTCGAACCTTTAGTTAACGCATCTGTAACACTCAAAATTGAAGGCGAAATTGCTCAGATGATGGATGTAACTTGGTCTAACCCTTGTAAAACCTTTAAGGCAACTCAGGGAAGCTATTCATTTTGGGCAAAACCTGTTGTCGAAACAAAAGAAGGCGAAAGTAAGCTCTTCCATTTTACCATTCAAGTAGAAGCAGAAGGCTACACTCCCGTAACCTATGCATTCTCTGTTCCTCTGGTAAGTGAATGTTTTGACCGTCGCGAAGTAAATTCAACCTACAGCCTCAAAGTGCAGGATTTGTTCCTCTTCCGCGAAGATGTAGACAATCCTATGGAGAACTAAAGATGACTGCTGCAACTCAGTACATAGCATATCAGGCAACCGAAGATGAAAAACGCCGCTTTTTAAGTCGCACCTACGGTTGGATGGCCCTGGCACTGGTTATTTCTGCAGCAACCGCTTATTTTGTTTCTGGTAACCCAACACTGCTAAAACTTTTGTGGGGAGGAAAGGCAATTGGATTTTGGGTTCTTGCCATTAGCGAAATTGCTTTAGTTTTCATTCTTTCCATGAATGTTCACCGCTTTAAAAGTGGAACCGTTAAGTTCTTTTTTGTTCTCTATTCCATTATAAACGGCGCAACACTTGCTTCTGTTTTTGCCTTGTTTAGCATGCACGCCATAACACAGGCATTTTTGTGTGCTGCCCTTTTGTACACAGCTATGAGTCTCTTTGGCATGAAGACAGGAAAAAATCTTGCCTCTTGGGGACGCTATTTGCTTATGGCTCTTTTGGGCTTAGTTATTGTGGCTGTGGTTAACATGGTCATAACGCTCATTACCAAACAAACACTTACTTGGATTGACTGGGTTATAGATATAGCAACAATAGTTATCTTCACAGGTCTTACTGCATACGACTCTCAGAAAATTCTCCGTGCAGCAGAACATGCAGACGGAAGTGAAGCATTTCAAAAGCTTGCTGTCTACGGAGCACTCGATCTCTACCTTGACTTTATAAACATCTTCCTTGCAATACTGCGCATCTTTGGTCGCGTTCGTAAAAACTAAAATCTGTTAGAAAGAAAAAACTCAAAGAGCATAAAAAAAGGCACCCTTTTGCAGGATGCCTTCATAGTTTACTCTACTAACTATTACTTAGAGTAGAATTCAACAACCAGCTGGTCGTTAATCTGTACGGGGATTTCTTCACGCTGAGGCAGGCTTACCAGCTTAGCAGAGAAGTTAGCTTCATCGCGTTCCAAGTAAGGAAGCGGAGCTTTGTTGTCAGACAGGAAGCAAGCCTTAAACTGGTCGTTCTTGCGTGACTTTTCGCACAAAGAAATTTCTGAACCAACTTTTACAGTCATTGAAGGAATTGTTTCTTTCTTTCCGTTTACCAGAACATGACCGTGGGTAACCATCTGGCGTGCCATGCGGATTGAGTTTGCAAAACCAATGCGATAAACCAGGTTGTCTAAGCGACATTCCAAGTTAACGATAAGTATTGCACCAGTCTTTCCTTCTGATTTAGCAGCAATAGCAAAACAGCGACGCAACTGTTTTTCAAGCAGTCCGTAGTATGCCTTTACCTTCTGTTTTTCCATAAGCTGAAGACCGTATTCAGATACCTTCTTTGTCTTTTTGAAAGCGGGATCTCCGGCGCGTTTCATTGCCTTGGGGTTTCCACAAACATTTACACCCAGGCGTCTGCATTCCTTAAAACGAGGGCCTCTTCTTGTAGCCATAGTTTTTTTGCTCCTTAAGATACAATTAGATGGTGCCGTTCCGTCGAAATCTTCAGCCGTGAACCAGAGGGGGTTCGTAAGGATTCGCAAAGTAGCAACATCAGTGCACTATACTATCATTTTATGCAATCTTTGACAAGTACTTACCTTGCACAGAAAGATTTATGAGTGTATACTAAAACACATGGATCACAACATGATTTTATCTGCTTCTGGCTGGCGCAAAGTTTTTGCTGCAAGCGGAAACGGAGAAAGTAAAACAAAAGAAATTGGAAGAACTAACGAATGTCTCTGTGCACTCATTGCTAAGACCTTTGCCCAATACATTACTGTTCAGACGGGAAAAAAAGCTCCTCAAGTAGTTATTGCCCGCGACACTCGCCCTACTGGACAAAAAATTGCAGATATTGTCATACGAACACTATTGGGCTGTGGCATAAAAGTTCAATACCTTGACATTGCCTCTGCTCCAGAAGTTATGGCATATGCTCGTAGTCTCGATGGATTTTTATACATATCGGCAAGTCATAATCCGGTAGGACATAACGGCATAAAGTTTGGTCTTAACGACGGTGGCGTTATTCCCGGACCTGAAGCAAAAAAACTTGCTGACTCATTTTGCGAAAAATGCAATGCTCCTAATGTAAAAGATCAGGCAAACATGCTTATCAATTCGGCAGCAGAAAAAGATGTTGCACAAGTATACAAAAACAGTCCTAAGTTTAAAAAAGCTGCACTGGAATGCTACAACCGATTTATAAAAACAGTTATTACTGGAACTGAAAACACAAAAGCTCAAGATGCTCTTTTTGCACAAATAGAAAAATCGGTACAAGAAAAACCGCTTGCTATTGTCTGCGACATGAACGGTTCTTCCCGCGCAGCATGTATAGACAAAAATTTTATTGAGGAACAAGGACTTCACTTTACTTCATTCAACGACACACCAGGCGACATAGTTCACGCAATTATTCCTGAACCGGAAAACCTTATTTACTGTGCACAAAAAATGCAAGAACTTCAGGGCATGGGTATGAAAGATGTTCTTCTCGGTTACATGCCCGACTGTGATGGAGACCGCGGAAACATTGTTTACTGGAATGAAAAAGAAAGAACAGCTCTTCCTATTCGTGCACAAGAAGTTTTTGCTCTCTGTGTACTTTCAGAACTTTCTTTTGAACTGTGGAAACGCAATCAAAAACAGGGCGACAAAAAAATGCTTGCTGTTGCCGTAAACTGTCCAACATCTATGCGCATAGATGAAATTGCTCATGCCTTTGGAGCACAAGTATTCCGTGCAGAAGTTGGGGAGGCAAATGTAGTAAATCTTGCGCGAAAAAAACGTGAAGAAGGATTTTGTGTTCGCATTTTAGGAGAAGGTTCTAACGGCGGAAACATTACCTATCCTTCAAGTGTACGAGATCCTCTTGCAACTATTTTTGCACTGGTTAAACTGCTTACACTTCGCGACCAAACACAAAAAGACGGCAGTATTCAAAAAGGACTCTTTCACTTATGGTGCGAAAAAAGCGGACAGGAGTCACTGTACCACAATGACTTTACACTCAGCGACATTATTGCATCTCTTCCTGAATACACAACAACAGGCGTAAGCGAAGAAAGAGCATTACTTCAAGTTGCAACAGAAGACAAAAGTCGACTTAAACTTCGCTTTCAACGCTTTTTCCAAAACGAGTGGACAAAACGCAAAGTTGAACTAGAAGAAAAATACGGCATTGTTTCCTACGATGCAGTTACCACAAATGGACTTACACAAATAGAAAATGCTCAAGACTGGTGCAACGGAAGCGGCGGTCTAAAGATACGCTTTTTTGACAAAGACCAACAAGCAATAGCCTTTATTTGGATGCGCCCCAGTGGAACAGAACCCGTGTTTAGAATTATGTGTGATGTAAAAGGGAACAGTCCTAACGAAGAGGCATCGCTTCTTGAATGGGAAACTTCGCTTATAAAAAAAGCAGATTCTATATAACTTTTTTTTGCCTGTACTGGAAAAAAAAATGCAAATATGCTACAATGCGCGCGATTGAACTCATAAGGAAGGATGTATGAACGAACAGGAAATTCTTGAACGCGCAAACCAGTATATTTCAGAAGAAAAAGACGAGTCATTCCGCAGCGAAGTTGAAGCACTTGTCGCTAAAAAAGACATGGCCGAACTTGAAGACCGTTTTTACCAGAGTCTTGAGTTTGGAACCGGCGGATTACGTGGTGTTATGGGTGGCGGAACAAACCGCATGAACACACTTAACATTTCAAAAGCAACACAGGGCCTTGCAACTTACATTATCAAAGCATTTCCTGAAGAAGCAAAAGCAGGAACCTTAAGTGCTTGTATTGCCTACGACAGCCGCAACAATCATGACAAATTTTCTGACATTACCGCACGCGTATTTGCTGCAAACGGAATTAAAGCCTATCTCTTTACCGGAATGCGCCCTACTCCCGAATTAAGTTTTGCAATCCGCGAGTTAGGATGTAAGACTGGTGTTGTTGTTACAGCAAGCCACAACCCTCCCAAATACAACGGTTATAAAGCATACTGGGCAGACGGTGCTCAAGTTGTTGAACCCCATGACAAGGGAATTATTGACGAAGTTAATGCTGTAAAAGAAGTAAAACTTATCAGTCGCGAAGATGCAATCAAACAGGGAAAACTTGTTCTTATAGACAAAGAAATTGACGACAAGTTCCATGCAATGATAAAAGCAGAACTCTATCGTCCAGACCTTATTAAAGAAAAAGCTTCTAGCGTAAAAGTTGTATACACTCCCCTGCACGGAACAGGAGCTATGCATGTTGAAAAAGTTTTGGGAGATTTAGGACTTAATGTCATTACTGTTCCCGAACAGCGCGAAGGAGACGGAAACTTCCCCACTGTAGAAAAGCCAAATCCAGAAGAAGCACCCGCACTTAAAATGTCTGTTGAACTTGCTAAAAAAGAAAAAGCAGATGTTGTTATGGCAACAGACCCTGACGCAGACCGTTTCGGAACAGCCTTCCCTGACAAAGACGGAAACTATGTTTTGGTAAGTGGAAACCAGATGGGCGCTCTGCTTGCAGATTATGTTCTTCTTTCTAAAAAAGAATTTAACAAAATGCCGGCAAACCCAGTTCTTATTCGTTCCATTGTAACCAGTCCCTTTGTTGATGCAATTGCAAAATCCTATGGAGTAACTGCTCGTGAGGTTCTTACAGGATTTAAATGGATTGCATTTGAAGAAGGAGAAATGGAAGCTAAGGGTGTAGAACACTATGTCTTTGGTCTTGAAGAAAGCTACGGTTACCTGGTAGAAACAGCTTGTCGCGACAAAGACGGAGTTTCTGCAGCTGCAATGTGTGCCGAAATGACACTGTATTGGGCAAGCAAAGGAAAGAGTCT
>ODAI011248152.1_pt1 | contig 12788 bp, 12 predicted proteins | sample 1539321 | NCBI WGS metagenome assembly ODAI01 (sample SAMN02144231, study PRJEB22623) | gut metagenome | biome: sheep rumen | host: Ovis aries | place: New Zealand | reverse complement strand
TGAATCCTTGGCTTTTGTAGCATAAAAAAGAAATTCATCTTAAAACAGTTTACATGATTTTCCAATACCGCGTCCGTTTTCAGATAAAATACATCTCATGCTGAAGCCCTGTGGAAAAAACACGGAAATCAGTTTTGTATTCCGCTCTCAGTCAAACCCGGCTGCCCAAAAACAGGTTTCGGCGTCGCTTTTCATACGGCAAGGAAAAAGAAATGCTCCGCCAGCGGGAAATAGTGGGAAAACTGCCGGAGCATGGGTGGGAAAATGACAGGGTAGATAGTGTTTCTGCCCCATCTGCTTTACACAATAACACTAAATATAGTGGAAAGTCAAGTTTTTTATGCATAAATTTAAAAAAAACGCAAAAAAATAGCCCCCTGTGCGCCCGTGCGATTTTTTGCATATTTATGCATAAAAAGCGTATTTTTCGCATACAGGTCTTGATTTTATTCATATTATAAGTATAATTAAGGAAGCGTGCAGCTCATGGGCCACAGTTTCCACGGCCTGCACGCAAAAAAATCATCGCAGCGCGTCTTTTCAGGCGAAGCGGAAGAACGGAGAAGCCCCGCCGCGCAGGCACCGGGCTTTGCGGCCGCAGGAGCATAGGACTATGGAAGCAGAGAAATTCGACAGCCCCTTCAAGGGAAGGAGCCTTTTGAACTGGATAGACTGGACGCAGGAAGAAATCAGCCAGATTCTTGACTGGGCATTCCTTGTCAAAAAACAGGCGCATGCAGGGGAAATCCACCAGCGCTTCCTCGGCAAGACCATCGCGCTCATCTTCGAGAAGCGCTCCACGCGGACCCGCTCGTCTTTTGAGACGGCCTTCGGCGAGGAGGGCGGGCACCCCGTCTTTATGTCCACGCAGGATATACAGCTGGGCGGCAAGGAAAGCGTGCGCGACACCGCACGCGTGCTCGGCAGGATGTTCAGCGCGATAGAATTCCGCGGCTACAAGCAGGAGCACGTCGAGCAGCTGGCAAAATACTCTGGCGTGCCCGTCATCAACGGGCTCACCGACGACTACCACCCCACGCAGGTGCTCGCCGACATCATGACGCTCAAGGAGCAGTTCGGCACGCTCAAAGGCCTGACGGTCTGCTTCTGCGGGGACGGGCGCAACAACATGGCGCGCTCGCTCATGCTTATCTGCGCAAAATTCGGCATCAATTTCTCGATGTTCTGCCCCAAGGAGCTTTCCCCGGCAGAGGACATCCTGCGCATCTGCGCGCCCTTCGCGGAAAAAACCGGCGCAAAAATCACTGTTTCCGATCAAAAATCAGTTGTCAAAAACGCAGATTGCCTTTATACTGATGTATGGGTTTCTATGGGCGAAGAGGCACTCAAGGACGAGCGCGTCAAGCTGCTCAAGCCGTTCCAGGTAAACAAGGATCTGATGGCTGAGACCGGCAAGCCGTCCACCATATTCCTGCACTGCCTTCCGGCCGTCATGGGTCAGGAGGTAACGGAGGATGTCTTCGAAAGCGCCGCCAGCAAGGTATGGGACGAGGCCGAAAACCGCAAGCACACAATAAAGGCTATACTGTTAGCCCTTATAAAATAAACCGAACCCAAGGAAGGACTGTATGAAAAAACTTTTGCTTGTACTGATGTTGGCAGCTGGTTTTGTGGCATCTGCGCTCGCGCAGGATGCGGCAAAAACACCTGTATGGGATCATGGCGACAACGTATCGGACATCACCTACCGCAATGTCGTCATCTACAGGGTCTACAACCAGCAGGACGCCTACATCGTGCAGTATGCTAAGGAAGGGACTGCCATCGGCACGGTCGCAATCCCCAAGAAATGGGCGCTGCAGGGCAAGGATCAGTCCAGGAAGCTCTTCTTCCGCGAGAAGGACAAGGGACTCCCCTCCTACATGTCCGTGTTCTACAAGAACGGCGAATTCTACAAGGCAATCCTCACGCTGTCCTACAGCCGCAACGACCCCATCTGGGCAGTGGCTCCGAACGGCATGCAGGTCAATGCCGACATAGACACGCTTGACATCGACTACTAAAGAAGCTTCCGCACCGAGGGGACGGTCATATACGCAGCGTGGCAGCCGGTAGCCGCCGCACTGCACATCCGGCTCCGCAGGATACGGGCAGAACGGGGGGGGGGAACACCCCCACAAAGGCAGGAATTCTTCATTCCATGCCTTTTTTTTTCACATTTGAGGAAGTCCCAAAAGCCCGGCTGCTCTTGGTTCCCCTCAAAATTCACCTCAAGCACCGCGATGAGACAGCCCTCCCCCGGAAAGCCTGTGCCTTCCGCCCTGGAAAAATACATGCTGTATTGCAGGCGAAGCATCAAAGCGGTTCTTGCACGCCTGCCCCAAAACGAGCGACTTTTGGAGCAGGCTTATTTCTCAAAGGAACAGACAATGCAGGTTCTGACAAAAGAGCAGACGGACGCATTCGCGTCGTTTATCGGCAGCCACGACACATTCCTCATCGCCGGGCACAAGGAGCCGGACGGAGACTGCGTGTCCAGCTGCCTCGGCATATCGTACATCCTCCGCCATTTCGGAAAGCCGGCCTTCCTGCTGAACGCCGGGCCGTTCAAGCGGACGGAGATACGGAGCTTTGCCCCCCTGTTCAAGGCCGAGACACCTTTCATGCTGCAGAAAGAGCGGGAGCGCTGCGGGCTCATCATCGCGGACTGCTCCGAAATCTCCCGCCTCGGAGACATCGAAGGCGACCTGAAAGGCTTCGACACATTCATCATCGACCACCATAAGACGGCCGATGCGGGCGGCGCAAACACCATCATCGACGCGAGCTCCCCCGCCGCGGCGCTCATCGTGCAGCAGCTCTACGAGGCGCTCGTGGGCAAGCCGGACGCAGAGAAGGCGCGGACGCTGTTCTTCGGCATGGCGACAGACACCGGCTTCTTCCGCTACCTGAACGAGCGCGACGCCGAGGTTTTCCGCAGCGCGGCACGGCTCGTGGAGGCCGGCACAAACCCGCGTGACATCTACCAGGACATGACCGGGGGGAAGGCATGGAACACCAGGAAGCTGCTCGGCATCATGCTCGGACGGGCTGAGCGCCACTTCAACGGCAGGCTCGCCGTCACATACGAGACGCAGGAAGACACCAAAAAGTACGGGCAGGAAGGGCGCGACAGCGACGCGCTCTATACGCTCATGCTCGCGACGGAAGGCATAGAGGCGGTGCTTTTTGTGCGGCAGGAGAACGAGCACAGCTGCACGCTCGGCCTCCGCTCCATCGGCGACATAGACGTCAGCAAGGTCGCATCCCAGTTCGGGGGCGGCGGGCACAAGAATGCCTCCGGCGCAAGCACGGAAGGAAAAATCGAGACGCTCGTCCCCGCAATCCTCAAGGAATTCGCAAAGGTTCTCTGATGCCGTCCCCGCGCCGGGTTCCGCGCATACGCGCCCCGTATGCCGGGCAGCCCGCGCGTCTCCCCCTGCGCTCTCCTTCCCACCCGGACAAGGACAGGGCGCAGCCCTGCAAGAATTGCAAGAACACAAAGAAGATTCGGCAAGCATTCCGCAAGGAATAAAAGATTTTCAAAAGAATCAGAAAGTATTATACAAGAATCACAAGAAATTTAAAAGAAAATAAAAGATTTTTGCAAGATTCCTAAAACTATAAAAAGAAAAGTCTTTTTCTCACAAGCCTCAAACCCTACAAAGTATAAAAAAAAAGCGGTTTTATTACAGAAAAGAAAAAAAATTCGCTATTTTAAAAACTTGGCATATTTTATGCATATCATCTTAAAGGAAGAGCGAACGCCGCTTCCCGCGAGCCGCAGGCAAAGCGGCCCGGCACGCCGTCCCCTCCACATCCAAGGGGCGGCACCACTGAGCCAGCCTCAGAAGCAAGAGACTTTTGAGGCGGCTCCATTACAGAAAGAGAGCAACGGAGGTTTTTATGGAAGAACTGGAACACATCGCCAGGATGGTCTCAGCAGGGCTTATGACAGACAAAGAGGGAACGAACGAAATTCTCAAAGTTCTCTATACACATAAAGCGCGCTTCGGGCTGGGGAGGCTCGATCTTGACGCGCTGCATGATTTTCTCCTGCACGAGCATGCAAAGCTCAGGAGGCTGCTCGTCCTGTACCGCACGGAGAGCGGCTTCTCATTCTCCGGCTTCCTGTATTCCAGCATACAGCGCTCCCTGCGCATCTGGCGCAAACGGAGCGCACGCGCGGCAGCGACGGAAGAAAGCGCGGCGCAGCAGCACTGCCTGGCCTACGAGGAGAGCGAATACCGCTACCGGCAGGAAGAATTCGCCAGCTGCTGCGAGCCCCAGGCGGCCTTTGACAGCGGGCTGCACCGCCACAGCCAGGAGGCACGGCAATCCGCCCCGCTCCGCACGCAGACATTCCGCTACAACGAAAAGGCCGACAAGCTCAGGAAGGCTGCCTGCCTCATCCTTGCGCTCAAGTCGAGCTACTACCTTGACTACGACATCATCAAAAAGGTAAGCAAAATGACGGGCATCGCGGAAAAGAAGCTCGCCTCTATGGTAGAAGAAATCAACGAGGGCATGCGGCACAAGATTATCAAGCACGAGCGCTGCGTAAGGAGCAGGGATACGGCATTCTTCTTCCACCGGAAATACCGGCGGGAATGCAGCAAGCTCGACAGCGGCAGCCCGCTTTCCCGCAAGACCGCGCAGAAATACGAAAAGCAGACCGCGCTCTGGGAGTCGCGGAACGAGCAGCTCAAGACGCCGCTGTACAGCGCAGTCCCGTCAAACCGGGCGGTAGCACGGATACTCAACATAGACGACAGGAAAGTCGCCTCCATCCTGCAGAAGGCGCGGAGCACGCTCCTTGAGAGCGGCGCCCTGAGCGAGGACTAGGGAGCCGGCCTTCAGCACGAGAAGAAGCATGCCGAAGCCGCGGACAAAACCACTGCATCAGGAGGGGAAGCAAGGCCGCATCAAAAGCCGGGTGCGGTCAGGAACGGGCTCATGGACACAAGCGCTCAGAAACGCTATCATGGGGGCATGAAAATATACTTGGCGACAGGAAACCTGAACAAGAAGCGGGAGATGCAGGAAATCTTCCCCATGCACAGCATCGTCACCCCGAAAGACGAAGGCATCAGCTTTGACCCGGAGGAAAACGGCAGCACGTTCTACGAGAACAGCCTCATAAAGGCAAAGGCGCTCTGGGAGCTGGTGCACTGCCCCGTCATCGCGGACGATTCCGGCATCTGCGTGGATGCGCTGGGCGGAGCCCCCGGCATCTATTCCGCCCGCTACGCCGGGCAGGAGCACGTGCAGGGGCTGCCTGACGGAAAGAAAATCCCGCAGGAAGAGCAGAACCGCCTGCTCATCGCGCAGCTGGACGCGGCGCTGGCGGCAGGCGCGGACATAGAGGGGGGCAAGGCCCGCGGGCTGTTCAAATATGGTCCCCGGAGCGCCCACTACACCTGCGCGATGGTGTTCTATGCCGGCAACGACCGTCTTTTCGTGGCGCAGGAGACTATGGAAGGCTCCATCATCGCAGACATACAGGATGCCCGCGGTTCCGGCGGATTCGGCTACGACCCGCTTTTCCTGCTGCCCGACGGGCTCAGGACGGCCGCGGAGCTGAGCGCCGCGCAGAAAAACGCCATCTCACACCGCGGCAAGGCGGCGCGCATCATACAGCACATCGTGGAGCAGCAGGCCGGGAGCGACGGCTGAGGCAGTCACAGCTGCCGCCGTGCAAGCACTATTTCCTTGGAATACAGCAAAATATCAGAAAACAAAAGGCAGCGGCGGGCATACTGCCGCCGGAACAGCCGCCGGCGGAAAAAAATTAGCAAAAAAAATATTTTTTTTGCTAAAGTCCGGCGGCACCACGTCCGATATACTATTATGAACGACCATGGTTGCTCAACTTCGAAGAAGATAACGGCCAGGGAGTTCATTGTAAAAGATTGCAGATGTAGCCTTGTAATGCAGATGTAATCTTTTACAAGTCAGGCAGAAAGGAATCCGCCTGCATATACAATTTTCCACGGAGGAAAAATTATGGTCATCAACCACAACATGTCAGCAATGTTCGCCAACCGTTCTCTGGGAGTCACCAATGTCTCTCTCCAGAAGGATATGGAAAAGCTTTCTTCAGGCGAGAAGATTAACCGCGCAGGCGATGACGCTTCAGGACTTGCAGTGTCTGAGAAGATGCGTTCTCAGATCCGCGGTCTGAACAGGGCTTCACGGAACGCAGCCGATGGTATCAGCTTCATCCAGACGACCGAAGGTTATCTGCAGGAGACCACCGATATCATCCAGCGCATCCGCGAGCTTGCAGTACAGAGCTCAAACGGCATCTACACCGACGAGGATCGCGAGATGATCCAGGTTGAGGTGAGCTCATTGATTGCTGAAGTCGACCGCATTGCATCTACAGCACAGTTCAATGGTCTGAACATGCTGACCGGACGCTATGCACGCCCGACTGGTGAGAACAGCGTGACTGCTTCTATGTGGCTCCACATCGGCGCAAACATGGATCAGCGCTCACAGGTTTTCATCGGCACAATGACAGCCGCAGCTCTCGGAGTCCGCAACGTCGGTACTGAAGAGATCCTGACACTTGCTACACCGGACGATGCCAACCGCGCAATCGGCACACTTGATGAGGCTCTCAAGAGAATCAACAAGCAGCGTGCTGATCTTGGTGCATACCAGAACCGCCTTGAATTCACGGTCAAGGGTCTTGACGTTGCAGCCGAGAACACTCAGGCTTCAGAGTCTCGCATCCGCGATACCGATATGGCTTCACAGATGGTTCAGTTCACCAAGAACCAGATTCTCACACAGTCAGGCACTGCTATGCTGGCTCAGGCCAACTCCCAGTCACAGACGGTCTTGTCTTTGTTGAGATAATGTAGTATACTATCAAGCAGGAAGGGGGATGAAAATTCCCCTCCTGCTTGGTTGCGCGGGAAGATTTAAAATCTAACTCCTTATTCTGCTTATAAATCCGACCGTTTTCGCACAAAGCATCTTATCCTGTGTTAGACGGGATATATGTTCTTTGAAAAGGGTTCTCCATGTTGTTTGCAAACAGCATAGACGGTTGCTGGCGTGTATTGCGCATGCAAGCAACAATTTCTGCTGTACAGGTCTAAACGTCTGCCAGGGGCGCAAAACTGGCAGATGCCTATACAAACAGACGTAAAGCATGAAGCTTTATGGTATATGAACACGGAGGACAATAGTATGGTAATTAATCACAACATGAGCTCAATGTTTGCAAACCGCACATTGGGGCTGAACAACGCAGAGCTGCAGAATTCTATCGCAAAGCTTAGCTCAGGAGAAAGAATCAACCGCGCAGGTGATGATGCTTCCGGGCTGGCCGTATCTGAGAAGATGCGCGCGCAGATTCGCGGTTTGAACCAGGCTAACAGGAACACGCAGAATGGAATTTCTTTCATTCAGACAACCGAAGGTTACCTGCAGGAGACTACAGACATCCTTCAGCGTGTCCGCGAGCTTTCCGTCCAGTCAGCAAACGGTATCTACACAGACGAGGACCGTATGCAGATTCAGGTGGAAGTTTCCCAGCTTGTTGCTGAAGTAGACCGCATTGCTTCACAGGCTCAGTTCAACGGCATGAACATGCTGACTGGACGCTTTGCCCGTGAATCTCTTTCCAACCAGGTCATGACGTTCCAGGTTGGAGCAAATATGGATCAGCGTGTGACCGCGTATGTGGGGACGATGACCGCACAGGCTCTCGGACTGAGAGGTATCCAGGGCACTGACGACAAGATCAGCATCTCTACACCGGATTCCGCAAACGTTGCTATCGGCACAATCGATGCAGCACTGAAGCTCGTGAACAAGCAGCGTGCTGACCTCGGCGCATACCAGAACCGCCTTGAACTGACTTCAAAGGGTCTTGGTGTCGCAGCAGAGAACACCCAGGCGTCTGAGTCACGCATCCGCGATACGGATATGGCTTCTCAGATGGTTGAGTACACAAAGAACTCAATCCTGGCACAGTCTGGCACTGCAATGCTTGCACAGGCAAACAGCCAGTCACAGAATGTTCTGGCATTGCTCAGGTAGTAAAAAAGTGCGTAGTTTGACCAAGAGATCCCTGGATGTCATCTTTTGACAAATTACGCAGAAAAGTCAGGGAGGGGGTGCGCCCCCCTTCCCTCCTTTTCGATTCAGGAGGAGCGTCCATGAATACAATCAGTATGATTGGGCAGAGAATGACCACGGAAGGTCGTTATCACGATGTCAATACGGTGAAACCGCTCAAAAAGGTCAGCTCAAGCGGGGATGCGACAATGAACTGGAGCAAATTCCCCAAGAGCGCAGCCGAAGTAGCGGAGAAACTTGCTCAGAATCTCGCCGATACAAAGGCCGATATTGAAGAGATTCAGAAGATGGCCGATATGGTGATGAGTCATTCGCTGCAGTTTTCGGTAAACAAAGAGCTCGGTCAAGTGGTTATCAAAGTCGTGGATCCGTCCACGAACAAGGTAATCAGGGAGATTCCGTCCGAAGACATGCAGAACATAAAGGCTCGTCTCAAGGATGCCATCGGTCTGATTTTTGACGAAGTCATCTGACAGGCTGCGCTGTCCGCCAGACAGCGTAGTCTCATTTTTTCAACAGGATGCGAAAGGGGACTATGGCCGACGGAATTAGCATACCCGGTGTCTCAAACAAATATGGGACGAACGAGACCATCAAGGCACTCATGGAGCTGGAGCGCAAACCGCTTGTGCGCGAACAGGAGCAGCTTGAGAAATATCAGGAGCAGCAAAGCGCATGGCGTAATGTAAGCCAGAAGATGAGTTCCCTCAGGGAAAGCGTCAAGACGCTGTATTCCTTTGACAACCCCTTCAACAACAAGCTCACAGAATCCTCGGACGAGAACGCGATTACCGCCGATGCGGCTCGGAGCGCGGAGTACGGCTCGTTCAATATAGATGTCATAAAGCCGGCGACGGCAGACCGCTTCCTGAGCGGCTCAATCTCAAAGAATTTCAGGGTCGAAGAAGGAAAATATACCTTTGGAGTCGGCACCCAGACCATAACGATAAACTGGAAAGGCGGAAAAATCGCCGACTTCATAACAGCCGTCAACAAGCGCGGCAATAAGCTCATAAAAGCAAGCCTTATCGGCGTCAGCTCAAACAAAAAATCAGTCCTCATCGAAAGCCTCAAGACCGGGGCAGAGAACCGCCTCGTGCTGCAGGACATGGCGCTGGAGCTCGCGAAAAGCATAGACATGGTCGGCGAGGCAAAGGCAGAGACCTCCCCGCTGAGCTCGAACACAGCAGATTATATGGCGCCGGAGACAAACGACCTCCAGCCGCAGGCAAACATGCCGGAACTTTCTGTGGACGGCGTGACATCTGACGGCAGCACAATCACCATCCCTGCCCGCGGGGGCGCAGACATCCCCCTGCCGCAGGGGATTACGGAAGGCACCCAGCGCGTGACATTCACCTTTGCCACAGAGGACACGGAGGATATCACCGCCGCGGTCAATGCCCAGCTGCTTGAGCCGAGCCTGCCGTCTCCCGGCAGCGTCGATTTCCGGGGGCTTACCGTCTCCAACGAGCAGAGCGACACATTGCTCGCAAAGCCTGCCGACGCAGCCGCCGAGCCAGTCCAGCCGGTCAACGACGATACCCGCTTCATCGCCATCAGAAACGAAGACGGCACCGAGACCGAGGTTGACATACAGGACTTCCCTGTTGACGAGGAGACCGGACTGCGCAAGGTGACGCTCTCGCTGGAAGACTACCCCGGTGCGACGAGCCTTATCATCAGGAACAACAACACCGGCAAACAGATAACGATGTCCGTCCCGGAGACTTACGACGCCTCAAAAACGCAGGGATTTGAGCCGGTACACGCCGTATCCACCGCCGACGACGCGGTATTCAAATACGAGGGCATCCCCCTTACCCGCCCCTCCAACGACGTGGATGATGTCGTCCCGAACGTGACGCTGCACCTGCACAACAAGACGGAAAAGACGGCAACGCTCAAGGTCATGCCGGACACAGAGAACGCAAAGAACGCGCTCATCACATTAGTCGGCCAATCCAACCAGGTGCTCGCCGAGATAAATGTGCTCACGACAAACAAGCCGGAAGTCATCTCCGAGCTGGATTACCTTTCGGATGACGAGCGGGAGGCACAGGAGAAAAAGCTGGGGCTCTTTATGGGGGACTTCTCGCTCACCAACGGAAAATCATCCCTGCAGCAGACGGTCTCCGCAAACTACCGCTTTGCGGACGAGGCCGAAATCACCATGCTGAACCAAATCGGCATATCCACAAACGCAAGCAGCGGCACAGGCGGCTACAGCGCCTCCCAGATGCGCGGCTACCTTGAGGTGGAGGAGAAGACGCTGGACGCCATGCTGGAGACAAAGCTGGAGGACATAAAGAATCTCTTCGGCTATGACAGCGACGGCGACCTCATCATAGACAACGGGCTCGGCTACAGGCTGGACAAGCAGATTAGCTCATGGACACAGTCCGGGGGCATCATATCCACAAAGACAGCGACGCTGGACAAGCAGATAAAATCTTCCAACACAAAGATATCAAAGCTTGAGTCCCAGCTTGACGCAAAAGAAAGCGAGCTCAAGGCAAAATATGCCGGCATGGAAAGTTCTCTGAACAGCCTTGAAAAACAGCAGTCTTCCATAGAGAATTTTTCGCGCCAGCAAAGCAACAATAAGAACTGACGGGGGATATAATGCTGCTTAAGATAAACGGACAGCCAGTAGACGTGACGCTTGAGAATGAGAAGAGTGTCGGCGACGTCTTAAAATCATTTGAAAGCGAAGCGGCGAAAAACGACGCGACAACCGTGGCCATACGGCTCAACGGCAAGGATATATCTGCGGAGCAGTTCGACGCGGCTGCGGCGACACCGCTCAGCGATAGCACGGAAATCGACTTGCATGTTGTCTCAAAACGTGATATCGTAGATTCATTCAAAACCATTGCGGCGGAATTCAACAGGCTGACAGAACAGCTGAACGACGTTCCGGTGCAGCTGCAGAGTGGAAAAGACAAAGAGGCTTCGGAGACCATCGCCTCGCTCGCGACGGAAGTCGATGCTTTCTGCCACACGGCGGCGCTGAGCGCGCTGTTCCCCGATTTGTACAATGCGCTCATCATCGACGGGAAGAACCTGAACGACTTCTTCAAGGAGTTCTCTCCCATACTCAGCGACTTTGAGAGCGCCATGGAAGTAAAGGACACCGTCACGGTAGGAGATCTTTCTGAATACGAAATAGGGCCGCGGCTCAAAAGCATCTCGGAAGTCCTTTCCAAATTCAACTGACAGGAGCTGCTTATGGGGAATACAAACGGAAGCCTTGTTGACGCACGGCAGAATCCCATTCTCTACACGATAATACTCGTCGTGCTTGCCGTCGTGCTTGTGCTGGCTCTTGTCGGGCTGGTCTTGCGGCAGATACGCGCGCGCCGGGCGACGTCAAACTGGCTCGACTCCAAAAAGGATGCCCCGACATCGCAGAAGAACATCAACAATGTCGCCGACCTTGCGAAGCTTACGCAGGACGAGCGGAAGATGCTCAAGCTGATATGCCAGCATTTTAAGCCAAAGAACATAGAATACCTTATCCGGGACGAGCATGCAATCGTAGAGCTTTGCCGGCAGGAATACATGGAGATGATAAAGAAAAACCCGGTTCCTGAAAAACTAGAGATGCTCTTCACGCTGATGTACAAGATGGAGAAGGCCCGCGACAGCCAGCTGTTCATCAGCACGACACGGGCTCTGCCTGCAGGACAGGAATTCACCTATTTCGATACGGACCGGAATTCCTGGACGCTGAAGCTTGACCGCAACGAGCCGCAGGAGCTGGTGCTTGATGTGCCGCGGGCATTTGCGCAGGGAGACAAGAAACCCGCCGCGCTCTCAAAATTCCTGATGACCTTCAAGTCAAGCGCAGGAACCACCTATGTGCTGCAGACCCGTGCGCTCCGCTACGAGGAAGAAAAGCCGGGGAAATTCGTGCTTATCGCGTCTTCCACCGGAGGGAACCAGCTGAGCGTCGTACAACGCCGCAGCGCAAAGCGCCTGAGCACCGACGGTCCCTGCACGTTCTCCGCCGTAAAAGAAGTAAAAAAAGGCAAAAAATCGGGTACGCTGGATGAATTTGAGGTTCTGCCCAAGAAATACGACGGGCGTCTCCAGAACATCTCGTCCACCGGATGCAGGTTCTCCTGCGGCCTCCCCATAAAGGAAGGACAGTACCTGTACCTTGAATTCCCCGTCGGTGACAGCCATTCCGGCAGCGCGCTGTGCTATATCGTCATGACAAAGAAGTCCCCTGACGGAAAACAGTTCATCCTGCATGTGAAATTTACCGATATTGAAATAGCAGTAAAGAATGCAATCTCTGCATTTGTTTACGGCTTTGATAAGATAAGCTGAGCATTTTATGGCAATGCTTGTTTTACTATGAAATTGTGGGTTGATGATGCAACATGAAAGTATTAGAGGTTAAGTCAATTTCAAAAGCCGACGGCTATATATACTATATCAATCGCTACAAAGCAACGGCAGTCATAGAATACCTTTCAAAGCAGGAATCCTTCCCGTTCACGTTCTCGATTGAATACAGTCCCTTGGGCGGCAAGACAGTCGGTCTTGCCGACGTACCCTCCACGCTGGACTATCCCCTGCTCCCGGTACGGAAAGCGCTCAAGGCGTTCGTGCTTCAGCTGGAAAGCGAAGACAAGCTGCCGTAAGCGGGGTGTTGTGATAGCATTCCACACGTGAATATC
>ODAI010463622.1_pt1 | contig 12789 bp, 12 predicted proteins | sample 1539321 | NCBI WGS metagenome assembly ODAI01 (sample SAMN02144231, study PRJEB22623) | gut metagenome | biome: sheep rumen | host: Ovis aries | place: New Zealand | reverse complement strand
TTTGAACGTGCCGGAGCTGGCGAAGGTGGTATGTGCCTTGTTTGCCCGCATGCCCGGCATGGCGCGGCCTACCGCCCAGATGGCTCCGGACGGGCTCATGGCGGACGTGCTGCCCTTCCAGTATCTGAGCCTTGACACCGCCCTGCAGCGGCCGTATCCCTCCCTGTCCGCCGCCCTGGATGAATTCTATTTCGGCCGGGACCGACGGGACCGGATGAACCAAAAGAGCCAAGCCCTCAAGCGGCTCATCAAAACCCATCTGGAACGGGATGAAAAGAAGCTGGCCCTCCAGGAGGAAGAACTCAGCGACAGCGCCCGGATGGAGGAATACCGCGTCGCGGGCGAGCTGCTCACCGCCCAGGCCTATCTGGTGCCCCGGGGAGCGGAAACCGTGGCGTTGCCCAACTTTTATGATCCCCAGGGCGGCACGGTGGATATTGCCCTGGACGTGGCCCTGACCCCCGCCCAGAACGCCCAGAAGTATTTTAAGCGTTACCGCAAGGCTCGGGTGGCCCAGGACCTGGCCAAGGAACAAAAGGAAAAGACCTTGAAGGAAATGACCCTGCTGGAGCAGGCGCTGTTTGACCTGGAGGAAAGCGAAACGGAACAGGATATGGCCGACGTGAGAAAAATCCTGGAGGATGCCGGCATCGTTAAAGCGGCCGGAGGCAAAGGGGCAAAGAAAAAGCCCCGCCAAGCGGAAAGCGCGCCCATGCGCTTTGAAGCGCCCGACGGCACGGAAATCATCGTGGGCAAAAACAGCGCCCAGAACGACCGGGTCACCGGCGCGGCCAAGGGAAGCGATACCTGGCTCCACGCCAAGGATATGCCCGGCTCCCATGTGATCGTGAAGGCGGAGCATCCTTCCCCCGACACCCTTTCCATGGCCCTCAAGCTGGCGGCCTGGTATTCCAAGGGAAAGGGCGTTTCCGTGCCGGTGGATTATACTCTGCGCAAATATGTAAAAAAACCTGGCGGAACCCCTGCCGGGTTCGTGATCTTTACCAATCAGAAAACCGTGATCATGACCGCCGCCGAGGGCGAAATCGCCGCCATGAAAAGATTGTAACGAGAAGAAGTGATTTGTAAAATTTTCCTCTGTCCGGCAGGAAACGGCGCGGGCATGACGAAAAAATGGAAGGATGCGCCTTGCATCCGCGACAACAACACAGAAGGGTGGATACTGTGACCCTCCAGCAATTGAATTATATTATCACCATTTCGGAAACGGGCTCCTTTAACAAAGCGGCGGACAGGCTGTATGTGTCCCAGCCGTCGCTGACCAGCGCGGTGAAGGAGCTGGAAAAAGAAATCGGCATCCTGATTTTTAACCGGTCCGGCAAGGGCGTGACCCTGACGGCGGAGGGGCTGAACTTTCTGCCCTATGCCCGCCAGGTGTACAGCCAGTATCAAAACCTGCTGGACGCCTACAGCAAACATGGCAAGCGCAAGCAGCAGTTCGCTGTGTCCACCCAGCACTATTCCTTCGCGGTGAAGGCGTTTGTGGAAATGACCAAAACCTTCGACGTGGCGGAATACGAATTCGCCATCCGGGAAACCCGCACCAGGGACGTGCTGGACGATGTGGCCTCCTCCCGCAGCGAAATCGGGATTCTGTATCTGGACGATTTCAACCGGCGGGCCATTTTAAAACTGCTGTCCGGGGCGAATTTGCAGTATCAGTCCTTGATTCGATGCGCACCCTATGTGTATCTGTGGAAGCGGCATCCCTTGGCCCAGGCTTCCTCCATTTCCTTTGAAGACCTTTCCCCCTATCCCTGCCTTTCCTTTGAGCAGGGAGACAACAGCAATTTCTATCTGGCAGAGGAAATCCTTTCCACAAACGAATATCCACGGATCATCAAGTGCTGCGACCGGGCCACGGTGCTCAATCTCATGGTGGGCCTGAACGGCTACACCCTCTGCTCCGGCATTATTTGCGAGGAACTGAACGGCAGCGATTATGTGGCTGTGCCCTTCAAAAATGAAGAAACGGAAAATGATCAGGCCATGGAAATCGTGTATATCACGAGAAAAAACAGCATTGTAAGCCCGGCGGGGGAAAGGTATATCGCCGAAATCAAGCGCTATCTTGGCATTGAAGCCGAACACGACGAGGAAACAAAAGAGGTACAAAAGTGACGAACAAACGATGGCTCCTGTGTGTATTCTCCCTCCTGCTGCTGATGCTTTTCTTCGCTTCGGCGCTGGGGGAAACGGCCCGGGTGGTGACGCCCAAGGGCCCCTTGAACATGCGCAAAACAGCGGATGAAAAGGGCAAGGTGGTGGACTCCGTTCCCAACAAATCTCTGGTCACGGTGGACGAAGTGGGGGAGGAATGGACGAAGATCACCTATAAAAAGAAATCCGGCTATGTGAAAACGGTGTATTTAAAGCTGCCCCGGGACATGGTGGGGAAGGAGCTGTACGCCGACGAAGGCCCCTTGCTGCTTCGGGTTTCTGAAAATGAAAACGCCGCCGTGGCTTACCCGGTGGACGCCTGGCAGGCGGTGAAGGTGGAAAGCGTCAGCGGGGATTGGGCCAGGGTGTCCTGCAATGGCGTTTCCGGTTATGTGGAAACGAAATTGCTTTCCTATCAATTGGAGGAGCCCAGCGGCGCCATGAACTGGCTGGAGGAAGCGGCAGTGGCTGTTCAGCCGATAGAGCTGCGGGCATCCGCCGACCCGGCTTCTGAAATCATCGCTTCCCTCCAGCCTGGCGACGAGGCGGTGGTCACGATGATTGAAAAGGATCAATGCCTGCTGTATACAGCGGAAAACGGCTGCGGCTACGCGCCTGTTTCCGCGGTGGCGCTCCAGGGGGAAAAGTTTGACGACGGCCAGGAAGCGGGCACATTGACCCCCAACGAAGCCATTGCCAAAGGGGAAGCGGCGCTGAAAAAGAAGTTCAAGGCTTTTGCCAAGGAAAAGCTGTACAGCATAACGGCGGTGATGGCAGAGGGGCGGGAGTTCGACACGCCCCATTACGCCTGCGGGTTCTTCAATGATCAGGATCAATATCTGTTTCTGGCCCTGGTGAACGCGGAAACAGGCGCGGTGGATTTCCAGGCCAATTACGCTGATTTTGGCGTCATCTCCCAGGAAGCAGCGCTGCTGCCGGAGGGAGAAGTGCAGGTGGCGCTGAGTGCGGAAACGGTGGGCGTTGGCGAAGTGGTGGACATTGCCGTCAGCGCCTGGACGCTGCATCAGGCCCAGTACACGTTATATTTTAACGACAGCCAGGCGGTCAAGTCCGAACCGGGAAAGCATTTTGCCGCCGCTTACCGGCCCCGGGAAGCAGGCAGCTACCGGCTGGAGGTGACGGTGACGGATGAAAAAGGAAAAGCGGTGACCGCCGAAGCGGCCTTCACTGTGGACGGCAGCCTGACGCCCAACGACGGGATTCAGGAAATTTACAGCCAGAAGGACGGCTGGTGGAAGAGCAAGAAATACCGCCACAGCAGCCTGGCCAAATCGGGCTGCGCCATCTTTACCCTGGCCCATGCCCTGGAGCGCATGGGGGAAACCGGCGACGCCATCCTGCCGGAAAACCTGGCAACCAAATACAGCTATTGTCTGATCCCTGAAGAGGGCACCAACAATACCCTGCTCATCAATACCGCCGCCCGGGATTTCGGCTTTACCACGGAAAGCAAGCTGATCAACGATCAAGGCCGGATCGCCGACCTGATTCATGACGGCGCCCTGTTCAGCTTTTCCATTGCCCGGGGCCATATAGCCATGGTCAGCGGCATATCCGAAGATGGCTCCATGATCCGGGTGGTGGACTCCGCGCCGCTGGCCACCTTCGAGCGCATCAAGGATTCCGCCCAGTATTATGAAAAACGCCCCGGGGTGTACCGGGCTGCCCTGAACCTGGACGATCTGCCCGGCGCCCGCTGGTTCTTTGAAACCGACGAATACGGCGGCATGGAATACTGGCTCACCATGGATTATGTGGCCAAGCGCGGCGTGCGGCTGATTCAGCCGGGGGAAGCGGAATAAAGAGAAGCGAGGAATAGGCGTTGTATAAAATACTGATGGTCTGCCTGGGCAACATCTGCCGCAGCCCCATGGCGGAATTTATCTTCCGGGACATGGCAGAAAAAGAGGGCAGGGGAAAGGAATTTTATCTTGCTTCCGCAGGCACCAGCGATGAGGAATACGGTAATCCCGTCTATCCGCCCGCTAAGCGCAAGCTCCATTCCCTGGGCATTGACTGTTCGGGGAAACGGGCGCGGCAAATGACCAAACGGGATTATGAAGAATATGATCTGCTGCTGGGCATGGAGCAGAGAAACCTGAACGCCATGCGCCGCATCTGTGGCGGCGACCCAAAGGGGAAAATCCATCTGCTGTTGGAGCATTCGCCCTTTCCGCGGGACATTGCCGACCCTTGGTACACCGGCGATTTTGACGCGGCCTGCCGGGATATTCAGGAAGGCTGCCGACAGTGGCTGGAGATAATTCAGTGAGGAGTGAGGAGTTGGGAGTTAGGAATTAGGAGTGAGGAGTTAGGAGTTAATAGATGCGCTTTATGTGTTCATCAATTTTCAACTCTTCACTCCTAACTCCTCATTCCTAACTATTAGCAAAGCCCCCGCGGACATGATGCAAACATCCGCGAGGGCTTCGTTTTTTATTGGGTGATTTGGAAATGGATCAGGCTTTGCCGTTGCAGCCCAGCACGTCCACGATCTTGTGGCGCACCATATCCCGCAAGGCGTTGCGGGCGTCGGTCAGGTATTGGCGGGGGTCGAAGTGATCGGGATGCTCGGCCATATGCTTGCGGATCATGGCGGTGAAGGCCAGGCGCAGGTCAGAGTCGATGTTGATCTTGCACACGGCGCTGGTAGCGGCCTTGCGCAGCTGTTCTTCGGGGATGCCCACGGCGTCGGGCATCTTGCCGCCGTACTGGTTGATGATCTTCACGAATTCCTGAGGCACGCTGGACGCGCCATGGAGCACGATGGGGAAACCGGGCAGACGCTTGCTCACTTCTTCCAGCACGTCGAAGCGCAGGGGCGGGGGCACCAGGATGCCATCTGCGTTGCGGGTGCACTGGGCGGCGGTGAACTTGTAAGCGCCGTGGCTGGTGCCGATGGCGATGGCCAGGGAGTCGCAGCCGGTGCGGGTCACGAATTCTTCCACTTCTTCGGGACGGGTGTAGGAGCTGTCCTCAGCGGACACCTTCACATCGTCCTCCACGCCGGCCAGGGTGCCAAGCTCAGCTTCCACCACCACGCCGTGGTCATGAGCGTATTCCACCACCCGGCGGGTTTCCTTGATGTTTTCTTCAAAGGGCAGGCCGCTTTTGTCGATCATGACGGAGGTGAAGCCGCCGTCGATGCAGCTCTTGCAGGTTTCAAAATCAGGGCCATGGTCCAGATGCAGCACGATGGGCAGGTCGGTTTCCTTCACGGCGGCCATGACCATGTTCACCAGGTAGGTGTGGTTGGCATAGGCGCGGGCGCCCTTGCTCACCTGCAGGATTACAGGAGCATTTTCCATCTTGGCTGCCTCGGTGATGCCCTGCACGATTTCCATGTTGTTCACGTTGAACGCGCCGATGGCGTAACCGCCGTCATAAGCCTTTTTGAACATTTCCTTGGAAGTAACCAGAGCCATTGTAAATCATCCTCCTTCATTGCCGGTTCAAAAACCAATCGGCTTTATTATACACGAACTTTCCTTTTTTGACCAGCCCTGGGCGGAAATTATCCCGCTTTTCAGTCAATAGACGGAAAGAAACGGAAAGCTGACAGGGGCGCGGCGCCCACGGCTTTGTCCGAGGAAGCGGAATCGCAGAATCTGTTCCGCCCCATTAGACGATTTCCACAGTTTCTGGGGTGAAAATTTTAAGTTCAATCCATTGTGAATTTTGGTGACCTCTATTGACAATGTATCATTTGGGATGTACAATATACACGTAAACAACGAAACGGAGGGTGAACCATGGCAGACTCTTTATTATTTCAAAGTAAACCGGATACTGAAATGACCGCCGTGCTGGTGGAAGGCGCGCATACCCCCGACGCCCTGGCCGGAGCGGGCGGAGTATATATCGCCGCGTCCGGCTCCGCCATGCTGTCCAACGGCGTTCAGAACCTGCGCACCGTGGAGCATTGGCTGTGGCTGGCTGTGGAAAGCGGCAACCTGGAACTGCAAAATGAAGACACCACCCTGTCCCTGCGGGCAGGCGACTGCTGCATGCTGCCGCCCGGCAGCCGGGGCGTGAGCCTGGACGTACATCAGGAGGCGCGGGTGCTGTGGATCATGGTGGGCGGCACCTTGAGCGGCGCGTTTTTCCAGCGGATGGGCGCGCTGCCTCACCGCATCATGAAACAGGGCGCGCTGCCCAGCCAGCTGAACCTGGCCAAGCATATCGTGCAGGCCACCGTCCGGGTGGCCGCCGCCGAGGATGCTTCCAGCGCTCAGCTCATGCAGCTTCTGTGGGCCATGCTGGCTTCCCATAACGGTCAGCCTGTGGCCATGGACGCGGTGCTTTCCCACGAAATCGCCAAAGTGGTGGACGCGATGCGCAAGAACCAGTACCGGGACAGCTTCTCCTTAAGCGATATGGCGGCCCTGTCCCGCATGCCGGTGGAAACGTTCCGCAAGCGCTTCGTCAGCGAAGTGGGCATGCCCCCCCAGAGCTATCAGCTTTTCTGCAAAATGGAGCGGGCCAAGGTGCTGCTCAAGGAAGGCTATACCGTGCGCCAGGCGGGTATCGAAGTGGGCATGAACGACCCATACCACTTCTCCAAAACCTTTAAAAACATTGTGGGCATGAGCCCCTCCGCCTACAGCAAGACGGCGCTGAAATGAACGGAATGACGGCGTTTTCACCGAACCTGACAAAGGAAGAGGCACGTATGCTGTCCCCATTGCAATTGGCCTATGTGGGCGACAGCGTGCATGCCCTGCTGGTGCGCACGGAGCTTGTCCAACAGGATAAGCTGGTCCGGGATATGCACCGGGCGGCCGCCGAGGCAGTGAGCGCGGTGCGCCAGGCAAAAGCGCTGAAATACCTGCTTCCCCTGCTGACTGAAGAGGAGACGGACATCGTGCGCCGGGGCCGCAACTCTCATCCCCATCACGGGGTGCCCAAGTCCGCTTCCCACGCGGATTACGCCGAAGCCACCGGCCTGGAAGCGCTGCTGGGCTATTTGTACCTGACGGGGCAAAAAGAAAGGCTGATAGAATTGTCCTCCTATTTCCTGGGCGGATACGGAAAGGATGATTTGCCCTTTGGCAGCGAGACGTAACGCAAAAAGGCAGCTGGATTTGCATTCGATGACCTTTGTGACCGCCATCCTGTTTATGGTCGGCCTAATCTGTTTTTGCTTTGTGCATCTTCAACCGGTATATACAGCAGAAGTGACTGAGGTAGGCCCCGTTAGAAAATCTCTTTCCAGTTCCCGCCACCACGATATGCGGTTTGATATTACAGCTCGATCCGTATCAAGTACGAAAACGGCGAAGCGTACCTGCAATGCAGCGCTTCAGACAAATCGGGCATTCCCAAGGTGGGCTCCACCATAAAGGTGGTGGAATCCAACGGCAAGGTGAAGTGGTATGGCAGCACCTCTTTGTATGTACTCATGGTAGAGTGCTTCGTTGTTGGTTTTACCTTGCTGGCCGCGATCTTGTTCACATTGATGAAACGGGCTCTGCAGCGAGCCATCACCAAAGCAATACATAAAACTTCATGATTTCCACGCTGGCCTCGCGGTCGAACTATCCCGTGAAGCGCCGGAAAGGATGAACCCAACATGCCTGAAAAACAACTGCAGGTCACGCTGGTTGCCCATACCCCCGACCCGGAAAAGACCTGCGCCCTGGCCGCCCGCACCTGCTATTCCGCCATGGAATATGACGAACTGCAAAGCCTGGTGGACGAAAAGGACCAGGGGGCGTTCCTGCGCCGTATCGTGGCGTCGGGCCATCTGTCCGTGCTGGAGCACGCCAGCTTTACGTTCTTTGTTTCCGGGGTCAGCCGTGCCCTGCTGGCCCAGGTCACCCGTCACCGCATCGCCAGTTTTTCCGTGCAGAGTCAGCGCTATGTGTCTTTGGCCGAAGGCTTTGGCTATGTGATCCCGCCCCGGATTCGGGACCTGGGGGAGGACGCGGTGAAGGAATTTGAGAACCAGATGGCCCAGATGCAATCCTGGTATCAGGGTTGGCAGGAGAAATTGGGCCATGGCGAGGGCAGCAACGAAGACGCCAGGTTCGTATTGCCAAACGCCTGCGAAACCCACATCACCGTGACCATGAACGCCCGGGAATTGCTGCATTTCTTTTCCCTGCGCTGCTGCAATCGGGCCCAGTGGGAAATCCGGGCCATGGCCCGGGAAATGTTGAAGCAATGCAAAAAGGTGGCTCCCGTGATTTTTGAAGCCGCCGGCCCCGGCTGCGTCAGCGGCCCCTGCCCGGAAGGCGGAAAAAGCTGCGGACAGGCGCTGGAGATGCGGGAATTTTACAAAGCGCTGTAACGCTTGACTATAAACGGATGGAGATAAGAATATGGCATTTTATAAGGAATTTACCAAAAAGAAAATGACCCGCGCCGACCACCTGCGTTCCGACGGCAAGTGGGAGGAAGAGGGTACTCGCTACCGCAAGTCCACCGCTCAGGCGGACAAGCAGCGCCGGGAAAATGATAATGACAGGTTCGACGACCGCAAGCGCCCCGGCAAGCCCGGCAGCCGCTTTGACGCGCCCAAGGGACGGGACTTTAAAAAGGACAAGCCCTATGGCGGTCCCAAACAGAACGACCGGGATTTCAAAAAGCCCGCGCCCCGGCCTCCGCGTCCCGAGCATTTTGAGCGGCCCGCGCCCAAGCCGGAATTCCGCCCCGAACCGGAAATGAGTTTTACCGCGGAAAACCTGCTCTCCGGCCGCAATCCCATCCGGGAAGCCATCAAGAGCGGGCGGGACATTGAAAAGCTGCTGGTGGCCAAGGGCGATTTGAGCGGCACCGCCAAGGAAATCATCGCGATGGCCAAGGAACGCCATATCCCCGTGCAGATGGTGGAGCGTTCCCGGCTGGACGAAATTACCCCGCATCATCAGGGGATGCTAGCCTATGCCTCCGCGTATCGGTATTACGACGTGGAGGATATGCTGGCCGACGCCCAGGAAAAGAACGAAGCGCCTTTCCTGGTGGTGCTGGACGGTGTGACCGACCCTATGAACCTGGGGGCCATCATCCGGACCGCCGCCTGCGTGGGGGCACACGGCGTGATCGTGCCGGAAAGAAGGGCCGTTGGCCTGACGCCCTCCGCGGTGAAGGCTTCCGCTGGTGCCATTGAAACGGTGAAGGTGGCCCGGGTCACCAATCTGACCCGCACCTTGGATATGCTCAAAAAGCAGGGCATTTGGCTGTATGCCGCCGATATGGAGGGCGAGGACTACCGCCGGGTGGATTTCTCCGGCCCCCTGGCGCTGATCGTGGGCGCGGAGGGCGAAGGCGTCAGCCGCCTGGTGCTGGAGGCCAGCGACCATCGGGTGTGCCTGCCCATGAAGGGCGGCGTGGGTTCCCTGAACGCCTCTGTGGCCGCGGGTATCCTGATGTACGCGGCCATGGGCAGCCGGTGAGGGACGCTTCGCTGTCCCATTTATTCTTGATTCCTGGAGGCTTCCATGGCTGATTTTCCTACGCCGGATGAACAGAACGAGTTTGAACAGTTCCTCTCCAAAACGGACGAGGAAGTGGTGGTGCTTGCTCAGGCGGGCGATGGTCAGGCCCTGGCTTATCTGCTGAACAAATACAAGAATTTTGTCCGCTCCAAAGCGCGCAGTTATTTCCTCATCGGCGCGGATCACGAGGATATCGTGCAGGAAGGCATGATCGGCCTGTATAAGGCCATTCGGGATTTTCAGCCTTCCCGCCTGGCGTCCTTCCATTCCTTTGCGGAGCTTTGCGTGAAGCGCCAGATCATCACGGCCATCAAGGCGGCCACCCGGCAAAAGCACGTGCCGCTGAACAGCTATGTGTCCCTGAATAAGCCCCTTTACGACGAAGAATCTGACCGCACCTTGCTGGACGTGATCGAGGGGCGGGTCACCAATCCGGAGGATCTGTATATCAGTCAGGAGGATCTGAACCGGATTCAGTCCCAGATTTCGGAAGTCCTGTCCGACCTGGAGAGGCAGGTGCTGGAAGCATTCATGGACGGGAAAAGCTACCAGGAAATCGCCGAGCTGCTGGGCCGTCATGTGAAATCCATTGACAACGCGCTGCAGCGGGTGAAGCGCAAGCTGTTCAAATTCAGAGAGGTAAACGACGAATAACAGCGTCCTTTGCCGTGCATGGATCAGGGTTTGACAATTGACCGAAAAATGAGCATGAATTCGCCAATGAGTTCACGCTCATTTTTTTCAAGGTTTTTTTTCAACCCGGTTTCCTGGGACAGATGAAACACCGTGGACATATCTGTGTTCTTATGTTAAAATAACAGTATCTGTTCAGCCGAGGTTCTTATACGGCCTTGATTGTACTGCCCTCTAAGCTCATTGAACAACCCACAGATGCAGAAAGACGATTTTGCTTAGAGCTTGAAACTGTAAACGCTGTATCCGCCAATTGCCAAAGAATCCTCGCCTGAACAATCGCCTTATATTTCTATTATTTCATAATAAACAGGAGAAGCCCATGAAAACGCTGATTGAACTGTACGATGAACGGCCCATAGAAAACGTGCTGGCAACGGAGGTTTTTCGGCCGGAGGAGACGGTGATGATCTGCCCGCCGGAGGTGGCGGAGGACCCGGAACTCAAGCAATCCCTGACCCGGTATTTCCGCCTGAGGAATTGCCCGGTCAAGCTGACGCTGGTGCCTGTCAGCCTGCTGGACGCGGTGAAGGTGGAAAAGAAGCTGCAAAAGGTGCTCCGGGAGCATGAGGACTGCGCCATTGACATTTCCGGCGGAGGAGACGCGGCCCTGTTCGCTGCAGGAGCCATTTCCGGCGGCACGCCGGTGTTTACCTACAGCCGGAAAAAGAACACGTTTTTTGAAATCAAAAATGCCCCCTTTGCCAGGGGGCTCAAGTGCGCGGTTCATTTGGACGTGGAATCCTGCTTCCTGATGGCCGGGGGCACATTGCTGCCGGGCCGGGAGGATAACGCCCTCCTGCGGGACCGGCTGCCCCAAATTGACCGTTTATTCGATGTATACCGGAATCATCGCCGGGTCTGGAACCGGCAGATCAGCTATGTGCAGCAAATTTCTTCTGCTGACGATCCCACCCTTCTGGCCGCCGGAAAGCGCACTTCCCGGGCTGACCATGGCATGGTCACCGCGGATGAAGGGCTGTTCAGAGATTTGGAACAGGCAGGCTTGATTCGGGATTTGGCGATCAGCGACACGGAAACGCGCTTCCTTTTTCCGGACCCGGTGGTGCGGTTCTGGCTGCGGGACATGGGCTCCGTGCTGGAATTGCAGGTGTACCGGGCCTGCCTGGCTGCCGGCTGCTTTGAAGACGTGGTGCTCAGCGCTGTGGTGAATTGGAACGGCGCGCGTCGGGACGCTGTCACCAATGAGATCGACGTGGTAGCCGTGGGCGGGGTCAAGCCCATGTTTATCAGCTGCAAAACCTGCGATATCAAAACCGAAGCGCTGAACGAGCTGGCCATCCTGCGGGATCGGTTCGGGGGGAAGGGCTCCCGGGCAGTGATCGTTTCTTCCGCCTCGTCAGGGCGCAACGTGATGCGCAGACGCGCCGCGGAATTGGATATTGACGTGATCGAGTGGGAGGACCTGCCAACGGACCGCCTGGCGGAACGGCTGAAGAGCATATGGAAAAGAGAGGGCTGAACCCTCTCTATTTTTTGGTTGAATACGAAATAATTGTAAGGATTCCTACATATTCCTGGCGTTTTATGGTTCCGAAGAAAGACAAAAAAAGAACGCATTGACTGAATCCTATATTGCTTTCTCAGAAGGGGCTGTGGGGGGAACCCGCTCTTTGGCATCCAAAGAGCGGGTTCCCCCACAAATTTTTATATTGAACCTTTTTATTCGCCCAGCTCAGCCAGGGCGTCCGCTCCGGCGGGATAATTCAGGCCGTAAATGGCGCGGAACTGGGTGGGCGTGCAGCTTTTTTGCTCCCGGAACACCCGGTTGAAGGTAGCCATGCTGCCAAAGCCGGAGGACAGGGCAATCGTCCGGATAGGCTGATTGGTGCGCACCAGCAGGTCGGTGGCCACGTTCATGCGCTTGCGTGTCAGATAGTCCAGGAAGGAAACGCCGGCGTACTGCTTGAACATCCTGGAAAAGTAATACTTGGAAAAGCCCGCGAAATCCGCCACCGTTTCCAGGGACAGATCATCCATGTAATGCTCGTTGATGTAGCTGACGGCTGTGTTCATGATGGCGGGGTCAATACTTCTGGACGCGGTATGGCCCTGGTGGGTATGGTCTTTCCAGAAGTGTCTGCCCAGCAGCGCGTAAACCTCCAATAGATGGGCGTAGCACAGGGTATTCCACATGGGCTGCTTTTCATTGTAAATATCAATGACTTTCATCAATACGTCCCGCACCTGGGACTGCAGTTCCGTGTCCCCATGCAGGAAAACAGGCGTGCGCATCATGTCCGCCACTGGGGGAATATCCTGCAGCGTCAGAAGGGGATCAGGCTCAAAGAGAAACAGGTAGCGCTGGGTTTCATCCGGCTCCGTAACGGAATGAAGGCATCCGGAAGGAACGATCAGGATTTCCCCGGCGCTGATGCGATAGCTTTCTTCCTCCACCCGATAATCCGCCGTGCCCCGCAGGGGCAGGATCATT
>ODAI012564155.1_pt1 | contig 12790 bp, 13 predicted proteins | sample 1539321 | NCBI WGS metagenome assembly ODAI01 (sample SAMN02144231, study PRJEB22623) | gut metagenome | biome: sheep rumen | host: Ovis aries | place: New Zealand | reverse complement strand
CCGAGTGATGCAACTGTAATAGGTGGACTCATTTTACGCGAATTACAAAAAAAGGCTTCACCCTTCACCAGGGCTCTTAATCGAAAGACTATCAACGTGTTCTATAGAATCGAGGAACAAAATAATTCTACCGGCCTACTCGGCGACATCAACGGCGACGGACACGTCACCATCGCTGATGTGACGAAGTTGGTGAACATCATCCTTGGAAAGGAATAGTGCTTAGGGCTGCTGCACTGCGGTGACAGCCCGCCATAATACAAAACCCCGACGGGTTGACAGAGACTGAAGATACGTCGCTGTCAACCCGTCGGGGTCTTTCTTACTGTTGCGCAGCCGTCCTAACCCTCACCGCTGCGCTGCAGCCCTCTCCTCACAGATATGGATTATACTGCCGCTCGCGAGCTATGGTAGTGGCCGGGCCATGGCCAGGATAGACGGTGACGTCGGCCGGCAGCGTCTTCAGTAGGTGCTGCAGCGAACGTATGAGCTGCCAATGGTTGCCGCCGGGGAAGTCGGTGCGGCCGATGCTGCCGGCAAAGAGGCTGTCGCCCGAGAAGAGGGCGCGCTCAGCCTCGAGGTAGAGACAGACGCCACCGGGGGTGTGGCCAGGCGAGGCGAGGACCTCGAAGCGGAGGTCGCCCACGGCAATGACATCGCCTTCGGCAAGCGGGTCGCCCACGGGTGGCGCCGTGCAAGCGAAGGCGTGGCCGAACATGGCACGCATCTGACCCTCAAGGTCGGCAAGCATAGGCTGGTCGGCGGCATGACAGCGCGGCATCAGGCCCCAGCGCTCATGCACGAAAGCGGCGCCGAAGGCGTGGTCGAAATGGCCGTGCGTAAGCAGGTGCGCCTGTGGCGTGAGGTGTGCCTCGGCGACATAGTTCTCGAGGGCAGCACACTCCTCGGGATAGAGCGCGCCACAGTCGATGATGGCAGCCCGCCCTGCCTCGTCGCTCACCACATAGGTGTTTTCCGACAGAGGATTAAATGAAAAACTTTGAACGTTGAACATTGAAAGGGCTCGGCCTGCGGCCGAAGTTGAAAGTTGAAAGATGAAAGTTCTTCGCAAGCGAAGCGACCAAAGGTCAAGCGCTCCAAGTATGGAGCGAGCAGAGCTCAAACAGAAAAGTTTTCGCCGAGCGCGCTCGGCTAAGAATTGTCAATTGTCAATTTTCAATTCACTCAAACTCCCACCCAGACTACCTTCTTCGTCTGGAAATACTCTTCGTGGAAGAAATCGGTGAGGGGCGTGATGATCTTTGTGCCGCCCACAGCTGCTGCCTCATGCTCGAGTTCACCACCCTTGAGGGCTATGACGCCGTTGGGCAGCGCGTTGCGCATAGTGCGGCTTATGTGGGGACGGGCTATGCGCACAAGATCGGCCAGCGGCATGACGGCGCGCGAGACCACGAAATCGAATTTCTCGGCAAAGCGCACCTCCTCGGCACGGCCGTGCTGAGTGCTGACGTTAGTGAGGCCCGTGGCTTCAACGACGGCATCGCACACGCGAATCTTCTTGCCCGTGGAATCAATGAGATGAAAATGTACGTCAGGGAACATGATGGCCAAAGGTATACCGGGGAAGCCGCCGCCAGTGCCCAGATCCATAACGCGCGAGCCGGGGCGGAAGCGTATCACCTCGGCTATGGCCAGCGAGTGGAGCACATGGTGCTCGTAGAGGTTGTCGATATCCTTACGTGAGATGACGTTGATCTTAGCGTTCCACTCGTGGTAAAGAGCATCAAGAGCGGCGTATTGTTCGAGCTGACGAGCAGTGAGGTCGGGGAAGTAAGTGGTGATGAGTTGCATGGGAAGAATAAGAAGGACAAATGACTATTCGATTATTTTCGTGGGCAAAGATACAATTTTTTGGCGTAACGGGGAGTGAGTATTGAATTATTTTGTACTTTTGCTGCAAAGATTATTCTTTACGACTATGAAACTACGAATGATTTTAATGATGGCAGCGATTTGCTCCGTTGGTGCGACGGCGGTAGCGCAGTCGCTGAAGAGAGAAGAGGTGGAGCCGCTGCGGAAGCAGATGGCCGCAGAATGGAAAGCGCAGAAGCGCGAGCAACTCAAGACACGGTGGGACAACAATCTTACCGAGACACCCCGCGCCACAATGCCTATCTGGCATACCACCTATGGCGCAGCACCCGACGACGGCCGCAGCCTCTGGATCTCGCTCCATGGTGGCGGCAGCGCTCCCAAGGCGCTCAATGACCAACAATGGGACAACCAGAAGCGGCTCTACCGCCCAGCAGAGGGCGTTTATGTGGCGCCGCGTGCGCCCTACGACGACTGGGATATGTGGTTCAAGCCAGCCCTCGACGAACTATACACGCAGCTCATTGAGATGGCCGTGGCTTTCGCCGACGTCAACCCCGACAAGGTGTACCTCATGGGTTACTCCGCAGGCGGCGACGGCGTTTGGCGTATGGCACCGCGCATGGCCGACACGTGGGCCGCAGCCTCGATGATGGCGGGCCACCCGGGCGACGTAAGCCTGCTAAACCTAAGGAATACGCCTTTCATGATCTGGTGCGGAGCCGACGATGCAGCCTTCAACCGCAACCGTGTCGATGCCGAGCACGGACTGCAGATGGACTCGCTGCGCAAGGCCGACCCTGAAGGCTACGTCCACGAAACACATATTATGGAGGGCATGGGCCATTGGATGATGCGCGCCGACACGGCCGCCGTGGAATGGATGAGCCGCTATCGCCGCAACCCATGGCCACGCACAATCGTGTGGCAGCAGGAAGAAGTGCTACGACAGCATTTCGCATGGCTCCCGGCCCCCTCCGATGAGCTGCGTCGCGGCCAGCGCGTGCGACTCAGCGTTGCCGACAACATCATCGACATCAGCGAATGCACCTACTCCAAGCTCACGCTGTGGCTGGCCGATGAGCTCGTGGACCTCGACCGCCCCGTGAGTGTACGTTTCAAGGGCACTACCCTATTCCATGGCAAGCTGCAGCGCTCAGCAGCCACCATGCAGGCCTCGCTCAACTGCCGCGGCGACATCAGCAGGATCGCGACGGCGCAGCTGACCTTACGACTATTGCCAGCAGAGCACACACGCCCATAGTGAACGGATAATAAAGATAAGGAATAATCTCAACCGGTGAGACGGCGGCCAACGAGGCGGCCATCAGCAGTTGGGCGCCATAGGGAATCACGGCCTGCGCCAGACACGAGAAGGTATCGAGCAGGCTGGCGCTCTTGCGGGGGTCGACGCCGAAGCGTGCTGCGATGTCGCGGGCGATGGGACCTACGGTGAGGATGGCCACGGTGTTGTTGGCCGTGCAGAAATCGGCAAACATAACCAAGCCGCCTATCGTCAGTTCGGCGCCACGAGGACCGCGCACGCGCCGCATAAGCGCGTTGATGACGAAATCCATGCCGCCACTGTAGCGGATGAGCGCCATCAGGCCACCCGCCAGCATCGACACAATGATCAGTTCGCTCATGCCCATGATGCCTTCGCCCATGGAACGCATCCAGCCCAGGAGGTCGTAGCTTCCGTAGTAGATGCCAATGATACCGCTGAGCAAGAGACCTACCACCAACACCACCATCACGTCGACGCCGGCGATGGCCGTAAAGAGCACAACGACGTAAGGCAGCACCTTCAGCATGTTCACCTCATGGACCTCTGCAGGCACATGCACCTGCGTGCCCATGACCATATAAGCAATCATCACCACCAGCGCCGCAGGCAGCACGATGCGAATATTCATGCGGAACTTATCGCTCATGCGGCAGCCCTGGGTGCGCGTGGCCATGATGGTCGTGTCGGAGATAAAACTCAGGTTGTCGCCAAAGAAGGCACCGCCCACGACCACACCGGCCACAAAGGGCACGCTCACACCCGTAGCTTCGGCGATGCCGGAGGCTATGGGCACGAGGGCCACGATGGTGCCTACGCTCGTGCCTATGCTCATCGAGATAAAGCAAGCCGCCAGGAACAGACCGGCAAGGATGAGCCGGCCTGGCAGCAGCTGAAGCGTGAGGTCGACGGTAGCGTCGATAGCGCCCATGGCACGTGCCGAGGCAGCAAAAGCCCCTGCCAGGACGAAAATCCACAGCATCATCATAATATCGGGGTGCCCGGCGCCGCCCGAGAACAGGCGCAGACGCTCGCGCAGCGGAGTGCCGCCCGTGATGGCCACGGCATAGATGCTGGCCACAAGGAAGGCCACACTGATGGGAACGCTGTAGAAATCATGCGCCCACAGGCTGCCACCTAGGTAAACAGCAATGAATACGAGCAAAGGGCTCAAGGCTATCAGACCTTTCATCTTCATAACGACGCAAAAGTACAGCTTTTCTTCCAAAGTGACATCCGAGAACTGCAGATTTATGCAAAAAGTGAGAGATTTAATGAAAAGTTTGCCGTAGGCACACAAAAAGTCAATTCTTTTGCATAACTTTGCCAACAACTAATTGTGGAATCGTTAAATCGTCAAATCGTTAAATCGTCAAATATAATCATGTCCAAGATTGTAACACTCGGCGAGTTGATGTTGCGTCTCTCGCCCAACGGCAACGACCGTTTCATCCAGACCGAAATCTTCCGCATCATCCCCGGTGGCGGCGAGGCCAACGTAGCCATCTCGCTTGCCAACTACGGTCATGACGCCGTCTTCGTGACTAAACTGCCTAAGCACGAAATCGGCCAGATTGCACTTAACGCCATGCGACGCTATGGCGTTGACACATCATTCATTGCACGCGGGGGCGAACGAATCGGACTCTACTATGCCGAGACAGGAGCCTCGATGCGACCCTCGAAAGTCATCTACGATCGCGCCCACAGCGCCATTGCCGAGGCCGACCCGGCAGATTTCGACTTCGATGCAATAATGGAGGGTGCCGACTGGTTCCACTGGAGCGGTATCACACCCGCCATCAGCGATAAGGCCGCTGAGCTCACGCGCCTCGCCTGCGAGGCAGCCAAGCGCCACGGCGTCACCGTGAGCGTCGACCTCAACTTCCGCAAGAAGCTATGGACCAGCGAGAAAGCCATCTCCGTCATGCGCCCGCTGATGAAGTATGTCGATGTGTGCATAGGCAACGAAGAAGATGCCGAGCTCTGCCTCGGCTTCAAGCCCGATGCCGATGTCGAGGGCGGTAAGACCGATGCTGCCGGTTACGAAGGCATCTTCCGTCAGATGAAGGAGGAGTTCGGCTTCAAATACGTAGTCTCCACCTTGCGCGAGAGTTTCTCTGCAACGCACAACGGATGGAAGGCACTCATCTACGACGGTAAGGAGTTCTACCAATCGAAGCGCTACGACATCGACCCCATCATCGACCGTGTAGGCGGCGGCGACAGCTTCTCGGGCGGTCTTATCCATGGCCTGCTCACGAAAGCCACACAAGGCGAAGCCCTCGAGTTCGCCGTAGCTGCCAGCGCCCTCAAGCACACTATCAACGGCGACTTCAACCTCCTTAGCACCGACGAAGTGGAATCCCTCGCCAAAGGCAACGCCAGCGGACGAGTGCAACGGTAGATTCATTTGACAATTGGTCAATTCACAATTTGACTATTACATTGACTGAGGATGAACTGAAAAAAAGGCTGAAGGCTTTTGCCGTAAGAATCATAAAAATGGTGGATAAAATGCCTAATACAGTCTCTAGCCGTGCTTTAGCAAGTCAGATTGTTCGATCAGGTACCTCTCCATCTGCAAATTATCGAGCAGCGTGCATCAGTAAGTCACCCAAAGACTTCCTCAACAAACTAAAAATGGTTGAGGAAGAATTAGATGAAACAATGCATTGGCTTGAAATTATAAGCGAATCGGAAATACTACCAGAACACCGCTTACAACCTTTGTACATAGAGAACAAAGAGTTATTGAGCATTATTATTAAGTCTATTGTCACGACAAGAAAAAGTTTAGAAAACAAGACTGGAAAGAATATCCCAAATCAGTCAATCAGCTAATTGCAATTGCCAAATCGCACAATTGTCCAATCGTAATCTAATTGTAAAAACGTATAATTGTATAATCGCTTAATTGTCTAATTGTCCAATTACCCCATGGCTCGATTCGATAAGATGGCCGTATTGGCCAAAATCAAGGAGGCACCCATGGTGCCCGTGTTCTACCACAAAGATGCTGAGGTGGCTAAGCAAGTCATCAAGGCCTGTTACGAGGGCGGCGTTCGCGCCTTCGAGTTTACCAACCGCGGCGATTTCGCTCAAGAGGTCTTTGCCGAATGCGTAAAGTTTGCCGCAAAAGAGTGCCCCGAGCTCGCCCTCGGCATTGGCTCCGTCGTGGATGCTCCTACGGCCGCTATGTATCTGCAGCTCGGAGCCTGCTTCGTCGTAGGCCCGCTCTTCAACCCCGAGATTGCCCCTGTGTGCAACCGACGCCTCGTGCCCTACTGCCCCGGCTGCGGTAGCGTTAGCGAGATAGGCAAGGCCCAGGAGCTGGGTTGCGACCTCACCAAGCTCTTCCCCGGCGATGTTTACGGGCCCAATATGGTCAAGGGCCTCATGGCACCCATGCCCTGGTCGAAGATCATGGTCACCGGCGGCGTCGCCCCCGACGAAGAGACTCTGCGTGCTTGGTTCAAGGCCGGCGTCTTCTGGGTAGGTATGGGTTCTAAACTCTTCCCGAAGGACAAAGTGGCCGCCCAGGATTGGCAATACGTCACCGACAAATGCCGCGAATGCTTCGAAATCATCGCGCGTGCGCGTGAATAATTTAATGTAGGAAATCCTATCATTATGCCCAACAACCATTCATCTATGCGTAAAGCCACATCATTAGCTTCTGCCCTGGCAGTCTTAGCGATAGCTACAGCACTGCAGTCGTGCGATTGGCGCACGCCGGCAGCCACCGGCGACACGGCCGCCGACTCGGCAGCTACGGCAGCCTTCTGCACGGTCGAATTCAGCGACAGCGTAGCAATCAACAATGCCAAAGCCTATGCCGAGATCAAAGCTGACTTCCCTGCCGAGGAAGACTCCTCGGTAGCAGCCCAGGCTGTGCTCGAATGGCTCTGCCGGGAAGTGCGCGGCCGCTGCTTTCCCGACTATGTAGGCGAAAGCGTCGACAGCGCTTTCAGCCTGACCACCAACGAAGGCACCTTCGCCGAAAACGTTGTAAACACTTATGGTCGCAAGGGCCTCGACAACATGGCCGGCGACCTGCGTGAGATGGCTATCGACGGCTACGAGGGATTCATGGGTAACTACCTCACTATAGAGCTCGTAGAGAACACCCCCGACTACCTCACCTTCACCCTCGAGCACGATGTGTACACGGGCGGAGCCCACGGCGGACAGTACCACTACGGGCAGACGTTCAGCAAGGCCGACGGCAAGACCTTCACCTGGGCACACTTCGACCCGGCAAAGCGCTCGGAGCTCATTGAGCTAATCAAAAAAGGGCTGATGGCCTACTTCAACGAAGGCGCCGAGGAGCCCATCACTACGGACTCCGCGCTCTTCGAGAATCTCATCCTCTATGACAACCCCGACACTCCTGAGAATGAACTCGAATACGGCATCCCGCTACCTTTGACAGCACCCTGGATCACGCGTGACGGTGTCTGCTTCATCTACCAAGAGTATGAGATTGCAGCCTACGCCATGGGGCGCCCGACCGTCACACTGCCGCTGTCAGCCGTAGCCCCGTGCCTGACCGATGAGGGACGCAAGTTCCTAAGCTTAAAGTAGCTATTTAATTTATGACCCGTAAGTTCCTCTCGATATTAGCTCTGTGGCTGCCGCTGCAAATGGTGGCGCCACAGAGCTATTTCAGTTGTGAAGGCACCATCGTAGGTCGCGACATCAACGTTCGCGGCCAGATGCCTGAAAGCTTGCGGGCCATTCTCGACGGGCGCCGACTCGAAGACTGCACATCGCACCTCACCTCGCTGCAACACCCTAAGGCACAACGAATAAAACGAAGCGCAAAGCGAGCCGTGGCCCGAAAGATAGGTCCGCTGCTCCTGACCGTGACCGGCCAGGAAGCGCCATTCAACCTCCTCTGCCCATACTACACATCGGCCTCAGGTTGGCAAAGCGAAGAACGGTGCCTGGCCGGCTGTGTGGCTACGAGCATCGAGCAAATCATGGCCTACTACAGATATCCCGATGCGCTCACCGACACGCTCCACGGATGGAGCACTCCGAACTACGTCATCGCGGACCTACTGCCAGGCACGCGATTCGATTGGGACAACCATCTGCTCGACTACCGCTCCGGCTGGACCGAAGAGCAGGGTATGGCCGTGGCGCTGCCTATGCTTGCTGCAGGCATGGCTGTGCAGATGCGCTATGGCACAGGCTCATCAGGAGCTTATACCAGCGACGCCGTCGAACCGCTACGCCGTGCCATGGGATATGGCATGGCACGATGGCACGACCGCGTGCTCTATTCTCCCGACCGCTGGCATGCCATGCTCCAGCACGAACTCGAGCAGGGAAGGCCCATAGCCTACGTTGGCCATAATATGGAGATGCACGGCCACGCCTTCAACATCGATGGCGTAGATGAAGACGGCTTCTATCATATCAACTGGGCTTACGAAGGCTACTACGACGGATGGTTCGACCTCGACTGGCTCTGTCCGTGGGAGACTTTCGACATCATCCCCAATAGCATCGCCTACGGGTTCTTCAGCAATCAAGGAGCTCTCTTCATGCACCCCTCAGCTGATGCACTACCTCTCGATGCCGACTCGCTCGACATCGACAACCTCGGCATTGAGCTTACAGGATTCAAGATGTTGCGCGAGCCCGACACGCAAGGCTACACACCTACAGACTTCACCTTTACGAACTCCAGCTCCGAAGACATCACCTACACTTACGAAGTATTTACCAACCTACCGACCGACACTGCCCTCTTCGAGCAGGCAGACTACGTAGGCCTCTCGGCTATCAACGTGCCTGCTGGCGGCAGCGCCACTCAGCGCGTCTTTCTCATGTTCCACGAGGAAGGCGAGCGCATGCTGAGCATCTCGCACGACGACATTACAATACCTTTCACCACGCCCGTGAGTGTTTCCGTAGGCAGGGAAGCTTCGCTGGAATGGAACAACCTGACTTTTGAAATCGAAAATACCGACACTGACGACCCGACAGCCACGCTGACGGCTCATTTCACCGTTGACGTCAGCAACTTGAGTCCAGACATATACGGCAGCTCCATAATACTTTACTGCTTATACCCCGAGGGTGGCGAAAACGAAGACACGCGACATTTTGCCATTATCGACTTGCCGCCAGGCACGAGTCAAACCATGGAAGTGAGATTCAGCCACCTACAGCCTGCCACGCACTACCATTTCCTGCTGCGCAGCCCTTGGACAATTCGCCACACACTCGAGTTCGACACACCTGTGCCCACGACCATCACCCCACCCCACCTTCAGTCTCGCGATGCTGAAGGCTATGACCTGACTGGCCGCCCATGGAGCCATTGGCAAAGAGGCATTAAGATAAAAAACGGAAAGAAATGGTTGATGAAATAATCAACAAATATTATTCAGACAACGCGCCACTGCGCGGAATACTCTTACGCCACAGCACGAGCGTGGCTGAGCATGCCCTGGCGGTGGCCGAACGCCATCCTGAATTAGGGGCCGACAAGAGCTTCATCTACGAAGCCGCCATGCTCCACGACATCGGCATCTACCTGACCGACGCGCCACGCATACAGTGCTTCGGGCGAGAGCCCTACATTCGCCACGGCGTCCTTGGAGCAGAGCTACTGCGCACGGAGGGCTTGCCGCGCCATGCCCGTGTAGCAGAGCGCCACACAGGCACGGGGCTGACAGCCGATGTCATCGTGCGTCAAGGCCTGCCACTGCCGCCTGCCGACTACACACCCGAGACAATCGAGGAGCAGATCATCTGCTACTCCGACAAATTCTTTTCCAAGAGCCACCTCGAACGCGTCCGCACCAACGAGCAAGTGCTTGAGAGCCTCAGGCGTTTCGGAGAGGACGGTTTGCGTAAGATGCGCGAATGGATGATACGTTTTGGCTGACACGCATTGATTTAGATTAATAATACCGTGCCCTAAGCTAAAGTTTGACTCGAAAAGCGCCTGTTTTGCAAATAAATTCGTACATTTGCGGCATGAAATCTGACAATGCTTCAGACAAGGCCAAGGCAGCCGAACTCTATGAGCGCGGCAATGACTTGCGACGACAGCAACGCTGGGCTGAGGCCATGAATATGTACGACGACGCATTGGCGCTCGACCCTACGTCGCCTGCAGGCCCTGCACGCGAGATGCTCATGGAAATCATGAATTTCTATTGCAAAGACTACTATAATCCTTAATTTACAATCGAAGATTAAGATTAAAAATCATATCGCCTTCACTCTCTCGCCCTTAAGGGGAAGAGATGGGGGACATTGAAAAAGTAACATATTATGGCAAAAATGAGAGGCGAAATTGAAGTTAACACCGAGCGCTGTAAAGGCTGCGAACTCTGCGTCGAAGCATGTCCGTTTGACCTCCTTCAGCTGGCCCCGCGCTCTGTTAACCGCCGCGGTTATCCCTACGTGCAGCAGACCGATGCCGAGCGATGCACGGGTTGCACCTCGTGCGCCATCGTATGCCCCGACGGGTGCATCACGGTGTATCGCGTTAAAGAATAGGGATTTGAGATTTGAGATTAAAGATCCTTGCGCCTCGCTTTGCTCGTAGAAGCGACAGAGCCGAGCAAGAGATCAGGGTTTGAAAAAAAGATTAAACATTTCAGATAATGAAAGAATCAGGACAAGAAATAGTGCTGATGAAGGGCAACGAAGCTATCGCACACGCCGCCATACGCTGCGGCTGCGACGGCTATTTCGGTTACCCCATCACCCCTCAGAGCGAGATTCTTGAGACGCTGGCCGTAGAGAAGCCGTGGGAGACGACAGGAATGGTCGTGCTGCAGGCCGAAAGCGAAGTGGCCAGCATCAACATGATTTATGGCGGCGGAGCTGCCGGCAAACGCGTAATGACATCGTCGTCGAGCCCAGGCGTGGCACTCATGCAAGAAGGCATTGCCTATATGGCCGGCGCAGAAATCCCCGGACTGATAGTCAACGTGCAGCGCGGCGGCCCCGGTCTGGGCACCATACAGCCTTCGCAAGGCGACTATTTCCAGGCTACTCGCGGTGGCGGCAACGGCGACTACTACGTCATCGTGCTCGCACCGTCGTCAGTTCAGGAGATGGCCGACTTCGTTGACCTCTCATTCGAGCTGGCGTTCAAATACCGGATTCCTGCAATGATTCTCTCCGACGGCGTCGTTGGTCAGGTCATGGAGAAGGTCGTGCTGCCACCCTTCAAGCCCCGTCGCACCGACGAGGAGGTCATCAAGGAATGTCCCTGGGCTACGACCGGACATACCGCCGACCGCCCCATCAACGTAATCACTTCGCTCGAGTTGCGCCCTGAAGCCATGGAGAAGCACAACCTGCACCTCCAAGAGAAATACGCCGTCATCCGCGCCAACGAGGTTCGCTACGAAGAGCTGCTGACCGAGGACGCCGAATACCTCATCGTAGCATTCGGCTCCGCTGCACGCATCGCACAGAAAGCTATCGGCGACCTGCGCAAGGAAGGCGTCAAAGTAGGACTCCTGCGCCCCATAACCCTCTGGCCGTTCCCAACAGAGCGCATCATCGAGCTATCTCAGCGCATGAAGGGAATACTGACGTTTGAGATCAATGCCGGACAAATGGTGGAAGATGTCCGCCTGGCCGTGAACGGACGCACGCCCGTGACGCACTACGGCAAGATGGGCGGCATCGTGCCTACGCCCGACGAGCTGATAGAGGCGCTGAAACGTGATTTCAATATTTAAAATCAGACATCACTGGGCTTTGCCCGTAGCTGGACGTTGAACGTTTAAACTTAAATTTGAATATGGAGAATAGGGACAATGTTCGCAACGTGCTCAACACGCTGTTTATGCTTCTTGGCCTGATAGGCGTAATCGTCTATTTCGCCTTCCCTGCCCACCACATCGCAGGCCTCATCATCATCGGCATTGCTATGATCCTTAAGATTGCCGAATTCTTCATCCGCTTCATGTTCTGAAAATTCTAAGACACATTATGGATAACATCAAACAGCCCGAGAATATTGTTTATCAGAAGCCGAGACTTCTGAACGACACAGATATGCACTACTGCCCCGGCTGCTCACACGGCGTCGTACACAAGCTGATTGCCGAAGTAATCGAGGAGATGGGCATGGCCGACAAAGCCATAGGCGTATCGCCTGTCGGTTGTGCCGTTTTCGCTTACAAATACATTGATATCGACTGGCAAGAAGCTGCCCACGGACGTGCGCCCGCCTTGGCAACAGCCATCAAGCGCCTGTGGCCCGACCGCCTCGTATTTACCTATCAGGGCGATGGCGACCTGGCTTGTATCGGTACAGCCGAGACGATTCATGCCCTGAACCGTGGTGAACACATCACCATCATCTTTATCAACAATGCCATTTATGGTATGACCGGCGGTCAGATGGCTCCGACTACACTTCTTGGCCAGAAGACTTCCACATGCCCCTATGGCCGTGTTCCTGAGATTCATGGCTATCCGCTTAACATTACCGACCTGGCAGCCCGACTTGAAGGAACCTGCTATGTTACTCGTCAGAGTGTCGAGTCTGTCGGTTCTATCCGTAAGGCAAAGGCTGCCATCCGTAAGGCTTTCGAGGCTTCAATGGCTGGTAAGGGCTCTTCGCTCGTTGAGATTGTCTCGACCTGTAACAGTGGTTGGAAGCTCTCTCCCGTAAAGGCT
>ODAI013134416.1_pt1 | contig 12791 bp, 9 predicted proteins | sample 1539321 | NCBI WGS metagenome assembly ODAI01 (sample SAMN02144231, study PRJEB22623) | gut metagenome | biome: sheep rumen | host: Ovis aries | place: New Zealand | reverse complement strand
TGAAGAGGCCGGTCAGGAGTACCTCGACTCTATCATGAACGAGAAAGTGTACTGCGGAATCTATTCGTTCAAGCAGTGCCGCGAGATGGAAATCGGCCTCGGTCTTGACCTGAAGGGCGGTATGAACGTGATTCTTGAGGTGTCGGTGCCCGACGTCATTGACGTGCTGGCAGACCATAAGACCGACGCTGCCTACAAGAAGTCGATGGAGGAAGCTAAGAAAGACGAAGAGACCAGTCAGGATGACTTTATCTCTCTGTTTATCAACCGCTGGAAGCAGAACTCGAACGGTCGCCCCCTGGCAGCCATCTTCGCCACCCAGCAGATGAAGGGCAAGGTGAGCACCCAGTCGTCCGACTCGGAAGTGGAGTCTGCCCTGCGTGCCGAGGTGCAGTCGGCTGTTGACAACTCGTTCAACGTCGTCCGCAACCGTATCGACAAGTTCGGCGTCGTACAGCCCAACATCCAGAAGCTGGAAGGCCAGTCGGGACGTATCATGGTCGAGATGCCCGGCATCAAGGAGCCCGAGCGTGTGCGCAAGCTGCTGCAGGGTTCGGCCAACCTGGAGTTCTGGGAGACCTATAACTCGCAAGAGATTTATCCCTATCTGGTACAGCTGAACCAGAAATATGCCATCACCGGCGGTGAGGCAGAGGCCGAAGAGGCTGCTGCCGACAGCACCGCTACGGCAGAAGTGGCTGCCGACTCCGTGGCTGCCACGTCTGGCGACCTGGCTGCCAAGCTGGCCTCCGGCAAGAAGGACGCCAAGGTCGATGCCAAGGCCAAGGCTGACGCGCTGAAGCAGAACCCCCTGCTCGCCGTGCTGCAGCCCGTCCCGCAGGGTCTGTCCATCGTCGGCTATGCTAATGCCCGCGATACTGCCGATGTCAACAAGGTTATCTACAGCGATATTGCCCGCCAGGTGCTGCCTGCCGAGTGTAAGCTGCGCTGGGGTGCCCAGCCCGAAGACTTCGGCGGCGAGAACACCAAGGGCGACATCTTCGCGCTGTATGCCCTGAAGGTGACCGAGCCCAACGGACGTGCTCCGCTGGAGGGCGACGTCATCACCAACGCCAAGGACGAGTTCGACCAGATGGGCCATCCCTCTGTGTCGATGCAGATGAACTCCGACGGTGCCCGCCGCTGGAGCCAGATTACGAAGCAGAACATCGGTCGCGGCGTGGCTATCGTGCTCGACGATGCCGTATATAGCTCGCCGCGCATCCTCACCCAGATTGACGGCGGCAACTCGCAGATTACCGGTAACTTCACCATCGAGACCACCAAGGACCTGGCCAACACGCTGAACTCCGGTAAGATGCCGGCTCCCACCCGCATCGTACAGGAAGAGGTGGTCGGCCCGTCGCTCGGCGCACAGTCTATCCGTCAGGGTGTCATCTCGTTCATCGTGGCCTTCGTGCTGCTGATGGTCTATATGATTATGCTGTACGGCTTCATCCCCGGCATGCTGGCCGATATCGCCCTGCTGTTCAACCTCTTCTTCACCCTGGGTATCCTGACGTCGTTCCAGGCGGCACTGACCATGCCGGGTATTGCCGGTATCGTGCTGACCCTCGGTACCGCCGTCGATGCCAACGTGCTCATCTACGAGCGCATCAAGGAGGAGCTGCGCCGCGGACTCGGCATGAAGGAGGCGCTGGAGAAGGGCTATTCGAATGCCTTCTCGGCCATCTTCGACTCGAACGTGACATCACTCATCACCGGTTTCATCCTGCTGTTCTTCGGTACAGGTCCTGTCAAGGGCTTCGCCACCACGTGGATCATCGGTATCTTCTGCTCGTTCTTCACCGCCGTGTTCCTGACCCGTCTGGTCTATGAGAACCGCCTGAAGAAGGACAAGTGGCTCAACCTCACCTTCGTCACCGGCTACTCGAAGAACCTCATGCAGAATACCCACTTCAACTTCATGGGATCTTATAAGAAGAGCTTCATCGTGTGGGGCGCTGCCGCCGTGCTGTTCTGCGTGTCGTTCGCCGTTCGCGGACTGAGCCAGAGCATCGACTTCACCGGTGGCCGTAACTACGTGGTTACGCTCGACAAGGAGGCGCATGTAGAAGAGGTGCGCCAGATTCTCGACGGTGCCTTCGTCAACACTGTCGGCGAGAATGCCGGCAAGGAGGCTAACACCAGCGTCATCGCCCTGGGTACCGACGGCAAGACCATCCGCGTCAGCACCAACTGGGACATCGAGTCGAACAATCCCGATGTTGACGACCAGGCAGAGACCATCCTCTACAATGCTTTGAAGAAGGGCGGCTTCGTCAGCCAGGCCAGCGTCGAGGCCTTCAAGAATCCTGACGTTCGTCAGGGCGGTTCCATCATCAGCTCGGCCAAGGTAGGCCCTGCCGTGGCTAAGGACATCACCTACGGTGCCATTATCTCGGTCATCATCGCCCTCATCGCCATCTTCCTCTACATCCTGCTGCGCTTCCGCAATGTGGCCTACTCTACGGGTGCTACCGTGGCACTGGCCCTCGACGCACTGGTGGTTATCGGCTTCTACTCGGTATTGTGGGGCTGGGTGCCCATGTCGCTGGAGATCGACCAGGTGTTCATCGGTGCCATCCTGACCGTGATAGGTTACTCCATCAATGATAAGGTGGTGGTGTTCGACCGTATTCGTGAGAACTTCCAGCTCTATGGCAAGCGCGACCGTCAGCAGCTGTTCAACGACTCGCTGAACCAGACGCTGGCCCGTACCGTCAACACCTCGGTCACGACGCTCATCGTGCTGCTGTGTATCTTCATCCTCGGTGGCGATTCCATCCGCAGCTTCTCGTTCGCTATGATTCTGGGTGTCGTCTTCGGTACGCTGTCGTCGCTGTTCATCGCTGCTCCTACGGCATTCCTCGTCATGGGTCGCACCATCCGCGAGGCCGATGCCGAGGCTCCTGCCAAAGCGTAAGGCCACGCCCTGAACATATACATGCAATCAGCCCGCTCACCCCAACAAGGTGAGCGGGCTGACTGCATCAGATGACGGATGATATCGCCTTCTTAATTGTTAAAGTAGTACAGGAAGGCGGCTATTCCCTCTAAGGCAGGCTTGCGCTGGCCTTCTATCTCTATCTGGAACTTGATTTCGGCCTTGCAGATGCCGCGCAGGTTCTGGATGTTGTGCAGCTTGGTGACTAGCCGCACACGGCTGCCGGTGATGACGGGCTGCCCGAAGCGCATGTCGTTCATGCCGTAGTTCACCAGCATCTTGATGTTGTGTACCTCTATTATCTGGTCCCACATATAGGGCAGCAGACTGAGCGTCAGGTAGCCGTGGGCGATGGTGCTCTTATACGGGCTCTCCTCCCGTGCGCGCTCCACATCTACGTGTATCCACTGGTGGTCCAGCGTGGCATCGGCAAACAGGTTGATGCGCGCCTGGTCCACCTCCAGCCACTCTGACTTCCCTAACTCCTCGCCCAGGTGGGCGGCAAACTCGTCGTACGAGTTGATGACTAATTTTCCCATTTCTTTCGTGTCTTTTTACATGTTTATCCTGCAAAATTACGAAATTAGTGAGAAAACAGCAAGCAAGAATGGCGAAAAATGGAAAAAATTTTGCGCTTCATGCTGTATAATTCATAAATTATTTGTAATTTTGCAGCACAAAACGGAAAACACTGCCTTTCGGCCGTTCCGCATTGTGCGTTGCCCTGATAGTTAAATGGATATAACAAGGTCCTCCTAAGACTTAGTTCCGCGTTCGATTCGCGGTCGGGGTACTTTCCATTAAAACCCTATGTTTTCAGGGATTTTGGACTGTTTTTGTATCAGACGTTCTCCTAAGCTAAATTACAGAGTGATGCTTTCGATGCGCAGCTTCTGTACACCGGCGGGCACTCGTACCTCCACCACGTCGCCCACCTTCTTGTTCAGCAGGGCCTGGGCGATGGGCGACTTAATAGAAATCTTCCCCTCGCGCAGATTCGCCTCGTGCGGGCTGGCTATGGTGTATGTCATCTTGGCATTGTTGGCCAGGTTGGTCATCTCCACCCGCGTGAGCAGCCCCACCACGTCAGACCCCAGCCGCTTGGTGTCGATGACGCGGGCAAACTCCAGCACCCGCTGCCTGAAGCGTATCTGGCTGAGCAGCCGCCCCTGCTCGCGCTTGGCGGCATGATACTCGAAATTCTCGCTGAGGTCGCCCTTGTCGCGTGCCTCGGCAATGGCCTCTCTCACGCGCGGCAGTTCTACACTCTCCAGCTGTTTCAGTTCGGCTACCAGTTTGTCGTAGCCCTCTTGTGACATATATTCCATCGTGCTCTTTTTACTGTTTACCGTTTGTTCCCGACGTACATGCCTATCGGCATCTCGGCGTTGTCTGTAGTCGCCAGCAGTCGTCGTTTTCTTTTAGCTGCAAAGGTAAGCAACATTTTCAAGACCACCAAATGTTTCGCAGAATATCTCTCAATTACTATCATGTATCGACAGTGACAGATCCTGTGTGATTAACAGAGCAATGGCATGAGCGAAAAATCGAAAAAAATGGGGCTTACTCTTGGTGTTTTGCACTTTTTGTTATACCTTTGCAAGTAATATTAAAAAAACCGCTTGGCGGAAAACGCTAAAACTATCTGTTGCACCATGAACAAGAGCGACTCGATACTCTCGAAGGACGGGGTGAGCTACCTCGTTCCATTCATCCTCGTCACGTCATGCTTTGCCCTGTGGGGCTTTGCCAACGACATCACCAACCCGATGGTGAAGGCATTCTCGAAGATTTTCCGCATGAGCGTCACCGACGGCGCGCTGGTGCAGGTGGCCTTCTACGGTGGCTACTTTGCCATGGCGTTCCCCGCCGCCATGTTCATACGCAAATACTCTTATAAGGCAGGTGTGCTCATGGGCCTCGGGCTGTATGCCACCGGGGCGCTGCTGTTCCTGCCCGCCTCGTGGACGGGTATGTACTACCCCTTCCTCGTGGCCTATTTCATACTCACCTGCGGACTGTCGTTCCTGGAGACATCGTGCAACCCCTACATCCTGTCGATGGGCGACGAGGCCACCGCCACGCGCCGCCTGAACCTGGCGCAGTGCTTCAACCCGATGGGGTCGCTCTGCGGCATGTATGTCGCCATGAACTTCATCCAGGCCCGCCTGCATCCTGCCTCTACCGACGAGCGTGCCCTGCTGGACGACGCCCAGTTTGCCGCCATGCGCGACCAAGACCTGTTGGTGCTCATCACGCCCTATCTGGCCATCGGTGCCGTCATCGCCCTGATGTTTGTGGTCATCTGGTTTACGAAGATGCCCCATAATGCCGACAAGAACCACGATGTCCACCCGCTCTCTACGCTGAAGCGCATCAGCCGCATCCACCACTATCGCGAGGGTGTGGTGGCGCAGTTCTTCTATGTGGGTGTGCAGATTATGTGCTGGACGTTTATCATACAATATGGTACGCGCGTGTTCATGCTGGAGGGCATGACCGAGCAGCAGGCCGAGGTGCTGTCGCAGCAGTATAATATCGCGGCGATGGTCATCTTCGTCAGCAGCCGCTTCGTATGCACCTACTTCCTGAAGTTCGTCAATGCCGGCATGCTGCTGGGCGTGCTGGCCTGTGTGGGAGCCCTGCTCACGGCGGGTGTCATCTTCATCGACGGGCGCGGCGGGCTCTACTGTCTGGTGGCCATTTCAGCCTGCATGTCGCTGATGTTCCCCACCATCTACGGCATCGCCCTGCAGGGCCTTGGCGACGATGCCAAGTTTGGTGCCGCCGGACTGATTATGGCCATTCTGGGCGGCTCGGTGCTGCCCCCGTTGCAGGCCGCCGTCATCGACCAGAAGGAGCTGTGGGGCATGCCCGCCGTCAACCTGTCGTTCGTGCTGCCGATGGTGTGCTTCCTGGTCATCGTCGTCTATGGCTACCGCACCTACATGCGCACGCGTATATATAAATAAGGTGTACCGTCGTTCAAAACAATAGCTTAATCAATTAAAACAGAAATATCAAGATGGCAGACAATTCGCAAGACTATTTGTTGCTGGCCTTCCGCCTGTTAGGCTCGTTGGCCCTGTTGATGTATGGTATGAAAACCATGAGTGATGCCCTGCAGAAGATGGCGGGTCCGCAGCTGCGCCACGTGTTAGGAGCTATGACCACCAACCGCTTCACCGGTATGCTGACCGGTGTCGGCGTGACCGCCGCCGTGCAGTCATCGACGGCTACCACGGTGATGACCGTGTCGTTCGTGTCGGCAGGACTGCTGACGCTGGCCCAGGCCATATCGGTCATCATGGGTGCCAACATCGGCACCACGCTGACCGCCTGGATCATGTCGGCAGGCTTCTCGTTCAACATCACCGACTTCGTCTATCCGGCATTCTTCATTGCCATTATCCTCATCTATCGCAAGCAGAACCGCGTGGTGGGCGACTTCCTGTTCGGCATCGCCTTCATGTTCCTCGGCTTGGGCACGCTGCGACAGACGGGCATCGACATGCACCTGGGCGAGAACCAGGCCGTGCTCAACTTCTTCTCGTCGTTCGACCCGCAGGCCTTCACCACCACGCTGCTCTTCCTGCTCATCGGTGGCATACTGACCATGTGCGTGCAGTCGTCGGCAGCCGTCATGGCCATCACCATGATACTCTGCTCCAGCGGCGTGCTGCCCATCTATCAGGGCATCGCGCTGGTGATGGGCGAGAACATCGGCACCACCGTCACGTCGAACATCGTGGCCCTCTCGGCCGGCACGCAGGCCCGTCGCGCCGCCTTTGCCCACATGTTCTTCAACCTGTTCGGCGTCTGCTGGATACTCATCGTGTTCCGCCCCTTTGTCGATATGGTCTGCTCGCTGGTGGGATATGACGTCACCATGACCAAGGAAGCCGCCGGCAATGCCGCCTTCCTGGCCAACGCCGCCAAGCTGAGCTTTGTGCTGGCCGCGTTCCATACCTGCTTCAACCTGGTGAACACGGGCATACTCATCTGGTTCATTCCCCAGATAGAAAAGCTGGCGTGCCACGTCATCAAGGCCAAGAAGGACGACGAAGAGGAAGACACCCGTCTGCTCTACATCCAGAGCGGTATCATCAAGACGCCGGAAATCGCCGTGCTGCAGGCACAGAAGGAGATTGGCGTCTTCGGCACCCGCATGCAGCGCATGTTCGGCATGGCTCAGGAGTTGCTGACGGAGAAAGACACCGACAAGTTTACCAAGCTCTACTCGCGCATCGAGAAATACGAGGGCATCTCCGACAACATGGAGATTGAGATAGCCCGCTACCTGGAGCAGGTAGGCGATGCCCACCTGTCGGACGAGACGAAGTGGAAGATTCGCCAGATGATGCGCCAGATCAGTGAGCTGGAGTCTATCGGCGATGCCTGCTTCAATCTGGCCCGCACGATGAACCGCCGCTTGCAGTCGAACCAGGACTTCACCGCCCACCAGTACGACGAGCTGCACGGCATGATGACGCTAGTCGATGGCTCGCTGACACAGATGAACCGCACGCTGTCCGGCCGCCGCGAGGAGCTGGACATCAACGAGACGTTCCGCATCGAGAACGACATCAACTCGATGCGCAACCGCTTGAAGTCAGAGAACATACAGGCCATCAACGACCACCAGTACGACTATGCCATCGGTACCATGTACACCGACCTCGTATCGGAATGCGAGAAGCTGGGCGACTATGTGGTGAACGTGGTGGAGGCCCGCTTGGGAAAATAAGGTAACGCATCATGAGACGAATCATCACGGCACTGGTGGCAGCCACTGTGTGGACCGCCGGTCCTGCCGCCCCGCTGCCCCAGCGCATCGGCTGTTTCGACATATCGCAGGTACGCCTCACCGACAGCCGCTTCCTGCGCAACCAGCAGGCCGACATCCACTATCTGCTGGGGCTGGATGCCGACCGACTGCTGGCCCCCTATCTGAAGGAAACCGGACTGACACCCAAGGCCGACAACTATACCAACTGGGAGAACACCGGTCTGGACGGCCACATCGGCGGGCACTACCTGTCGGCACTCAGCTACATGTATGCCGCCACCGGCCATCAGGAGATAGAGCGGCGCATGGACTACATGCTCAGCGAACTCGCCCGGTGCCAGCAGGCTGCCGGCGACGGCTACCTGTGCGGTGTGCCGGGCGGCAGACAGATGTGGCAGCAGATAGCCCGTGGCGACATCCGTGCCGGCTCGTTCGGGCTGAACGACCGGTGGGTGCCGCTGTACAATATCCATAAGATGTATGCCGGCCTGCGCGACGCCTGGCTCGTGGCCGGACGCCAACAGGCACGCCAGATGCTGGTGGCCATGACCGACTGGATGGTACGTGAGGTGAGCGCGCTCAGCGATGCCCAGATACAGCAGATGCTCGTCAGCGAGCATGGCGGACTGAACGAGACGTTTGCCGACGTCTATGCCATTACCGGCGAGGAGCGTTTCCTGCGGCTGGCCCACCAGTTCAGCGACCAACGCATTCTCGACCCGCTGCTGCGCGGCGAAGACCGCCTGACGGGTATGCACGCCAACACGCAGATACCGAAAATCATTGGCTACAAGCGCATTGCCGACGTGGAGGGCCTGGACGACTGGAACCGTGCGGCGGCCTTCTTCTGGGATGTCGTCATCAACCATCGCAGCGTGTCCATCGGCGGCAATTCCATGCGTGAACACTTCAATCCCACCAACGACTTCAGCGAGCTGCTGGCCTCAGAGCAGGGACCGGAGAGCTGCAACACGTATAACATGATGCGCCTGTCGAAGATGCTCTACCAGACATCCGCCGACAAGCAGTACATCGACTACTACGAGCGGGCACTCTACAACCATATCCTGTCGGCCATGAATCCCGTGCAGGGCGGCTTCGTCTATTTCACGCCGATGCGCTCGGGCCACTACCGGGTCTATTCGCAGCCGCAGACTTCCATGTGGTGCTGTGTGGGCACGGGCATCGAGAATCCTGCCCGCTACGGCGAGATGGTGTATGCCCACGACGGCAACGACCTCATTGTCAACCTCTTCATCCCCTCCGTGCTGACGTGGGGCGACATGACGGTGACGCAGCAGAACCGTTTTCCGCAAGAGCCCTCCACCGAACTGACCCTGCAGCTGAAGCGCAGCCGTAAGATGACGATGCGCATCCGCCAGCCGTGGTGGACGGAAGGAGCTACCGTCAGCGTGAACGGGAAGTCGGTGAAGGCCGCTGTAGAGAACGGCTATCTGGCGGTCAGTCGCACTTGGAAAGACGGCGACCGCATCCGCATCGACCTGCCCATGCACCTGACCGCCATGACGACGCCCGACGGCAAACCGCAATACTCGTTCCTCTATGGTCCCATCGTGCTGGCCGCCAAGACCGGCACCGACCGGCAGGACGGCATGTATGCCGACGACAGTCGCGGCGGACATATCGCCGCCGGACCGCAGATTCCGCTCTCGCAGATGCCGGCCATCGTGGGCGACTCGGCCACGCTGCTGTCGCACCTGCAGGCGGTGGAAGGCCGTCCGATGACGTTCCGTCTCATCGGTCTGACGCTGCCACAGTACGAAGGCATGCTGTTAGAGCCGTTCTACGGGCTGTACGAATGCCGTTACCAGATTTATTTCCCGCTATATACCGCTGCCCAGTGGCAGACACGCAAGGAACAGCTGGCCCGTGAGGAACAGGCGCAGCAAGCCTTGGAGAGCCGCACGACAGACAAGGTGTTCTGTGGTGAGCAGCAGTCGGAGAGCGACCACTTCTTCAGCGGTCCGCAGAGCTGGAACGGCAGCGACAACGGAGCCCACTGGCGGCGCACGCGTAGCACGTTCAGCTACGAGATGAAGGCCGACGGTGCCAAGACGATACGGCTGACAAGGGTAGGGAACGACCGGCAGAAGGTACGCCTGTCTGTCGGCGGACAGCCGGTTGCCGAGCAAGCCTTTGGCCGTGAACCGACGATGGAGGTGGCACTGCCCGCCGCACTGGCGAAGGGAAAGATAAGGATAGAGATTGCTGCCGAGCCGGGCAAGGAGACGCCGCGCATCAGCGAGGTACGGCTCTGCCGGTAGCTCGTGGTCACCGAGCCCCTGCCGGTAGCTCATGGTCACCGGGTCCCTGCCGGTAGCTCATGGTCACCGGGTCCCTGCCGGTAGGTGGAGCGTGTCAGCTCTTCGTAAATCCGAACGTCAATACACTGATGCGGATGCCCTCGACCTGCTTGAGGGCATCCGCACATGCTGTCAGCGTGGCCCCCGTGGTACAGATGTCGTCGATGAGCAGCACGTGGCGGTGGCACAACGGCGTGTCGTCCTTCAGGTGAAACATGCCGGCCACATTCTCCTGCCGCTCCTGCCGGTTCAGCGAGGTCTGGCTTTGGCGGAAATGGCGGCGCAGCAGCACACCGGTGACCACGGGCAGCCGCGTGATGTCGCTGATGCCGACGGCCAGCTGCTCGCTCTGGTTGTAGCCGCGCTGGCGCAAGCGTTTGCGCGACAGGGGTACAGGCAACAGCAGGTCGATGTCGTCGAAGAAATGCGCTATCTGCATCTCGTTGGCCATCAGCCGCCCCATGTCTTCGCCGATGTCCGGCCGCTGTCCGTACTTCATGGCATAGACAATCTGTGCCATTTCCGAGTGTGGCTGGTAGTAGATAAGTGCAGCTGCCCGCAGGATGGGCGTGTGCCCCCAGAAGAGCTGCACCATGGCATTGTCGTCGGGCGTGAACTGGAAGGCGGTACGTGGCAGATAGAGCAGGCACGCCGAACAGAGTGTCCGCTCGGTGGGTGCCAGTCGGCTGCCGCATACCACACACTGGCGCGGAGCGATGAAGTCGAGAATCCTGGTGAGCCAGTTGGTCATTGCCGTTTGCTGTTGTCAATCATCTGCTGTCGGTAGGGCGTCTGTCTCGTCGCTGTCGTCTTCCACGTCCAGGCATTGCCGGATGATGTCGAACGTAAAGCCGCGCGATAGTGCAAACTGTACGAGCTTGCGGTTCAGCGTATATTCGTCGGGAGCCTTGGTGGTGCGCCGCTTCTGCTGCAACAGGGGGCGCAGCACCCGCAGGTATTCCTCGTCGGTCACCTCGTCGAGCACCCGCTGGCGGATGTCCTCGTCGATGTGCTTTGCCCACAGGGCCTGCTCCACCTTGCGGCGGCCCCATTTGTTGTAGCGCACCTTGTCGTTGACGAAGGCCCGGGCGTACCGCTCGTCATCGACATAGCGCTCGCGGGTCAGCCGTTCCATGACGCGGGCCTGTGCCTCGTCGGACAGTTCCCAGCGGCGCATCTTTTCCGTCATTTCCCATTGGCAGTGCTCGGCCTGTGCGCAGAGGGCTGCCAGGGTGAGGTAGGCGTCTTGTTCGGTTTTCTGTTTTTTCATAGCGGGGGTGGGGTGTTTTGGCGTTGTGCTCTTATCATGCGCTGGCGTCCGTAGGCGTCTTGGCGGGCTTCGACGCGGCAAAACCGCGCCGCACAGTGAGGGGCGGGCGAAGAAGCCGCCGCGCAGGAGCGGAGCATGGCGCAGAGGGCATCGGCGTAGAGGGGGTTGATTTCGAAATAGAGCCAGCCGCCGGGGGCTAATGCCGTGAGGGCATAGCGGGCGATGGCGCGGTAGAAGAGCAGCGGGTCGTCGTCGGGTACGAAGAGGGCCTCGTGCGGCTCGTGTTCCAAGACGTTGGCCTCCATGCTTGCGCGTTCCTTATTACATATATAGGGCGGATTGCTGACGATGAGGTGGTAACTGCCGGGCGATGTCGGCTGAGTGCCGGATGCCAGGTGTTCCGTGCCGGGCGACGGAGGCTGGGTGCCGGATGCAGGCTGCTCAAGGCTTAACACATCCACGCGCTCGAAGGCGATGCTGACACCGTGGCGGCGGGCATTCCCCCGGGCTACGTGCAAGGCTCCTTCGGATATGTCCCATGCCGTCACGCGGGCCTGTGGAATGTCGGCGGCCAGGGTGACGGCGATGCAGCCGCTGCCGGTACCGATGTCGAGAATGGACAGTGCGCCGTTTGTTTTCTGTAGCTGTTCGCTGTCGCATGGTCTCTCGCTGCCCACCTCCTCCACAATCCATCGGCACAGCTCTTCCGTCTCGGGCCGTGGTATCAGCACATGCTCATCGACGTGGAACGTGCGCCCGCAGAAGTCGGCCTGCCCCAGCACATACTGCACCGGTTCCTGCCGCTCCAGCCGTTGGGCGATGTCTTCCAGTTCCTGTTGCGGCACATTGGCCTCGCGCCCCATCAGCAGGTCGGCAAAAGAGAGACCATAGCGCACCTCATATACTAAGCGCGCTATGGCCTTTGCCTCGTTCTCTCCGTAGATATGCGCCAGTCGGCGCCACAAGTCGTTATACACCTTGCAGCTCTTCAGCAGTGAGGGTGAACCACGGGGCGATTTCCAGATAGTGGGTGATCACATAGCGGTTGTCGGTAGTGCCCTCGTCAATCGTAAAGTCGTTCGCCTTGAAGAACTCGGCCATCTTGGGGTTGCCCGGGATGTCGGGAACGATGTTGTCAGTGTTCGAACAAGCCGTGAATAGCATGCTGCTGCCCAACGCCACAGCCAGTAAAAGGCTTGAAAGTATGTGTTTCTTCATCTTTATATTATCTTTGATGTTGTGAAAATACTCAAAATCGTGGCAAAGGTAGCAAATATTTTTCAATAACCAACGATTATCCGCCAATTAATCATTGCAGAATTGTGAAAATTATGTATCTTTCCTCTATAAATAGAGAACAAATTGCCCCGCTGAGGTAACTATCTCCGCGCAATCCGTTCCTGTATGCACATGAATCCCTATACACGGCCTTGTTTCCAAATCCGTGTTGTTACAAGTGGT
>ODAI012451498.1_pt1 | contig 12791 bp, 12 predicted proteins | sample 1539321 | NCBI WGS metagenome assembly ODAI01 (sample SAMN02144231, study PRJEB22623) | gut metagenome | biome: sheep rumen | host: Ovis aries | place: New Zealand | reverse complement strand
TACATCTCGTCCTTATCGGGCAGGGGCATGGTGTAGCCGCCGGCGCCCAGGCCTGTGGGGATGACGGAGATGGTATAAACGCTGCCCACCTCGGAAAGCTCGTGGAAAAGGATGGCGTGGCCCGTCTCGTGGAAGGCCGTGATCCTCTTCTCCTTCTCGGAGATGACATGGCTCTTCTTCTCGTTTCCGATGCCCACCTTGATGAAGGCGTTCTGAATATCCGACTGAAGGATGAAGGGCCTGCCGTTTCTGGCGGCCAGGATGGCTGCCTCGTTGAGAAGGTTCTCCAGATCGGCCCCGGTAAAGCCTGCGGTGGTCCTGGCGGTCTCCGCCAGATCCACGTCTTCTCCCAGGGGCTTGTTCCTGGCATGGACCTTCAGGATCTCTTCCCTTCCCCTGACGTCCGGCCTTCCTACGGAGATCTTCCTGTCAAAGCGGCCGGGCCTGAGGATGGCCGGATCCAGGATGTCCGCCCGGTTGGTGGCGGCCATGACGATGATGCCTTCGTTGACCCCGAAGCCGTCCATCTCCACCAGGAGCTGGTTGAGGGTCTGCTCTCTTTCGTCGTGGGAGCCGCCAAGGCCCGTGCCTCTGCGCCTTGCCACGGCGTCGATCTCGTCGATGAATACGATGCAGGGGGCTTCCTTCTTGGCTTCGTCGAACATGTCCCTGACGCGGGAGGCGCCTACGCCTACGAACATTTCCACGAAATCGGAACCGGAAATGCTGAAGAAGGGAACGCCTGCCTCTCCTGCCACGGCCTTGGCAAGCAGTGTCTTGCCGGTGCCGGGAACGCCCTCTAAAAGGACGCCCTTGGGGATCCTGGCGCCTACCCCGGTATACTTGCCGGGCTCCCTCAGAAAATCAATGATCTCCTCCAGGTCTTCCTTTTCCTCCTGCAGGCCCGCCACGTCCTTTAAGGTGACGGTGGATCCGCCGGAGAGCTTGGCGCGGCTTTTGCCGAAGTTCATCATCCTGGCGTTGGCGCCGCCTCCGCCCTGCTGCTGCATGATCATCCAGAAGAAAAAGATGCATACGCCCGTCATCAGAAGGGTGGGCAGGATGGATGTCAGAAAAGAGCTGTCCGCAGGCACGTCCCGGACCGCGGGATCCAGGCCCGCCTCTCTTGCCGCCTCTTCCACCACGGTGATGTCCGTGGCGTAAAGGAGCTTTTCCGTTCCGTCCTTTAAGGTCACCACGGCAGAGCCGGTGGGGGTCTCACGGTTGGGGATGATCTCCACGGAGGCCACATTTCCTCCCTGCAGGTCCTTTGTCATGTTTCCCATGGTATAGGTATACTGTCCCCTGCCCGCGGAAGAGCGGATCACCAGATATATTACAAGCATAAAGGCCAGCATGAAGGCCAGGGAAAAGCCCCGCCCTCTGCCGCCGGGAATTTGTTCGTTCATAGTTATCCTCTGAAAAAGCGGAATTTACTCCTCAAGCGGAAATTACTCCTCCGTAAATTCCATGGTACCGATATAGGGCAGGTTCCTGTAGCGCTGGTCATAGTCCATGCCGTAGCCCACCACGAACTCGTCGGGGATCACAAAGCCCACGTAGTCGATGTCCAGGTCCACCACGCGCCTGTCCGGCTTGTCCAGCAGTGTGCAGAAACGGATGGTGCGGCAGCCTCTGTCACGGAACAGCTCCTGCAGATAGTTGAGGGTGCGGCCGGAGTCCACGATGTCCTCTACCACCAGGACGTCCCTGTCCATAAGGGGCTCGTCCAGGTCCTTGACGATCCTGACGATGCCGCTGGACTTGGTGGAGGAGCCGTAGGAGGAGACGGCCATAAAGTCGATGGAGACCGGTACGGTGATCCTCTTGGCCAGTTCGCACATGAAGAAGCTGGCGCCCTTGAGCACGCCGATCATGTGGACCTGTCTGCCTTCATAGTCTTTGGAGATCTGGGCTCCCAGAGCGCGGATCTTCTTATCCATTTCCTCTTCGCTGATCAGAACTTTGATATTCTCTTTCACTTGTGCCTTCCTTTCCATGTGATCTCAATAACGTTCTTCGTTGCTTCTGTGACCTTAAAGGCTGCGCTGATCCTCCCGCCGGGGAACCATAAAAGCTCTTTTCCGTGCATGGGAAGAACGATCCTGTCCCGGAGGGCAGCAGGGACCTTGCAGTCGATCATGTATCTGGCAGCCGTTTTGGAGGCTCCGCTTTCCGAGATGGTCAGGCGGTCTCCCTTCTCTCTTTTCCTGAAAACAGGAATAGCCCTTATTTTATCATAATCCAGCCATTTCGTATACAGCATTTGCGGGATGGAGTCCATCTTCCCGTCGAAGGGAAGGACCCGGAAGCTGTATTCGGAAGGGTCCAGGGGATAGTCCTCCCCGTCCTCTGCCTCCCCTTCCCCGCCCCTCGAAAGGGTGAGGATGCCGTATTCCCTCAGGGCCTTTACGCCCCCGGGAAGGGAGAGGGATGCGCTTCCGCCCCCCGCAAGAAGGTCCTCCAGCATGCGGACATGGACCTGTCCCAGGTCCTTCTTTCTCCCTGCCGCCATGGAAAGTCCCCTGTAGAGGATCCGCCTTCTCATAAAGGGATCCAGGTCCAGAAGAGAGGGGATGCGGATCCGCACCCGGCCTTTTTCCTCCTCCATGCATGCTGCCGCGGCAAGGACCGTCTGCCCCTCCAGATAGCTTTCCGCATCCGCCGCGTCCTTTGCCAGGTCCGAAAGGTGGGATATGACCCCGGGATTGATCAGCGTCTCCAGAGAGGGCAGGACCGTGTTCCGGATCCGGTTCCTGGTATAGGCGGGGTCCGCGTTGGTCTCGTCCGTCTGCCAGGCGGCCTGCTCCGATCTCAGGTAGTCCTCGATCATGGGCCTTGTGGCAAAAAGAAGGGGCCTGATGAACCGGCCGTTTACGGGCTTCATGCCGCTGATCCCCGCCAGGGAGGCGCCCCGGCAGATGTTGAAAAGGACTGTTTCCGCCTGGTCCTCCATGTGGTGGGCCAGGGCGATCCGGGCGTCCTTCTCCCGGGCGGCCTCTTCAAAGGCCTGCCTGCGGAGGATCCTGCCGGCTTCCTCCAGCCCGCAGCGGTTTTCCTCTGCATAGGCCCTGACAGGGGCCCTGACTACGGTCAGGGGGACCCCGAAGCGCCTGCACAGGTCCCGGCAGAAATCCTCGTCCCGGAGAGCCGTCTCCCGAAGGCCGTGGTTCACATGGACCGCCTCCAGGGTAAGGTCCATTTCCTCCCTGAGCCCTGCCAGGATATGGAAAAGGCAGACGCTGTCCGCCCCTCCCGAGAGGCCGGTCACCACAGCGCTTCCCCTTTCCGCCATATGGTATCTGTCCATGGTATCCCTGACCAGGGAAACAAGCTCCGTCATAAAAAACCCCTTACCATAAAGCAAGGGAAGAGGCCCCGGCCTTACCGGCTGTCCTCTTCCCGGAAAATGATCTCGCCCTTATAGAGCAGTCCCAGCTTTTCCCTGGCGATCTGCTCGATAAACTCGTCTGTCTGCGTATACTCGCGGTATTCTTCTATATACCGGCTCCTCTGTTCTTCCTCTTCCAGCTGCTGCTCCAGTTCGGCGATGTGCGCTCTGTAGCCGTCCAGCTTTCTCTGCAGGGAACTGCCGCTTGTATAAAGCACTGCCAGGAGTACCAGGACCACCAGGACCGCCAGGACTATATTTCCCCGGCCTGACTGCCTCTCCTCCTCGCGCCGTTTGTTTCTGCCTGCCATATACTGCTCCTTCCGATGCTGCATACCTTCAAATAATTATGATACCTTATTTTCCGGCCTTAGAAAAGCCCCTGCAAATGGCGGATTGAAAAAAGGGGCGAAAAGGACGCCGCCTTCTCCTACAGGTAGCGGAAGAGGTCTGCGGCTTCCTCCTTGCGGACGGTCTCCTGGACCGAGAGGACTTCCACCTTTGTCTCCCTGTTTCCGAAGGAGATGGTGATCACGTCCCCAATCTTTACCTCGGCGGAAGCTCTGGCCACCTTGTCGTTGAGCATGACCCTGCCGGCGTCGCAGGCCTCGTTGGCCACGGTCCTGCGCTTGATCAGTCTGGATACTTTCAGATATTTGTCCAGTCTCATGTATGCTTCCTCCTTCTGTCTTAAAAAAAGCAGGCCCGGATTTGGGAATCCGGGCCCTGCATCAGGATCACATGACGTTTATGATCAGTTAATGGCGTCCTTCAGAGCCTTGCCGGCCTTGAACTTGGGAGACCTGGATGCCTCGATGGGCATAGGCTCGCCGGTCCTGGGATTTCTGCCGTCTCTTGCTGCTCTTTCGCTGACTTCGAAAGTACCGAAGCCTACCATCTGGACCTTGCCGCCCTTCTTCAGTTCCTCTGTAACAGTCTCAGTGAAAGCCTTCAGGACCTTTTCGGTTTCCTTCTTGGTCAGACCGGACTTGTCGGCAACTGCATTGATCAGCTCGTTCTTGTTCATGATGTTGTTTCCTCCATACAGGCCGCATGGGCCTGTTTCCTTTCTCTCTGAATACTATAACATTTATAAGCGGTTTTGCCCTGCTTGTCAAGAAGATCTGCCTGTCACGTAGGTGCCCAGCAGGTACTCCCTGGTATTGTGTTCCGGATGGTCCAGCACATCGTCCAGCATGGTCTCCAGAAGCTTCCCCATGGCCACGCCGGGCTTTATACCGGCCAGGATCAGGTCCTTTCCGGATACGGCCAGGTCCTTGAGGGCCAGGGCCTGTCTGCTCTCCATGATGGCGTCGAACCTTCTGCCGCAGGCGGCGATCAGTTCCAGTTTGTCCTCCAGGAAGAAGGCTCCCTGGGCCAGCACGTCCGCTTCGTGGACCTCCAGAAGCAGGGGGAAGAGATCCTCTCCCACCTTGGCGATGGTCCTGCGCAGGGCCGCGTCCGTTTCCGGAAGGGGATTGTCGTGCATAAGGACCAGTCTGGTCACGTTCCTTACGGTCACGTTGTCATATTTGAGGCGCCGCAGGATCTGCTCCGTCATTTCGGCGCCGGTCTCGGGATGGCCCCAGAAATGGTCGATCCCGTTGTCGTCCGTCCACCGGCAGGGAGGCTTGCCCACGTCGTGCAGCAGCATGGTCAGGCGAAGGGTCAGGTCCGGCCTGGTATTCTGGACGGCGTGGATGGTATGCTCGCCCACGGTAAAGCAGTGGTGGGGATTGTTCTGCAATGTCTCCATCATCCTGTCGAACTCCGGCAGGAACTGCCGGGTCACCCCCATGACATAGGCCGTCCGAAGGAGCTCCGGATGGTCCGAAACCAGGAGCTTGTTCAGCTCCTCCCGGATCCTTTCCGCGCTGATCTTCTGAAGGGTGGGGGCCAGGGCCCTGATGGCCTTTGAAGTCTCCGGCTCAATGCCGAAGCCGAACTGGGCCGCGAACCGCACCGCCCGGAGGATCCTGAGGGCGTCCTCCGAAAAGCGCTTTTCGGGGTCGCCCACCGCCCGGATGCACTTGCGGCGAAGGTCTTCCCGGCCGCCGAAAAGGTCCACCAGGCCGGCCTTATGGTTATAGGCCATGGCGTTGATGGTAAAGTCTCTCCGCTTCAGGTCCTCCTCCAGACTCCCGGTAAAGACCACCTGGTCCGGATGCCTGCCGTCCCCGTACTCGCCGTCGATCCGGTAAGTGGTGACTTCAAAGGACTCTCCGCCCATAAGGACCGTGACCGTGCCGTGCTTCAGGCCCGTATCCACCGTCCTTTTAAAGAGGGCCTTGACCTCCGTGGGCCTGGCAGAGGTGGTAATGTCCCAGTCGTTGGGTTTCCTGCCCATGATGGCGTCGCGGACGCAGCCGCCCACCGCATAGGCCTCGTAGCCTGCCTGCTGAATGACATCGATGATCCGTGACGCATTCTCCGGTATGTGAATCCTGAATTCATTGGAAGAATAGTCTGACATCCCGCTCACCCCTCTGCTTTTTTACGAAATATCAATAAGCTCTGCCCCAGTATACCATTTTTTTGGCAGGTTTTCCGCAGCATACGCAGACATCGGAGATGTTTTCCTGCTTAAAGGGCATGCAGCGGCTGGTAACGCCCAGGTCTTCCTTGATCTTGTCTTCGCAGGCCTGATCTCCGCACCACATGGCCTTGACGAAGCCGCTCTTTTCGGTAAAGAGTCTTAAGAACTCTTCCCATGTGGCAGCGGCGTAGGTATGGTCTTCCAGATGCTTTGCGGCCCTGTCGTACATGTCCTTCTGGATCTGGGGAAGGAGCTCCGCCATCTTTTCGGGAAGGGAGGCGATATCGCACTCGATCTTTTCGTGGCTGTCCCTGCGGGCAATGATGCATTTGCCGCCCTCGATGTCCCTGGGACCGATCTCGATACGGACGGGAATGCCGCGCATCTCCTGATCCGCGAACTTGAAGCCGGGGCTCTTGTCGGAATCGTCCACCTTGACGCGGAAGTTGGAGCTGACAAGCATGTCTCTGATCTCGAAAGCCTTGTCCAGGACGCCTGCCTTCTTCTGCTGGATGGGCACGATCATGATCTGGGTGGGCGCGATCCTGGGAGGCAGGACCAGACCGGAGTTGTCGCCGTGGACCATGATCAGGGCGCCGATGATCCTGGTGGAAAGGCCCCAGGAGGTCTGGGCCGCGAATTTCAGCTTGTTGTCCCTGTCCGTGAACTGGATGCCGTAAGCCTCGGCGAACTTGGTGCCGAAGTCATGGCTGGTGCCGGACTGGAGGGCCCTGCCGTCATGCATCAGGGCTTCGATGGTATAGGTGGCGGTGGCGCCGGCAAATTTTTCCTTGTCGGTCTTGCGGCCCTTGACCACCGGGATGGCCAGGTCTTCGGCGCAGAAGTCCGCGTAGACGTTCAGCATCTGCTGGGTGCGGGCCTGGGCCTCTTCAATGGAGGCGTGGACCGTATGGCCTTCCTGCCACATGAATTCACGGGAACGGAGGAAGGGACGGGTCTCCTTCTCCCAGCGGACGACAGAACACCACTGGTTGTATACCTTGGGCAGGTCCCGGTAGGACTGGACGTCGGTCCGGAAGAAATCCGAGAAAACGGTCTCGGAGGTGGGACGGACGCAGAGACGCTCCTGCAGGGGCTCGCTGCCGCCTGCGGTGACCCAGGCCACCTCGGGGGCGAAACCGTTGACCAGGTCGCCTTCCTTGGCCATCAGGTTCTCGGGGATCAGAAGGGGCATGTAGACGTTCTCCACGCCGGTCTTCTTGAAGCGGGCGTCCAGAAGGTTCTGGACCGCTTCCCAGAGGGCGTAGCCCGCGGGCTTATAGACAAGGAAGCCCTTGATGTGGGAATAGGCTACCAGACCGGCCTTGACCACCACGTCTGTATACCACTGTGTGAAATCCTCATCCATGGATGTGATTTCGGCTACCAGTTTTTTCTGTTCTGCCATTTGTTTCTATCTCCTAACTTAAAAATTGTGTGCTTATTGGTGTTTTTCTTTCAGCCGGCGGAAAAACGGTTGAGGCCCGAGAAGACCGCTCTGACCGAGGCCCTGGTGATGTTGGAGGAAACGCCCACCCCGTAGGTGGTCCTGCCGGTCTTTACGTCCATCATGTGGATGTAGGCCGCGGCCTGGGAGTCGGATCCCGCCTGCAGGGCGTGCTCCTCGTAGTCCAGGATGCGGATCCCGATCCCCAACTCCTCCAGAAGGCCTCTCTGGACCGCGTCCAGGGGGCCGTTGCCCGCCGCCTGGATGCAGGCGTACCGGCCGTGGTCCGAATAGGTCACTTTCACCTTTGTATCGAACTCTTCGGAGCTGTCTCCGGACAGGTCCGTGACCTGGAGCCTTCTGAAATGCAGAGGCTCGTTGTTGCGGATATATTCGCTGCGGAAGATCTCCAGGATCTCTTCCGGGTCCGTTTTCGGCGTCAGGTCCAGTTTTTTCCGGACGATCTCCGAGAATTCTCTCTGCATGCCGGAGGGGAGCTTGAAGCCGTAGCGGGTCTCCATGACCGCCGCAGGCCCCGCCGCTTCGGAGTCGGCCCGGACCAGGGGGTCGTAGACTCTGCCGATGTCCCTGGGGTCGATGATCATGTAGGGGACCTTCCAGGTGTCTCCCGTTTCCTTCATGCCCCGGCTGACAGCCTCCTGATGGGACCTGGAGAAGGGAGTAAAGACCATCCTTCCGGCGTAGGGGTGCCTCTGTCCCACCCGCATGCCGGTGCACCTCTGACAGGTGTCCACGATCTCATTCATGTTGTCGATGGTAAGGCCGGGATCGATGCCCTGGGTCAGCAGGTTGAGGGCCAGGGTGATGATGTCCGCGCTGCCGGCCCTTTCACCGGTGCCAAACAGCGTTCCTTCCACCCTTCCGGCTCCTGCCAGCATGGCCATCTCTGCGGCGGCCACCGCCATGCCCCTGTCGTTGTGGGGGCGTACGCTGAGGACCACAGCTGCATCCTCTCCCAGGCTCTCTTTCATCCATTCCACCTGGTCGGCGTACACGTTCGGCATGTGGAGATCTGTCCCTCCGGGAAGGCCCAGGATCAGGGGATCCTTTTTACCAGGCTTCCAGCCCTCCAGAGCGGCCCTTGCCAGAGCCAGGGACCTTTGAAGATCCGCGCCGGCAAAGCCGCCTATGGTATATTCCAGGCGGAGGCGTCCCTCAAAGGAGGAGGCCAGGGATCTTACCAGGGAGGCCGCCGCAAGCACTTCTTCCGGCGTCTCTTCCCCTATGTCCGCGCTGTAGATGCGGATAATGGCGTCATGACAGCCCTCCAGGGCCGAGACGGTAGTTTCGATGTCCTCTTTCCTGCACGCAGAAAGGACCTGCAGGCTCACGCCCTCCGGGATCAGGTTCCGGTCTGTCAGAAGGCGGAGGAAGTCCCTTTCCGCCTGAGAGGATGCGGGGGAGCCGATCTCGATCTCCTTAAAGCCCAGTCTGACCAGGAGGCGGAAGATCTCCATCTTTTCTCCGGGGCCGGCCTGGCCCAGAAGGGCCTGGTTCCTGTCCCGCAGGTCAACGCTGCACCATACGGGGGCTTCCCGCAGGATGCGGCCGGGCCATTTCCGCTCCGGCAGGTCCACTTTGGGACCAGGACTGTATTTCTGGTAATTCACTGCTCTCCCTCTTTTCTTTCATGCACATATTTTCCGGACTCTAAGGAGGGGCCGTTTTTCTTCTCCCGGCTCCGGAACTGTAAGCGCAGAAAATCGTTTGTCCCGCCAAAAACGGTACAAACGATTCCGGCTTTTTTACTGTCTTAAGATATCTTATTCCGCGTCCTCGTCCTCCGCTTCGGACTCCTCGGGGGCAGGCCCGATCCCGATCCGGATGGTCACCTTCCCGTCGAACCGCTCGTCCGCAAAGGAAGTCCCCTCGGGCAGGTAGGTGGACAGATTGACGGTCTTCACCAGGCTCTGGCGCAGGCCGGTCACGTTGAGCTCCGAAGCGGGGATCTCGATCCCCGACACATTTTTCAGAGCGGAGGCGGTTCCTGCGATCCTGACAGAGGCAGGCTCCGCGGTATTCTGTCCGGTCAGCATAAATCCGGTGCCGGGCACGCCCTGGGTGGTGAAGCGGATCTCCGCCTCCTTTACGGGCAGGACCTCCACGGTCAGCCGGACCGAATAGATATTCATGGTCATGTTGGTGCCGGACACCTCATTGCCGTCGGCGTCATAGAGGACGATGTCGCTGTAGGTGGTGATATTCTCCGTCGCCCCGGTCACCACCACCGATGCCACGGCTCTGGCCACGGAAGAGACCTGGGAGGCGGGACCGGTCACGCGGACCTGGTTCTGCTCCAGCCGGATGCTGCCAAGCACATAGTCGTCTCCCACCGTGCCCACGGTATCGGTCTCCAGTGGAAGGACCCTGGTATCGCTGTCCTCGATCAGAAGCTCCACGTAGGAGCTGGAAGAACGGACCGAATCCACGCTGGCCGAAAACTTGTTGACGGAGACCGTGATGGGCACCAGCCCGTCCTCGGTCATGTTGGCCACGTCCGCGGTAGCCGTCACGTCCTCGGTCCGGATCAGGTCCAGGACCGAACGGGATCCGGAAATACTGACCATGGAGATCACGTCCGTATTGTCCACCACGCTGTAGAGCCGGTTGCTGCCCAGGATCAGATCCGTATGCAGAAGCTGCACCGGCACGTCGTAGATCCTGGTCTCGATGACGGGATCGTTATAGTTGGTGACCAGAAGCCACAGTATAAAAGCAAAGGCAAAGGAAAATAATTTCAGGCCTATATTATTCAGGATCTTCGGTCTTGTCTTCATTCTTTGCGCCTGTTAGTCCTTTCCTGAAAAAACCGGACCAGCGGAAAAGAGGCTCCTGTCCGCCTTCCGCAGCCGCTTCCTCTTCCTCCTCCAGCTTGTTCTGGAGTTCTGTCAGCCACTTGCGCATGATCTCCTCGTCCACGTTGCGGTAGAGCATGCCCCTGTAGGCGATGCTGATGGACCCGTTCTCCTCGGAAACGATCAGGGTCAGGGAATCTCCCTTTTCCGAAATGCCAACCCCGGCCCTGTGGCGGGTGCCCAGGGTCTTGTCCATGCGGCTGTCCGAAATGGGCAGGTAGCAGGTGGCGGCCACGATCCGGTTGCCCCGGATGATCACGGCTCCGTCGTGAAGAGGCGTATTCTTTTCAAAAATATTGATCAGCAGCTGGGAGGAAACGGCGGCGTCGATGGTGATGCCGGTGCGCACCTCCTCCTGCAGGGAGGATGTCTGCTCAATGACGATGAGGGCTCCGGTCCTGACTCTGGCCATCATGGTGCAGGCGCGGATGATCTCACCGATGGTATTGTCGGAAAAACGCCCTTCCGGCGTTTTTTTCTCAATGCGAAACAAAGAACTGAGAAAGTTCTGCTGTCCCAGTTCTTCGATGGCTGCCCGCAGTTCCGGCTGCAGTACGATGACGATGGCCATGACGGCCAGGCCGGTCACGTTCTGGATGATCCACAGGATGGTGGTCATGTTGAAAAAGGCTGCAATGATCACAAAGGCAGCGATGACTGCGACGCCGCGCAGCAGAGCCCAGGCCCGTGTGTTTTTTGCCCAGTTCAGCATATGATATACCAGAAACGCGATGATCAGGATCTCGATGAAATCCGACCACCGCAGGATCGGCATATGGAACTGTGTCCAGAAATCAATGAGTACTGCAAAGAAATGCTGCATATTTGCTGTTTAGTCCTAACTACGAATCAAAAAACCTTACTCTTTGCCGTTTTTTCCCTTTCTGTTCTTCCAGGCTGCGGCTTTGCCGGACAGATTCTTTACGGAATCCCTGAGACTGACCTTCTTTTCCCCGGCCGCCCCGCTTTCCGCGGGCGCCGCGCTCTTTCCGGAACGGCTGATGGTCTTGACCGTCCTTCTGGCGGTGGGCAGCATCACCTTGGGAACGGCCTTGACATAGTAATAATATTCGTCGTCCTCGAACTGGACGCTCTCGATCCTCGTATAGTCCACGTTGAAGGCGATGAAGCGGATCAGCATGGCGATGGCGAAGGAGATGATGACGCCCAGGAAGATGGTCCCGAAGGAGAAATTGGTGGAAAAACGGATGTCGCCGATGAGCAGAAGGATCAGCTCGGAAACGGTGCCCACCACGATGGCCACCGCCCAGGCCTGGGTAATGGCCAGCCTGCGGATGACGTAGACGATGATCACGGTGACGGCCAGGGCCAGGGCCATGACCCACATGCCCTTGTTCTGCAGGAAGGTGTTGGCCAGGTTCTGGAAGTTGGTAATGGTCTGCACGCCCACTTCCTTGCCGGCAAAGGTCTCTCTGCCTGCGGAAATGGTCTGGATAAAGCTGATCATCACGATGCCGATGGCTGTGGGAGCCGCCGCGCCGGGGGAGCAGAGAAGACCGCCCACCAGGGGGACCGCATAGTGAAGATTGAGCTTATAGGCGATGGGCATCATCAGAAGCAGGATGGTATCCCTGGGAGTGAACCGGAAATAGAGAAGGTAGATCACCAGGATCAGCACGGCTCCGAAGATCGTCACCTCGTAGGATACGGTATAGAGATGGACCAGGATCACGGCTCCCAGGGCCGCCGGCGTGAAGCCGATGGGCACCAGGGCGCAGACCAGGGAAATAATGGTCATCAGCATGGGATCCGTCAGCATCTCGAAGTATCCTATTTTGCTGTTGATCAGGACAAGAAGGATCATGGCGAGCAGGAATTTTCCCACGGGCATCAGGATATATTCATACTGGTTGATAAAGTCCGCGGTTTTCTCCCTGATCTCATACAGTGCTGTCATGTTTTTGTTTGAACTGTTCATGCTTCGTCTTCCTCGTAAGAGTCTTCAAGAGATCTGATCATGTTTCTGTAGCGGGCCAGCTTCCGTTCGGTCATCAGGTAGCGGACCGCGTAGACGGCCAGTGTCAGGATCAGATAGGGTATCAGGTATCGGATATACCGCCCAAGGAACGCGGCGATCACTTCATTCATTTTTCCGGAATATACGGTGGTCAGTATATCTTCGAAATGGTACATCCAGTAGGCGGCCACGCACAGAGCAAAGGCGATCGTATAGGCCACGAAGGATCCGGCCGCCTTGCTGATCAGATAATCAGGCATGAAGTATTCGTTTACCTTCATGTCCTCTGCCCCTTCCCGTTCCTCGTAGATGGCCATGCGGGTCATGGTACGGATTCTGGTGGTATTCAGCATTTTGTCTCATCTCCACTTGCCAGAGTTAAAAAAGTTACGCTGACGGCCCCTGCCGAAAGCAGGGCCGAGGCGCAGGCATCCACAGTTGCCCCCGTCGTATATATGTCATCAATGAGCATAATCGACTTTAATTTTACATCATTTCCATATACAAGGAAAGACCTTTTCAAATTTTCTTGGCGCTCCAGGACCCCCTCGGTCTTGAGGGGC
>ODAI014690619.1_pt1 | contig 12792 bp, 18 predicted proteins | sample 1539321 | NCBI WGS metagenome assembly ODAI01 (sample SAMN02144231, study PRJEB22623) | gut metagenome | biome: sheep rumen | host: Ovis aries | place: New Zealand | reverse complement strand
TCTTGAGTATAAGGTAAAAGTGCGATTTGTCTACATCTTTTAACTGCTAAAGTTATATCTCTTTGATGTTTAGCACAAGCACCTGTAGCTCTTCTAGGTAATATTTTACCTCTTTCATTGATAAATTTCTTTAATTGATCTGGATTTTTGTAATCTAGAACTAAGTTTTTATCTTTGCATAATGGACATACTTTCTTTCTCTTTTTGAATTTAGGATTGAAATCGTCATCATTATTTCTATTATTTCTTCTATTATTTTTCTTATCTGCCATTGTATTTCCCCCCTATCTATATATTGATATATATAATTAGTTGTCTCAAACTAATTACGATGATAAGTATATGTAATAACTTATCTTATTTTAAAAATTAAAATGGTAGGTCATCTCCTGAAGATATTTCAAAATCAGAACCTGCGCTTGTAGATGGCATTGTTCCAAATGTAGCATCAAAGCTTCCACCCATATCTCCATCTCTTTTACTGTCTGCAAAATATGCTTCTTCTGCAACAACTTCTGTTACATAATGTTTTTGACCTTGTTCATCATCCCAAGTTCTTGTTTGTAATCTTCCAATTACACCAACTTGTTGACCTTTCTTAAAATACTTGCTACAAAATTCTCCAGTTTTGCTCCAAGCTACTACATTGAAGAAATCTGCTTGTCTTTCTTCACCTGGACGAGCAAATCTTCTATTTACTGCTAGAGAAAAAGATGCAACTAATGTGTTATTAGTTTGTGTGTATCTAACTTCTGGATCTCTTGTTAATCTTCCCATTAATATTACTTTATTCATAATTCCACCATTCCTTTCAAAAAAGGCCCCATTTTATATTTATTTGTTTTGTTCTAAAATTTACAATTAAGCGTCTTGTTTAATTGTCATAAATTTGATAACTTCGTCAGTTATTCTGAAATTTCTTTCAAGTTCAGCGATTAAGTCTGTGTTAGCTTCGAAATAGAATACTACATAAAATCCTTCAGCATTTTTCTTAACTTCATAAGCTAATTTTCTTTTACCTAATTCGTCAACTTTTTCTACTTTACCATCATTGTTAATCAAATCTGTGAATCTAGAAATTAAAGCTTTCATTCCTTCTTCATCAACATTTGGATTAATAATGATAACACTTTCGTATTTACTCATTATATTCACCTCCTTATGGATAATAAAACCTACATTTAAAATGTAAGTAAGGAAAAAAATAGAATAGCTCTATTTTTCAATAGTGCTATTCTATCACATTTTTATTAATTTAGCAATAGTTTTTTCAGATTTTTATACTAGAATTAAACAATTACTTTATTGTTAATCAAATAATTTTTAAATTTATCGAAAGGTCCATCAACACAACTAGTTAATTCAACATAAATTTTATCTTCCTCTGGAAATGAATGAATTGCAAAATGACTTTCAGAAAGTAACCATAGTCCTGTATATCCATGAGGCTTGAAAAAATGCTCACATTTATTCAATACATGAAAGCCCGAATTCACAAGTTCCCTTTCAATTTCTACTATTAATTTATTTTCATCTTCATATTTTATCCATGCGTTAAAATTATTCATATATGCTTTCATTTACAATTCATCTCCCTTCGTTTTATTTTTTTTATATCACTTCTTTAATTATAAATACTTACCAATTCTCAACTTCATAATTATAATACTCTATCAAGCTTGGTTTAAACATATCATTTACCTCAACCTGATTTAAATCAAATTGTTCATCTGCCCCAAATATAAATAGACTCCCTATATTCTCCTTTGTTAAATACTTGGTAGGAACATTCAAATCCTGCATTTTTCTTTCACCATTAAACATTAAATTAAATCCCCATTCTCCAAATGTTGGAACTTGCAAATGATATGGAATTACATTTTCAAACTGAGTTTTAGCAGTTTTATTAATACACCAAAATGATTTTTTTGCATAATAAGGACTTGTTGATTGTGTAACTGCAACACCCGTTTCTGTAAGGTTTGCCTTTATATAATTATAAAAAACATTTGTATATAGTTTATTTAATGTTTCATTATTTGGATCTGGTAAATCTATTATAATAACATCAAATTTATCATTATTTTCTAGAACATACTTATACGCATCTTCATTTATTATTTTTAATTTCTCGTTTTTTAATGAATTGTTATTTAATCTTTTTATTTCTTCGTTTTCACTGCACAACTTAGTCATTTCGGGATCAATATCAACTAAAACAATCTCTTTTACATCATCATATTTTAAAACTTCTCGTACTGCTAATCCATCTCCACCGCCTAAAATAAGGACTCTATCATGTTTTGGAGAATATAAAAATGGAACATGCACTAATGCTTCATGATATCTGTATTCATCAACAGAACTAAATTGTAAGTTTCCATCAATAAATAACCTTAAATCATCTTTATGTTTTGTAATTACTAGTTTTTGATACATTGTTTGTTTAGATAAAATTATATCATCTCTATACAATCCACCTTCAATAGATTTAGTAATTTTGTCTCCTGATAAAAGTGAAACAATTATTATTGCTAAAACTCCTAATACCAGTATTTGTATTTTGTTTGCTTTTTTTATATACTTCTTATATTTTAATAATATTATTAATGATACTAAAATATTAATTGTTCCTATACATAAAGCTGTTGTAATAAAGCCTAATTTAGGAAATAAAAATAGTGGAAATGCAAGAGAACCTACTAGTCCACCTATATAATCAAAAGTAAAAATATTTGCTAAATTAACCCTAATATTACTATTATTTTCTTCAATAATTCGTGTTAAAATAGGTATTTCAAGTCCTACTAAAATACCTATTCCTATAATTAACAAATACATTATCAAATAATAAATATTAGTATAGATATTGCTTAAAAATAATACAAGAGTAGAGAAACCTCCCAACACTCCTGTTAATAGTTCAACAAATATAAATTTGTTAAATAAATTATTTCTAATTTTTTTAGATAAATATGAGCCAATACCCATTGCGCTCATATATAATCCTATTGTTATTGAATACTGTTTTACACTATCCCCATTTAAATAAGTACTCATGCTGCTTATGATTAGCTCATAAATTATGGAACATATTGAAATAAGTAGTGTTGTAACTAAAAGTAATCTTCCATCAAATTCTTTTTTTCTAAGTTTGGTTTCATTTACATTTGCATTAGATTCATCCATTTTATAAAACCCCACTCAATACAATAGCCATTGCTATAAAATATCCTGCAACCATAATTCCTGCCGCTTTATTATGATTATCTATTTCTTCATTTAAATTATAATGTTTATTTTTTGATAAAACCTTATATCCTATAACAAAGAATACTAATCCAATTAATAAAAATACAACTATTTCAATAATCTTAAATAATATGTCATTCATATAAATTTCTCCTCTCAAACTCTTTTATTTAATAACTGTTCTTATAATAATAGCAACTGCAATATATATACCAGCCATCATAAAACCAGCTGCTGGATTTTTTTCCTTAATTTCTTTTGGGAAATCATATGGTACAAATAAATCTATTATAAATGTACATATCATCATACAAAATAGACCAAATGCTCCATAAACTAAAGTTTCTAAAACTTGACTCCATAAATTTTGAAAATTTTCCATAATCTTTTTCTCCTTTTTTATTTTATTTACCTGAACTCGTTCCTCCACCAGATGATTTTCTAGCATTTATACTCTGCTGTCTGGCTGAACTTAAATAACTATTATAACTGCTATTTGTTGAATTTGTTGTATATGTTCTATAAAAACCTCTTGTATGAAATCTAGAACGATATGCATTCGTTCCTTCTGTAACATATTTCTTTTTAGAAACTTGAACATATGTTACGTTATCTTCTGATTTATATACATATGCATATTCAGACTTTGTAAAAATTCCTATTCCTTCATCATCACTTGCATCTGTAACTTTCTTTATTGCTTCTGGTGCACCATCAATTATTTTTTTAACCGCCTCATCAATACTTAAATCTGTTTTATATACTTTTGCCTTTTGATTGTTTTCATTATTTGTAACTGACGTAACATATGAAAAATCTGTACTTTTTTCTAAAAACTTTGATAATGCATTTCTATCTGCAAAAAATGAACTTATTACTCCAATAAGAATTGGAATAACGATAAATACTAAACTCAGAACCGCAACAATAATCGATTCTTTTTTTTCAGATGAATTTACCTTTACAGTTCTCACTTCATTTGTAATTTCAATATCTGAATCAACAACATAGTTTCCTATACTTTTTTCAACTTCTCCGCTCCAATTTTCAAATGAAATTAATGACTTTTTATCATAACTTATATATTCACTAAAATCAACCTTTTCATTTCTATCTACATCAACAGATCCAAAATATGACTTTACTCTAGCTGTTCCTTTTTCAAATAAACTGTAATTTTTATTTTGATAATTAAAATCCATTGATGATTTTACAGGAATATTAAATTTTTCCTCATAAATTGAGTATTGTTTTTTACCTTCATCTTCTTCAATGCTCAACCACCTAATTTTTCCTGAATCACTTTTTATTTTATATTCCTGCCACACCCATGAATCTTCTTGAAATTCAATCATTCCAATAACTACATACGTTTCATTCTTAATTTTAATAACTTGACCATTTTTTAATTTTTCCACCAAATTTTAACACCTCGTATTATAATCTAAAATTATCTTCCTCTATTTTTTTAACTTTTATTTTACTTTTATCCACATATTTACCACAACTAACCTCTGTCATATCTTGCCATTTTTCTATAGTTAATAACTTATCATTGTGTCTATATTCAAAATACTCCACATTCTCTTTTAAGCCAACATCTGTATATCCATAATATGTTTCAATTTTAGCATTTCCTTTTTGAAACAATTCATATTCCTCACCTTCAAAAGACACCTGAATTTGTGGGTATATTACTAAATTCGTCATTTTATGTAATGCATATTTTCCAATAGGTTCCACATCTAAATAAAATGTTTCTAAACTTTGTTTTTCTTGTAAAATATATTCTAACCAATATGATGATCCTTCTACAAACTTAAGCATTGCTTTAATTATATATGTATTTTTTTCAATTATAATTTCTTGATTATATTCTAGATTTAATAAATCTTTCATATTAAGCGCTCCTATTTTTTCTTGTTTTTTGGAACTAATAAATCAACCTTGTTTCTATGATTTTCAATAATTGCATGATTTACTTTACCACCAAATTCTCCATCAAGAGTCCAATCAACACTTTTATCGAAATCAATTTGTAAGTGTTTTGTTTTTAAATAATATATATTTTTTTGATCATATTTTTTTCTTAATATTGATGCAAAAATCTTAAGCAATCCAATAAAATTCTTAGGTTTTTTAATCAAAACTAATTCAAACTTTCCATCATTCACCTTAAATTCATTTTTCTTAAACCATTTAAAGCTTCCTATAGAAATTGAATTTGTCACAGCACCATAAATAAATTCGTCTTTAATTATTTCATTATCTGTAACTATAGAAACCTGATATGACTTCATTTTTTTTAATTCATGAATTCCTTTTTTGTAATAAGCCAATTTTCCATATTTGTTCTTTTCTTTTTGATCAGTTGAATATGAAACATTTGTACATGTTCCAAAGGCAGCCACGTAATAGAAGAATCTATCATTAAAACTACCTATATCAGTTCCTATTTCTCTATATTTAGACAATTTTCGAGATAATTTATAATGACTTCTTGGTACCTTTACAGTTTTTGCAAAATCATTAGTTGTACCAAAAGGAATAAACGTAACATCAATCTTCTTATGACACTTTATAATTCCATTAATAACCTCATTTAAAGTACCATCTCCACCACATACTACAACAGCATCAATATATCTGATGTAATTTTCAATAATCTGTTCCCCATTATTTGTTTTAGAAGTATATATTACTTCTAATTCATAACCTTGCTTTTCCAAATTGTCGCAAATTTGTGGTACATATTTACTTACATTTCCCTTTCCTGAACAAGGGTTAACTATTAATAATATTTCCTTTTTCATATCTCTCTCCATTTCAGTTCACATTATATCATCTATCGACAAAAATTGCTACATTTTTTACAAATTTTACACTTTGTAGAGTAGGTCAAAATACTGTCACAAAATGTCGAATCTCACATACTATATATTAAGCATGTATATATGCAATATTTTTGAAAGGATGATACAAATGGAATTTGAAAAAAATAAATACCCTGTAATTGACGTTCAAGGAGTTATTTCTTCAGGAAAACAATTTGATATTGATATAACTTTACCAGAAGATAATCGTTCTGTTATTTACGGAATTATAAAAGATGCTTATGATGAACCAGTTAGAGATGCCGTTGTTAAGTTAATTGAAGTCGAAAAAGATTGTGGAAAAGAAGAAAGAAAACCTGTAACTCATACTTTTACAGATAAAGATGGTGAATTTGTTTTTGGACCTTTATGCGCTAATAAATTTTATGAAGTTCAAGTTTGGGCTAATGATGTAAAACACAGAAAAATTTGTACAACTTGCCCTCATAAAGGAAAATGTTTAAAAGGTGTTAAAATAGATTGCGATAAAAAAGAATGTTTTCCAGATCATGAAAAAGATGAGAAAGATTGCTAATTTTTCATTTTCGTTAATATAAAAAAGCTGGCGGTTCAATTTATGGTGAATACTCACCTAATAAAACCGCCATCTATTTTACTTTTAAAATCCCATCTTATGCATCATTTTCTTTCCTTGTTTCATCATTTTTTTCTTATTAAATCCCATTGTTTCACCATATATCATTACTAAACCAGCAGAAACCATTCCACCAATTAACATACCTTTAACTAATTTCATTTCTACATACCTCCTTATCTTTTGTCAATTTTATTATTTGTATTTTTTTCTTTTATATACAGCTTGTAAAAACTGTAAATTTCATGAACTGCAATACATAACAAGAAAAATCCAAATAATTTCCTTAAATTCCCAACATTAATTCCATTAGCCAAAATTGATCCCAAAATCGCACCAATCACACCAAAAAAAATTAGATTAATTCCAATCTTTAATTCAATATTTTTCTCTCTCAAATTTAAAATAATGGCAGTAACCGCTGTCGGAACAAAAAACAACAAATTAGTTGCCTGAGCTACACGCTGAGTGACCTCCAACCCTAATGTCAATAACAAAATAAGCACCGTTCCGCCACCAAGACCAATCGCAGTAATCATACCAGAAATCATCCCTATCAAAACCTCAACCAAATCCGATTTCCCTCCGTTTCAGCTTTCTATAAATAACTATCTCATAATCATAGAAATTCCAGCATACACTAAAAATAAAATAAATCCACTCTTCAAAAACTTATTGGAAACTTTTCTAAGAATTCTTGTTCCAATAAAACTACCAACTATTCCTCCTAAAGCACATTTTAATCCTAAAGAAAAATCAAACGATTTATCTCTATAATAAAAAAAGGCTGCCACAATAACCATTGGTAAAATTGCAAAAACAGTAGTTGCTCTCGCTTTCTTCTCGTCCATTTTCAAAAAATAAATTAGCGCTGGCAATACTACCATCCCACCACCAGTGGAAAAAAAGCCTGTAATAAAACCAGCACAAAATCCAACTATAGAATTTTTTAACATTTTCATTACACATCTACCTATAAAATATTAATCCTTATCTTAGTATGTGCAACTTTACTAAACTTTAACCAATTATTCTAGTAATACTGTCAATTAGAAACTTAACCTCATCAATTTTATTTTCTTCACCAAAAGTTATTCTTAGCGATCCTCCGAATGTGTTCCTTATCAAGTCCTATTGCAGTTAAAACATGTGATGGTTCCGATGAACCTGAACTGCAAGCAGAACCTGCAGATGCACAAATGCCAAAGCTATCTAATTTCAGTAATAGCTCCTCACCATCTATTCCTGGAAATGATATATTAACATTTCCTGGAAGCCTGTTTTTTAAATCTCCATTAATTTTAACATTATCATATCTACTTGTTATTTCTCTTATAAAATAATTTCTCATTTTTAACAATTTACTATTATAATTTTCTAAATTATAATCTGCCAATTCAATAGCTTTTCCTAATCCGACAATTCCTGCTACATTCTCAGTTCCAGCTCTCTTATCTCTTTCCTGATGTCCTCCATCTTGGATTTTCTGAAACTCAACGCCACTTCTAACATACAATGCTCCCACACCTTTTGGCCCGTAAAACTTATGAGCAGACATTGACAACAAATCTATTCCCAAATCTTGCACATTTATCTTCACATTTCCCACAGCCTGAACACAATCTGTGTGAAATAAAATATTCGCACTTTTGGCTATTTTGGAAATTTCTTTTATTGGCTGAATTGTACCTATTTCATTATTTGCAAACATTATTGTAATTAAAATTGTTTCATCTCTGATAGAATTTTTTAATTCATCTAAATTAATAAATCCGGTTTTCATTTACATTCAAATAAGTAATCTCAAATCCTTCTTTTTCCAATGTTCTACATGTATTTAAAACAGCAGGATGCTCTATTTTACTTGTAATAATATGATTTCCTTTGTCTTTGTTCGCATATGCTACACCCTTAATCGCTAAATTATCAGACTCACTACCACAAGAAGTAAAATAAATTTCCTTTTCTGTACACCCTATTGCTTTCGCAACTCTTGTTCTTGCTGTATCTAATGCTTTTTTACTACGTCGCCCTATCGAGTATATTGAAGATGCATTTCCATAATTATTAGAAAAATATGGCAACATCTCTTTTATAACCTCATCTTTAACAGGAGTCGTTGCCGCATGGTCAAAATATAACAAATCCATTATCATCCTTCCTTGAAATATATATTTAGGCTTTTTGGCTTTGCCTATGAACCAATTTTCCTTTAATATTTTTATTATTTTTTATATTGATTTTTTTATTCATTTAAAATTTTGTTTATTTTATAATATTTCTAAATTTAAATTTGGTTACAAAATGAATATAAAAAAGAGGAGTACAATTTGTACTCCCCCTTTTTTAGCTAAACTATATAACATTTATAGTTATAGAGCTTATACTGTTTCTTTATGCTTTCAGCCTGTGGCTGCGTAAAGAATTTCTTTCCTACAATTACAATATCGTCATTCGTACCCGAACCAATCTGTATAGCTCCTTTTTCTATTACAACATAGTCCTGAGCTGACATAGAACCATTCCAGTTCCATTTAAACTTGCTTATAAGCTCCATTGCATTTTTCTCATGACCTAAGCCGTTATTAGAATAAAACTTTCTGCCTACAACAAATCCTGTTTTTCCACGCAAATTCATATCGTCATCTTCCCTTTCAGTAAAATCTTGTTCAAATGTGTCTAATTTTTTCATTACTTCATCCATAACAGCTTTATACTGTGGATTAATATTCCATGAATTGTAAATAGAAAATTTTTCCTGCACATATTTAGATTTTAAACTAAGTAAGACAGGGTTATCATTATCTTCCGCAATCTTGAAGCAAGCTATTCCATTATATCCTGCAACAATTGCACAGCCAGCAACTATTAAAAACTCATCTGCTGGATAATCGTCTTGTGAGTCTAGTAATTCATATAATTCTGGATACCGCTCACAAAAAAGTTTTGCGTTTTTTGCATGACCGTTTCCGGTATTAGATAAGAAATTACCATTTGGTAAATATATACCCGGTGCCGTAATAATCATTACATGCCCTCCTTTTATTAAGATTTATAAATTATAACACATTTTCTTATTTATGTCAACATGGCGCTGATTCTTAAACCATGTATTAAAAAGCGGTTGTACCACATTAACTATTTAATGTGATACAACCGCTTCTAGCATTGATATAACATCTATGTACTTTTAGGTATTTGCATCAGCCCAACGAAGCATTTTTATGCTTCTGTATGTTTCTAATATTTGAGAATACTTATCATACTCATCTTCCCAAATTTGAGTTGGAACTTTATCAAAAATTTTAAACATTTTTTCTGCTTCCATCAAGAAAATAACTTGTTCTTGTGGAGACATTTTTTCATATCTTTTTGAAAACTTATATAAAACCTCCAAATCTTGTATAGATTTAATAAATGTCCAGAAATCTTTAACATTCATACCATACATTTTGATTTGAAGTATTGTGTATCCTACTAAAGCTGCAATAATAAGTAATAAAATATATATAATTGTTAATATTACCATAATTACCACCTTCTTATATCGTATAATTAATTATACCATATTTTTCAGGTTTTGGCAAATATGTGTTCTTATTTATTGGATTTTGAAGTTATAATTTAAAATAAATTAACAATAGCCTGTGCATCAATTTCAAATTTTTTCATTAATTCAGTAGCACTTCCAGACTTTCCAAAAGAATCTTTAACACCTAATCTAATAACTTTGCAAGGATACTCTTCAGCTAAAACCTCACAAATAGCACTACCTAATCCTCCTATAATACTATGGTCTTCAACTGTAATAATTTTCTCAGTTTCTTTTGCACATCTAACAATTGTTTCTCTATCAATTGGTTTAATAGTGTGAATATCAACAACCCTTACATCAATTCCCTTTTCATTTAAAATTTCTTTAGCTTTTAAAGCTTCTGCAACGCATACACCTGTTGAAAAAATGGTAGCATCTTCTCCATTACCAATTTGTTTTGCTTTTCCAATTTCAAATTTTTCATTTTCATCATATATAATTGGAGTTGCCACTCTTGACAATCTAACATAACATGGTCCATCAATCTTACTAATTTCATTAATTAAAAATTTTGTTTCAACATCATCACTAGGAGAAAACACTTTTAAATTTGGCAAAGTTCTCATCATTGCTAAATCTTCAAGCATTTGATGAGTAGCACCATCTTCACCAACAGTAACACCTGCATGAGTTGCACATATCTTTACATTCAAATTTGGGTAACAAACACTATTTCTAATTTGATCATAAGCTCTCCCTGCTGCAAATACAGCAAATGTACTTGCAAAAGGCACCTTACCACATGTTGCAAATCCTGCTGCTGTACCAATCATATCTTGTTCTGCAATTCCAATATCAAAAAATCTATCTGGAAATTCTTTTGCAAACAACTCAGTTTTTGTTGCTGTAGATAAATCTGCATCTAACACAACAATATTTTTATTTTCTTTTCCAAGCTCTTTTAAAGCTTCTCCATAACTTTGGCGTGTTGCAATTTTTTTATCTATATTCATATTTAATCTTCCTTTCCTTGAGACATTTTTTCTCCGTCCCCAAATGTCTCACCAAATGTTTCATTCAATTCTTTAATAGCTAAATTAAATTGTTCTTCATTTGGAGCCTTTCCATGCCAACCAGCTTGACCTTCCATAAAAGAAACTCCTTTTCCTTTTACAGTTTTAGCAATAATTGCTGTTGGCATTCCTTTTGTCATTTTAGCTCTATCAAATGCATCAATTAACTGCTCCATATTGTTTCCATCAACAGGAATAACTTTGAAACCAAAGCTTTCAAATTTTTCTTCAATTCTGTTAAGACCTTTTACATCTTGTATATTACCATCAATTTGTAGGTTATTATTATCAACAATAACACATAAATTATCTAATTTATATTTTGATGAAGTCATTGCAGCTTCCCACACTTGTCCTTCTTCTATTTCTCCATCGCCAAGTAAACAATACACTCTACATCCCATGCTATCCATTTTAGAAGATAGTGCCATTCCATTTGCAACAGATAAACCTTGTCCTAATGATCCACTTGTCATATCAACACCTGGAACCTTATTCATATCTGGATGCCCTTGTAAATTTGACTCTAACTTTCTAAAAGACTCTAAATCCTTCTCATCAAAATATCCTCTTTTAGCCAAAGTAGCATATAAAGCAGGAGAACAATGTCCTTTTGATAACACAAATCTATCTCTTCCCTCTGCTTTTGGTTCTTCTGGATTTATATTCATTTGATTAAAATATAAGACAGTCAATATATCTGCACAAGATAAAGAGCCACCTGGATGACCTGACTGTGCACTATAAACTGCCTTTAATATATCTATTCTAATATCATTTGCGATTTTTGATAATTCATTAACATCAGTAATTTTCATAAATTTTCCGTCCTTTCCTTTTGTTTTTCTATGGTTATTTTATACTTAATATCTTGTTTTGGCAATATATTTTTTCTTTTTTAAAACAGGCAAAGAATTATTTATAATATAAATTCATAAATGTTGTTTTTTTTGCAAATTTATAGTATAATAAATAAAGATTGTCGTTATTAAAGACATATCCATATTATATGGGGGTGTAACTGGTTTCGACAGTTGTTTAGAAGTATAAATAGCGAGTAGTGGATTCTCGTTGGCCACTTTAATAAACGAGAAAATAAATATAAACGCTGATCGTACAGAATTAGCTTACGCTGCCTAAGTTGCAGTGTCGTCTTCTAATAGCTTCCCACGGCTATTAACAAGGCGTCAATTTTGTGGGAAACAAAACTATTTCTTGCTATGGAAATAGTGGGTATTTTATAGCTACCTTAATTTATCGTTTGTTTGTTAATGGTATTTTAAGGGATTTTTAATAACAAACTGCACTCGGAGAAGTTTATATGGAAGAACAATTGGACAGGAGTTCGACTCTCCTCACCTCCACCAAAATAAAAATTTATTTTTTTCTTAATTTTGTCTTGCACTAATTACATAAATATGAGAATATAACAAATGTCAATATATAGGGGTATAGTGTTAATGG
>ODAI014645117.1_pt1 | contig 12792 bp, 6 predicted proteins | sample 1539321 | NCBI WGS metagenome assembly ODAI01 (sample SAMN02144231, study PRJEB22623) | gut metagenome | biome: sheep rumen | host: Ovis aries | place: New Zealand | reverse complement strand
TCCTCGCCGTTCATCATACTGATGATTTTTGTGCGCACTTGGTCGGCGTCGATGTTGAGATATTTTTCGATTGCCATAAAGGATGCCGTCCGCGACCAAAAACTGTCGTATGTGCGGTACAAAATTGACAGCATCACAGAATTAGGATTGAACATCGATTTTTCCTCGCCGATGACGTAGCCGTCGTAGGCGTGTTTCATCAGTTCAAAGCTCATATTGTGGCTCTCGCAGAGAGTTTTTACCTCATCTTCCGTAAAACCATAATACTTGTCTGTGCCGGCAGGCGATATAATGCTGTATTCCCTAAAATTGTTCAATGCCGATTGAGTCTTAATCTTGATAATTGGCAAAATGCCCGTCATGTAAACAAGAAGGAACGTTTTTTTTGCTGTGGCAGACTTGAACATTGCACGCAGAAAATCCACATATTCATCTTGAATTTCCTGTGTAACGTCCCTGACGAGCATATCCCATTCATCGATTATCAATATAAAGCGGTCGCCGGTTTTTAGGTTGATTTCGGCAAGGGCTTTGCCAAGGGAATCCGTTTCTTCCAAAAAGTCATACGATTGTTTCAAATCGGCAATGACACATTTTTGCGCCTCTTTCAGTTTGTCTTTGTCGGGGATGTTGGCGAAGTCGTTCCAATCAATAAAAATCGTTGGATATTTGTTGAGATGTTTCTCATAATCAGGAGATTTGGTGATTTCCAAACCTTCAAAGAGATTCCTTGAATTAGACTTCCTGTCGTAATACGCATACGCCATCTCCGCCGCCACCGACTTGCCAAATCGTCGCGGGCGGGATATGCACATAAAGCCATTTTCCGTGTCCATATTCCTATTGAGAATATTTAGCAATCCCGTCTTGTCAACAAAATCACTGTTCTTGACACGTCTGAATCCATAATTCTCTCTGTCGATAAACTGTCCCATAATAATCCTGATTTTTGGTTATGCAAATATAAGGTTTATGTTTGTAATATGCAAAATTTCACTCAAAAAAATTTCGTGGTCTCAAAAATCATTCCTATCTTTGCACTTGAAAAACGACCCTCAAACAACCTTTTGCTATGTTAAACGTTAAGGAAGATTTTACAGGTGCTAAATACATAAAACCTTACACCGACTTCGGATTTAAGAAACTCTTCGGCTCTTTTTTATTCAATAAATTTTTCATAGCCATTGTTATTGTGGTTGTTTCAGTGACTGCCGCCGTCGCTCAGACTGGCGGTGCGGACGGTAATTTCAATGCTGGGATAACTTCACCCGAAGGCGGTTTGACGTGCAATGTTCAGTTTTCTAATGGTCAATTGACAGGAATAATAACCCTTAAAAACATTGATTACAAAACTGTTAGGCTCAATCTGGGCGTTAAGACCAATAAAGGTACGCTCGGAACATCTTATGACTCGTTTGTAGAGGCGCGGACTTCGCAATATAATGGTTCGATTGTAAGCAATATTGCCGAAAAAAAGTCATATACAGATCGTTACAATGAGATAGTGTTGTCTTTCAAAAATTCCAATAGTATATCATACGACGTTACAATAAGGACATACGAGGAGGGTGTTGCTGTGAAATATGACGTGAAGTCAACGCAGCAAATTTCAATTACAGATGACCTTACATCATTAGATTTAATTGGTTATAATCCGACGTGTTACAGTGAAAGGAACACAGAGTCTGGTTATTCTGCCAACGGTGCATATTCGTCAGGTTCGTCAATTGCGCCGTTATTTATAAATGCGTCGGGGATTAGCGCACTGATGAACGAGGCCAACAATCCCGCTTTGGCAGCCCCGTTGACTATCAATTTTAGAAATTCTGTCTATACTTTTTCGCAGACATATAGTTATTCCAACAATATCAGTACGTCGTGGAGGTACTGCGTTTTTGGCGAGAATCCAGTCAAAATGCTTGACGGCAAATATATTCTTTGGTCGTTAAACCAGAAAAATACTGACAATACCAAATGGATTAAACCAGGCAAAACTTTCAGGGCTTGCATTACCAACAATTATTTCCACACAGATTCCGTGAAAAATAGGATTGATTTTGCACAAAAGATGCACTTCGGATACGTGCTTTTGGATGCCGGTTGGTATGGTCTTGGGTACAGCAAGGAACACAATTCAAGGTCCAATCCGTTGAAGCCTGTTTCAGAACTAAATATTCAGGAATGTTGCCGCTATGCCAACGAAAAGGGAATTGGCATCATTTTGTATGTCAACAAGGTTGCGTGGCAGAATTATGACAATACTCAGATGCTTGACCTTTATAAAAGTTGGGGTGTCAAGGGGCTGAAACTCGGTTTTATGGATGGCAAGTCAAAGGATGGGTTTAGACATATATATTCGATAATCAAAGGTGCTTACGACCGTCAAATGATTGTCAACGTCCACGATGAAATACGACAGACAGGTCTCGAACGTCAATATCCAAATTTAATGACCACTGAGGGCATCAAGGGCAATGAGCATCGTGAAAACAAGGGCAACCACACGTCTTTGCTTCCATTTTCGCGTTATATGTCGGGCAGTGGCGACTACACGATATGTTACAAAGGTTACCCCGACAACAACGAAGCATACAAGGGGATGACGACCACCAAGGGGCACCAACTCGCGCTCGCAACGGCCTTTTTTTGTCCTATTCAACATATTTTTTGGTATGGTAAACCAAACGAATACCCCAAAAGCATTGAAATAGAATATTTTCGAGCGTTGCCGACAGTATGGGACGACACCAAAGTTTTGGAAGGCAAACCGTGTGAATATTTCTCAATTGCCCGCAAGTCCGGCAACAAATGGTTTGTCTCCACGCATACATATCAGGCAAGGACAGCGCATCTTTGTATGGATTTCCTTGATCCAAACTATTACTATTATGTGGCGATTTATGAAGATACGTCTAATAGCATCAGACGAACTGTCAAAATGATTTCCTCGTCAGACGTCCTTGAACTTGATTTGAAGGCAAATGGTGGCGCAGTTGCCCTTGTTTCAAAATCAAATGTTTTCATAGATTCGCAAGATGACTCGAAAGACGAACCAAAGGACGTGCAAAAAGACGAACCAAAAGATGATAATCAGACCGATAATCCATCTGACGAGATATCAGACAATCCGCCAACTCCAACGTCAGAAATCCAGATTGAGAATCCAACTACAAAGGTTTGGGCTTACGACCGTGTGATTTACATTGAATCTAAGCAAAATCTTGAATACTCTATTATTGATGTTAATGGTCGTGTCCTCAAAATAGGTGTTACCAACACCAACCGTGAAGAAATCGTTTTGCCTGGCAATGTAAATGGATTATTGATAGTAACGATTGCCAAAAAATCATTCAAAATCAGTTATTGACGATCATTACGATTCCTCTTTCCCATCAATCACCTCCATCACGACTTCGTGTTTGGAGGTGGATTTGTTATAATTGATGCCGCAAAGTACAATTTTTTTTGAAAAACCGACAAGGCTTTTGGGATATTCTTTGCGTTTGATTTGGTCTATGGCGGAATCGGCGGTTTTGTCGTATTTTAATTCAACCACAATGGCGGGGCGGGTCGATTTAGGCAGCGGTATGAATACCATATCGGCAAAGCCTTTGCCTGTTGGCAGTTCGTGGAATATCTTGTAAAACGGTTTGGCGGCGTAATATGCCAATGTGATTGCGCATCGCATTGAGTTTTCATCGTTGAACTCCAACAGCGACGACGCCTCAAAATGGTAGTCGTCGAAGGCGCGTGCCACTTTGTTTTCGCGGAGATTGATGGTGTCGTCCAAAAGTTGGAGCGACTGACCAACCGCCTTGGACAATTCGTTCCACCCTGCAAAACGTACCGCGTTTTCAAACTCTTCTGTCACTTCCGTATTTGGAATCCTAACGCTCTTAGTTTCAGAATTATATGACAAATATCCAAGATGAGCCAACAATGTAAGCACGTCGTCGCTCGTCTCGATATTTTTCATATCGTTGCGGAAACTTGACACTCTTACTGTTACTTCCTCGCCGTTCATCATACTGATGATTTTTGTGCGCACTTGGTCGGCGTCGATGTTGAGATATTTTTCGATTGCCATAAAGGATGCCGTCCGCGACCAAAAACTGTCGTATGTGCGGTATAAGATGGACATCATCACCGAGTTCGGATTGAACATCGATTGTTCCTCGCCTATGATGTAGCCGTCGTAAGCGTGTTTCATCAGTTCGAGATTCATACCGTGGCTCTCGCAGAGAGTTTTGACCTCATCTTCCGTAAAACCATAGTACTTGTCTGTATCGGCAGGAGATATAATGCTGTATTCTCTAAAATTGTTTAGTGCAGATTGCGTCTTAATCTTGATAATTGGCAAAATGCCCGTCATGTAAACAAGAAGGAACGTTTTTTTTGCGTCGGCACTTTTGAACATCGAGCGCAGAAAATCTACATATTCGTCTTGAATTTCTTGTGTAACGTCCCTGACGAGCATATCCCATTCGTCGATTATTAGGATAAAGCGGTCGCCGGTCTTTAGGTTGATTTCGGCAAGGGCTTTGCTAAGCGAATTTTTTTCTTCCAGTATGTCATACGATTGTTTCAAATCGGCAATGATACTTTTTTGCGCCTCTTTCAGTTTGTCTTCGTCGGGGACGTTGGCAAATGTGTTCCAATCGATGAAAATCGTCGGGTATTTGTTGAGATGTTTCTCATAATCAGGAGATTTGGTGATTTCCAAACCTTCAAAGAGATTCCTTGAATCAGACTTCCTGTCGTAATACGCATACGCCATCTCCGCCGCCACCGACTTGCCAAATCGTCGCGGGCGGGATATGCACATAAATCTGTTTTCAGTGCCCAAATTCCTGTTGAGAATATTCAACAGACCCGATTTGTCAACAAAATCGCTGTTGATTGCGCTCCTGAATCCATAATTTTCTCTGTCGATAAACTGTCCCATAATAATCCTGATTTTTGGTTATGCAAATATAAGGGTTAATTTCTGATTTCGCAAATTTTTTTTCATTCATTCCCTAATGTATAAAATGTCTCCTCAAAAATCTTACTTTTTGAACATTTTTCTCTGTCTTTTTAATATTGTTTTTTTATAAATTATTGCTAATTTTGCAGCCGTAATAACAAAGTATATAATTATGAGAAAATTTGTTTTGACGGCGGCGGTCTGCCTCTTGTTGGTGGCGTGCGGCTCTGAACAGCAAAAGACGGAGTTTGCGGTAACGGTGAAGGCCGACACCGTGGGCACTACCGCGCAGAAAATCATTGTTTCGTATCCGGGCAAAATCAAGGCCACGGAGGATGTCAACATCGCTTTTAGGGTGTCGGGCACGATACTCAGAAACCTCAAAAAACAGGGCGACTTTGTGCGCAAGGGCGAGGTGATTTGCGAGATGGATTCGCGGGATTATGCCTTGCAATTTCAGGCCACCGAGGCGGAGTACAACCAGACCAAGGCGGAGTGCGAGCGCGTGATGGCTCTCTACGAAAAAAAGAGCGTTACCCTCAGCCAATACGAAAAGGCGAAGTACGGTCTCCAACAAATCACTGCAAAATACGACAACCACAAAAACCAACTGGCTGACACCAAACTCCGTGCGCCTTTCGATGGTTACATCCAAAAATATCTCTATGACCAAAACGAGACCGTCGGCGCGGGTATGCCGGTAGTATCGATGTTTGCCTCTGGTACGCCGGAGGTGGAAATCAACATTTCTGCCGCCGACTTCATGCGCAGGGAAAGGATTGAGAAGTGCGTGTGCCACTCGGAATTGATTCCGGGCGTCGATTTCCAGACAAGCATCCTCGGCATCAACCAAAAATCTAACCTCAACCAACTCTACGGTATGCGCCTCGCATTGAAAAACAATGGCGGCGTAACTCCCGCGCCCGGCACTACGGTGATGGTTGACATCCAATTTAAATCCGACGAAAAGGACATCCCGGTGATTCCGCTGTCGTGCGTTTTTGAGAGCGACGGCAATACTTGCGTGTGGGTAATCCGCGACGACAACACTCTCGAAAAGCGCGTCATCGAGCCGCAGGATGTCAAATTGGATGGCTCGGTGGCTGTCAAACAAGGTCTTTCTACTGGCGAAAGGGTAGTGAGCGCGGGCATCAACTCGGTATTTGAAAACCAAAAGGTGAAAATCCTTCCTGCCAAGTCAAAATCCAACATAGGAGGTCTGTTATGAAAAAAGATTTAGGTTCGTGGGCGTTGGACAACAGCAAGTTGGTAGCATTCCTATTGATAGTATTGGTGTGCGGCGGCGCGATTTCGTATTACAATATGAGCAAATTGGAAGACCCGGAAATCGCTGTTAAACAGGCTGTTGTCGTTACCGTATATCCCGGTGCGTCGCCCTATCAGGTGGAACTCGAAGTTACAGACGTACTCGAAAAAGGTATCCGTCAGGTCAAGTATGTGAGCGACGTTACTTCGCGCAGTATGAACGACATGAGCATGATTACTGTGGAACTTGTAAAGACCTGCCCGGACGACGAGGTGCAGCAAGTTTGGGACAATCTACGCCGCAAGGTAAACGACCTTCAGTCCTCATTGCCCGACGGCGCACGTCAGAGCATCGTCAAGGACGATTTTGGCGACGTGTTTGGTCTGTTTTATGCAATGACTTCCGATGGCTTTGATTATAAGGAACTTAGCGACTATGCCGATTATGTAAAGCGTGAAATCAATACCATCGAGGGCATCAGCAATGTCGTCATTTATGGCGAGCGCAAAAAGTGCATCAATATTTCGCTTTATGAGGACAAGATGGCTAATCTCGGCGTGATGCCCTTGGAGGTCATTAGCACCATGCAAGGTCAAAATAAGACCGTATATTCGGGATATTTTGAGACCGCAGATTCGCGCATCAAAGTGGCTGTCAATGACAAATATACCAACGTAGATGATATTTCCAATGTATTCATCCAAGGACACGAGGACGACCAAATCCGCCTGCGCGACATTGCAAAAATCGAGGAAGGCTGGGAGGTGCCGGTAAGGAACGAAATGTTTTATGATTCCAAACCCGCGCTCGGCATCTTGGTTTCGGCTTTGCACGGCACCGACATCACTAAAATTGGCGTTAAGGTAGATGAAAAAATCAAAGAACTTCAATCGTCGCGCATCCCCGCCGGCATTAGTTTCAACAAAGTTTTCTTCCAGTCGGAACGCGTTACCGAAGCCCTCAACACATTCTTAATCAACCTTGTGGAATCGGTTATAATTGTGGTTTTGGCGTTGGTATTGACGATGGGACTGCGCTCGGGATTGATAATCGGCGCCACATTGGTATTCACTGTGATAGGCTCGTTTGCGGTGCTCAGCATGTTGGACGGCACATTGCAGAGGGTTTCGCTCGGCGCGTTCATTTTGGCGATGGGCATGTTGGTAGATAATGCGATAGTAATCATTGACGGCATTGACGTTGACCTGCAACGCGGCATCGACCGCCGGACGGCAATGATTAGCATTGGTCAAAAGACCGCAATGCCGTTGTTTGGAGCGACTTTGATAGCGATTTTGGCGTTCCTGCCGATTTTTATGAGCCCCGACACCGCCGGCACTTACGTTCGCGACTTGTTTATCGTGTTGGCAGTCAGCCTGTTGCTCAGTTGGGTTTTGGCGTTGACGTATGTGCCGTTGCAGGCAAGCATTTCGCTAACCGTGAAGCCCAAAAAAGATGGCGACGAAAAACAGGACAAGTTTACGCCGATTTTGCGCAAAATCCTGATGGCTGGTCTTTCGCACCGCGTTACGTCCATCATAATCGCTGTGGTTCTGATACTTATAAGCGCGTATTGCTACAAATTTCTCAAACAGGGTTTCTTCCCCGATATGAATTACAATCAGCTCTACATCGAATACAAACTCCACGAGGGCAGCCGCTCCGACGTCGTGCGCGCCGACTTGGAGGAGATTGAAACGTATTTGATGCAACGTTCTGACATACAGCATGTAACGCGCTCCATCGGCGGCACTCCCGGACGTTACAATCTTGTGCGCTCCATTGCCGACCCGTCGATGAGTTACGGCGAATTGATTGTGGATTTCACGTCGCCCGAAGACCTCGTGAAATCAATGGACGAGATTCAGGTATATCTCACTGAAAACTATCCACAGGCATACGTAAGGCTCAAACGTTACAACCTGATGTACAAAAAATATCCCGTCGAAGTGATGTTCAAAGGCCCCGACCCAGCGGTTTTGCGCTCGCTCGTCAATCAGGCTACGGAAATCATGCGCAATTCCGACAAAAATTGCCTTGTAACCACCGACTGGGAGGACAAAGTGCCATATTTTGAAGTCGATTATAATCAGCCGGTTGCGCGTGCGATGGGATTGAGCCGTGGCGATGTCGGCACGAGCCTTTTGGCATCGGCGGGCGGTATTCCGATGGGCGTTTTTTATGACGGCAATTCCACCGAAAATATCTACGTAAAGACCGTCAGCAAGGACGGCAAACCCGTTGCGTCGCTCAACAACGTGCCGGTTTTTGCAATGATTCCCGCCATTACCGGCATCATTGACCCTGGCGCAATCAAGGGCGTTGTTACTGGGTCTTTGACCAAAGAGGATCTTCTCGGTCAGATGTTTGCCGCCAAGCCGCTCAGTCAGGCAACCAACGGTGTATCAATCAAATGGGACGACCCGATGGTGCTCCGCAGCAATGGCGAACGTGCCATGAGGGCGCAGAGCAACCCGATGCCGGGATATTCGGCAGATGCGGCTCGTGCAGACATTTTGGAAGCCATCGAAGCCATCGAACTTCCCGAAGGTTACACGATGAGTTGGGAGGGCGAATACCGTGCTAGTCAGGATTCTATGCGGTATCTGTTTAAGAATTTCCCGCTTGCCATCGTGCTGATTATCGCGATTTTGATAATGCTGTTCAATTGTTTCCGCAAGCCGATTATCATCATGTGCTGCATACCGTTGATTTTCGTTGGCGTTGTGCCTTTCATGCTCATCACGGGCAAGACATTCGGATTTGTGGCGATTGTCGGCGTGTTGGGTTTGATAGGTATGATTGTCAAAAACGGCGTAATCCTCATGGACGAAATCGCGCTTCAACTCGGCAAAGGCGGCGACCCCGTGGAGGCGTTGCTGACGAGTTCAGTGTCGAGGTTCAGGCCTGTGATGATGGCGTCGTTGACCACAATTTTGGGTATGATTCCGCTCTTGACCGACGATTTCTTCGGCTCGATTGCGGTAACGATTATGGGCGGCCTGTTTATCGGAACGATAATCACATTGCTCTTCATCCCGATTTTGTACGCGGTATTCTTCAAAATCAAAGTGAAGTAGTTTTATCCAAAAATTAAAAGAATGGTAAAGAATAAAAAGAATTTTTATTATATAAAATTATTCTTCTAATTCTTTCTTAATTCTTTTCATTTTTGTTTTAAAAATATCCGCCGGCAGGCGGCGGATATTTGAACGAAAATTAAAACGAATTTCAACGAATTAAAACGAATTTTTTAGATAGTAATTCGTTTTAATTCGTTATAATTCGCCTAAATTTATGTTTAGAATAAAGCCGCCGTAAGGCGGCGTAAAAGATAGTGTTTATGAAAAGGATTTTTTTATTGATATTGACGTTTTCATTTGCGGTGATTGACGTTGATGCGCAACAGAAATTGCCGCTGGATTCGTGCGTGTCGATGGCGTTGGCGCAAAACAAATTGATGGCAAAAGCCGAAAAAACTTACAGCAAGCAAGATGCTCAGGCTGAGGCATATAAGACCAATAGGTTGCCAAAATTTTCGTTGATAGGCGGCGCAGTGTTTACCTCGGATGCCAAGATGGAATACAACGTGCCGGAGGGTTATTTGCCAACATTTTCGCCCGACCCGGCAACCGGCGCATTGAAGCCAAATGTGATTGCGCAAGGTGCTGACGGCAGCCCGATTTTTTCAAATTATGCGTTTTTCCCGGGCATGGATTTGAGCCTTGATTTGGGCAAAATCGTAACTGGTGGCGTAGCGGTTCAACAGCCGATTTACATGGGCGGCAAGATAGAGACCGCCGTCCGTATGTCGCAGACTGGCAAGGAAATGGCAGATTTAAATAGAAATTTGGTGCGTTCCGAAGTGATTCTCAATACCAACGAGGCTTATTATAAGTTGGTGGAAGTCTTGGAATTGCAGAAGGCGGCGGAGAGTTACAGGGACGTCGTTTCCGAACTTTATCGCAACGTCCAAAACGCCTACGAAATTGGTATGCGTCCGCAAAACGACGTTCTTAAAGTTCGCAGCAAATTGAACGAGGCAGAACTCAAAGTTCGTCAGGCTCAAAACGGTGTCAAGGTCGCAAAAATGAATCTTTGTCATTGTATGGGTTTGCCGCTTGATTCCGACATTATGCCGATGGATTCGGTGATTGTGGAGCAATTGGACGACCTGCCGCCAATTGATGTTTCGTCGCGCACGGAGACCTCGTTGCTGGACAAAAAAATCAGTCTCAAGGATTCCGAAATCAAGCTTACCGAATCGGATTTTCGTCCGCAGGTTGCAGTGATTGGAGCCGCCAATTACATTTGGGGACCCGAACTGAACGACGAGCAACTTATCAACGATGTGAAATTTTCGGCTGCATTGACGGTGAATGTTCCGCTGTTTCATTGGGGCGAGGGCAAGAAAAAATCCTCCGCCATACGTTTTGAAAAAGAGGAACTTGAACTCGAAAAAGCCGACCTCACCGAAAAGATGCAGATGGAACTCGCCCTCGCCCTCAACGCCTACGACGAGGCTCTCCTCGAAGTTCAACTCACCAAAACTTCCCTCGACCAAGCCGCTGAAAATATGCGCGTTGCAAAAGATATGTACGACATAGGCGAAGAAACCCTCGCCGGCTACCTCGAATCCCAAACCGTTTGGACAAAAGCCAACACCGACTACGTAACCGCCAAAGGCAAATTCCAAGTCGCAAAAGTAAAAGTTTTGAAAGCGTCAGGAAGGATGTAGGGGCAAGGATTTGGAATGGTTCAAAATTTTCCGGAAATTACGATTGTGAATTTCCGGAAATTTTTTTTATATTTGCGGTTGGAAAAATACGAATGATTATGCGCAGATTCAATACAACAGGAACATGCTATCCTGATGAGCATTATATGGTTGACATCACCGACCGCGTTGACGACATCGAAAAAAAGGTCAGTGAGGGTGAGTATATCACCATCAACCGTGGTCGCCAATACGGAAAGACAACTACGCTTTACCATCTGACGGAGCGTTTGAGCAAAAATTATGTGGTTTTTTCGATAAGTTTTGAGAGTATGGGCGAGGCGGATTTTAAGACAAATGATTCGCTCGCATATTCGTTTGCTGATGCGTTAAAATCGGCGATTGAAAACGACGAGACTACCAATGCAAACGAAGAGGTTAAAAAGGCGATTTTTGACGTTGTTGACGCCGCCGAGGATTATCAAATCAAGCCAAAAGTTCTCTCTGATTTGATAATAAACATCAGCAAAACAACATCAAGTCCAATTGTCGTTATTATCGACGAGGTTGACAATGCGAGCAATTATGAATCGTTCATAGAGTTTTTGCGTCTGTTGCGCAATAAGTACCTGAATCGCAAAAAAATTCCTACTTTCCAATCCGTTATCCTTGCCGGAGTTTATGACATCAAAAACCTCAAACTTAAAGTTCGCCCCGAATCTGATCATCAGTACAATAGTCCGTGGAACATTGCAGTGCCATTTAAGGCGGATATGTCGCTCCCGAAGGATGGCATCGAAAAGATGCTGCAAGAATATGAAGCCGACCACAATACAGGTATGAATGTTTCCGAAATGGCGCAGATGGTTTGGGATTATTCATCGGGATACCCGTATTTTGTGTCAAGGCTTTGTCAACTCATTGATGAAGAGCAACTTGGATGGAACAAAGAGGGCATAATGTCGGCGGTGAAAAAAATTTTGATAGAAGGAAATAATACTTTTTTTGACGACCTGAACAAAAAATTGGAGACTTTTCCGCAAATGGCTGAAATTCTGAAAGATATTCTGTATTACGGAAAATCCATTTCTTACAATTCAGACAACAAAATTCTGAATATTGCCGCGATGTTCAATTACATCAAACCTGTGAACGGCAAGGTCAGGATTTTCAATCGTATTATTGAAACCCGCCTTTACAACAAGTTTTCGAGCGACGAGGAAATATCTGACATTTTGTACAACAAAGGCGACACCGACCGCAATCAGTTCATTGAAGGCGGCGTGTTGAAGATGGACAAGATTCTTGAACGTTTTGCAGTACATTTCAACGACATTTATGGCAAGAGGGACACCGAATTTAAGGAGGAAGAAGGTCGTCGTTTCTTTATGCTCTACATCAAGCCAATTATCAATGGCACAGGCAATTATTACATTGAAGCGGAAACTCGCGACCGCAGCCGCACCGATATGATTATCGACTATCTCGGCACACAATACATCATTGAAATGAAAATTTGGCGCGGCAACGCCTACAACGAACGCGGCGAACAACAACTCACCGAATACCTTGATTATTACCACGTTAACAAAGGCTATATGCTGAGTTTCTGTTTCAATCAGAAGAAAGAAACGGGCATTGTAAAAAGGTTAAAATTCGGCGAGAAGGAGATAGTGGAGGCGGTGGTGTGAGTATGGGAAAGTTTCTTTTCATAGCCGAGAAGCCATCTGTGGCTCAGGAGTTTGCGAAGGCGTTGAAGGATACGCACACCAAATACAACGGTTATCTCGAAGGGCAGAAGACTGTCGTTACTTGGTGCGTGGGGCATCTCGTAACTATGAG
>ODAI010363169.1_pt1 | contig 12792 bp, 9 predicted proteins | sample 1539321 | NCBI WGS metagenome assembly ODAI01 (sample SAMN02144231, study PRJEB22623) | gut metagenome | biome: sheep rumen | host: Ovis aries | place: New Zealand | reverse complement strand
GTCGATTCTGGCTTTGACTTTCGCCTTCTTGCCGCTCAGGCCGCGAAGATAGAACAGTTTCGCTCTTCTGACTTTACCTCTGCGGACAACATCAACTGCCTCAACATTGGGGGAGTGAATGGGCCATGTCTTCTCGACTCCGATACCGTTGGAGATTTTCCTGACGGTGAAAGTAGTCCTTGCGCCGCCGCCCTGGATCTTGATGACTGTGCCTTCGAAGATCTGTACTCTTTCTCTGGTACCTTCCTTGATACGGTTGTGAACGCGGACTGTGTCGCCTGTCGCGAACTGAGGAACCTCAGCCTTCAGCTGCTCTTTTTCCAGCTCTTTGATGATTTCGAAATTCATAATGATCTCCTTTCCACGCCGGACGTTCTTGCTCTTTCACATGCTCCGGAAGCTCCGGACTCCCCTCAGGAGCCGCTTCCATCATCGCTTTTATAAATCATGCGGATGCTCTTCCTGTCATCCGTCCAGTCGGCAGAGGACCGTCTTAAGTGAACAGAATGCGCGGCATTTGCCGCAAAATAAAATGCAACGTTAATAAACTACCACATCCGGCAGGATTGCGCAATACCTTTTATCGTGATTTTTTGAATCTGTACACCTTGTGAATGCCCTCCCCGTTGGGAAGCACCCCCTTCTGCGCCAGGGTGATATGCTGCGTCCCGTCAGGGCTGTCAATGGAAAGACCGACAGAGTATCCTCTCAGCAGGTCTTTTGAGTAGGGGACCGTTCCGGTAACAGTGATCTCCTGTCCCGGAAGAAGTTCGGAGAGCTTCAGATCCAGGGTCTGAACACGTATACACTCCTTTTTTTTGTAGATGTACATATTGACCGGCCAGTCCCAGTACATGGGAGCGGCACCTATATTATTGAAGGTAAAATGAAGCTGCAGATCATCTTTGAGAAAATCCATGGTCGTCTGCAGCCGGCTCAGATACAGACAGTATCCCATCTCACGCCGGATCATCTCGCTTCCGTTGGTCTGCTGCTGTTCCAGGTCCGGGCAGCCGGGGCCGATAAAAGTGAGATGACAGCTGCGGGTCTGGCTGAGGGTATCCGACAGATTATCCAGCAGCAGCTGATCCATGGGGACAGTCTCTGCCATTCCGCCTCCGACAGGGGCCTTTGTCCATAGGAATGTCTGCTCATCCCCGGTCTCACGTGTCAGGCCCTGTATCTGCCACTGCCCTGTCGCCTGAGCATCGCCCAGGACATCATTCCAGCTTCCGGCACCTTCCGCTCCGCTGTTCTCATCCGCGCAGGTCAGAAGCCGCAGGTCTTCATCGCCGGAAAAAGCTTCCGCATACTGTGCCTCATACTGCGCAAAAAGCGCCTGAGAGGGGGCCAGATCAGCAGCAGCCTGCGCCGTCTGAGTCCGGACACCGTTCTGACCGACGGAACCGATTTCCACATAAGAGACAAAATCGTCTTTTCTGCACCAGGAAGCCAGCGCTTCAATGGCATCCCTGTGCGCAGCCATAAAGGTCTCGTCCGCATAGTCGGGAGCATAGCCCTTTCCGGACGCGTCATTATAATCGACACCGCGGGATATCTCGCAGAGCCAGTCCGGTACATCCCTGTGCTCCTTCTTTGAAGGAATGTCACAGACAAATCGAAGAACGGCGTGTTTTCCGCTCTTTTTATACTCCTCGATATGATATTTTGTCTCCACACCCTCCTTGTCATAGATACCCTTCTGCGGTTCCCATTCCGAGAATGGCAGAAGAATAAAGACCAGATCCGTGTCCCGGCAGTTCTCCTCTTCCTCCGCGCGGGGGGCGTAGCCCATGAGCGGATTCTCCGGTACACTTTCCGATGCGTCGTAAAGCACAATGTCATACAGCCGGTAACGGCCGGGCACAATATATAACAACAACCCCGCGATCAGGACCACCTGCACGGCGATCAGGATAAACGGGAGTTTTTTTCTGATAAAAGGTTTCATACAAAAAACGCCTCGTCACATATCACTGCTGCTTTCACACCACAGAACCGCACAGCTTCATCGTCTCCGCGGCCGCACCGCCCTCTTTCTTCCGTCCTGAGGCAGGGGAGAAAACCTTGTCCTGCTGCTGTCCAGTCTCTTGTCAGCCCTGGTGAGAACATTTTCAAGGGAAGTAAAAAGTCCCCGGCCTGTCGAAGAAGCTGCTGCCTGTCTGCCCAGAAGCAGGTAGGGAAGACGCCTTGTGGACCACTCCAGACGCACCAGTGTGATGACAAAGTAGACGATCGCTCCCGCCATAAAACCAAGTCCGAAATAAGCGGTATCGCCTTTTACAGCCTGCCAGATCGTGACTGTATTGGCCACAAGGGCAAAAGCTCCTGTCGCCGTCAGTGAACCTGTATAATCTTCGAAATAGAGGAGGATCAGCATCATTGCGTTGGCAATGGCATAGAGTCCGTAGCCCACGCAGAGTGTCCTGAAAATGCCCTTGCCCAGGTCCATCATGCCCAGCGGAAGTATATCCATTATAAAACCGCCGAAGACTACGAAGAGAATGGTGCTGATGATCTGGCGGTATCCGCAGTAGACAAGTTCACGGCTGAGTACCTCGACCATTCTGTCCTCGGCCGCCTCTATGTCATTGATCGAACCGCCGTCATTGTAGAGACTATAGTATTGCCTGTATTCCGGGTAAAAGCGCACCTCCACCGAGGTCACGAAACTGATGGTCGTGATCAGGATGGAGAAAAAGGCCGTCAGCGAGGGAATATCATAGCTCGGGGCGGCGTAAAACAGTCCCATGATCTTTCTGTGAAGCGGACCGAAGTACATGATCACAAGATGACCGTAAAGCCCCAGGTTTACAAAAATACCTGTCAGAGCAAGCGCCCGGCATTTGTCAAACCACTGCAGATAAGTAAAGGGGCTCCCCTCTCCGTGGGGAAAATATCCCAGCATCAGCACGTAATACCATATGCTCATGATCCCGTATGACAGGATCACACAGAACATCAGACTGAGCACTGTCCCGTGTCCGAAAAAGGCCAGGGCCAGGGCCAGCAGGAATCCCGTAAGCATAGAAGCGGCAAACCCCATCGCGATCGAGCGGTAATCCTTAAGGGCAGACAGATAGTTCATCTGTGTCCATACTACGATCATAGTAAGGGCAAACCACATACTGACGATCATGTAGACAGGCGGAATGCCCGAAAACAGCAGCACGATTCCGTATCCGATAAAGCAGAGAGGAAGCATGACCGCCAGTGCTCCGTAAAAGGAGGGCATGACCCTCTCCTTCCTTCCCTCATACAGCATATCCGAGATATATCTGGTGAGGATCATATTCATAAAACTGGTCACAAATAGAGAGACCAGCAGGCTGTAAGTGAGCATGCAGTTCATGATCTCTCTCTCTGCCTGGGGCATGCCGGCGACCTGCGAGACAAATGAGATCCCCAGCAGAAGGCACACACCCATGACCATGGGACCGATCGCCACCGCACCTGCATAAGCATATGCCCGGCAAAGGTTGAGCATTCCTTTTTTCTGAAAAAGCCTGTTCAGACTAAAGCCTATCCCAGCCATCCTTTTTTGTCTTCCTCCAGCTTTCCGGCCCCGTCCTTGTCCCGCACGGGAGCCAATCATCAAATCATATCTTTATCGAACTGTCGGGAAACCCGTCTGCCTTTTCAGACGGCAGATTCCCTGCAGAAGCCCTTTGCAGCCCGTGAAGCAGCACTTTACAAGAACATGGATCTTTCAAGGCCTCATGTAAGCGTCAGCAGCTCAGCCCTTCCATCTCCTGAACACCTCATCATATGTATCCAGGTAATTTCTGATCATATCCTCATGCCGGAAATAGGCCTGGGCGCGTTTTTTGCCCGCGTGTCCCATCTGCAGACGCCTTGCGCTGTTGCGGCACAGATCCTTCATGGCCTGTGCGAGGGCATGAGGCTGCATGGGCGGGACGCAATATCCTGCCTGACCGAAAGGATCCTGCCCTTCTCCGTAAATCAGTTCCTTGCAGCATCCGACGTCCGTGGTGACACAGGGGCGTCCCGCCGCAAAGGACTCCAGGACAGAGAGCGGCTGTCCTTCGGAAATACTGGAAAGCACTGTGAAATCAAAATCCCCCATGTAATCCAGTACATTGATCGTGCCCATAAAAACTGCGTTTTTGATCCTGAGCTGCCGCATGAGCTCCCTGCATTCGAGTGCGTAAACAGGATCGTCCTCGGGTCCCGCGATAAACAGCCTGGCGCCGGGAACATCCCGCTCCACTTCCGCAAAGGCATAGAGCATGGTCTTGACGTCCTTGATGGGAGCAAGGCGCAGAATCGCGCCTATATTGATCGTCTCGCAGGGCTTCCTGTCCGGGATGCCGGCGAAACGGTCATAGTGAATGCCGTTTGCCACGACTCTGCACCTGGAAGGATCCGCGCCGATTTCCATCTGCGTCCTGCCCGCCCGCGCGAACAGGCTGGTCACCATGGCGGCGCCTCCGTAGGCAGCAGAAGAAAGCATGTAGAAAAAGCTGATCCACATGTCCTTGAAATCCGGAAGGACCCAGTTGGCACGAATGATCTCTTCCTCCCGCTCACGGGTGTAGATCCCGTGCTCGGTCAGAAGGAAGGGTACATGATATCTGTAGCTTCCCAGTCTTGCCAGAACACCGGCATAACCGGTCGCGATCGTGTGGTAAACATCCGCCCGGGGTACATCGGAACACAGGACATGCAGAAGCGGCATCAACATGGACCGCACTGTATGGAAAAAGTCCGAAAAAGGTGTGTAGGGATATTTTTCCCTGCAGATATCCGCGAGAATATTCACGAAATACTCACTGGCAAGAAAGTCTGCCGGCGAAATACCTCTGTCCTGAAAAATATGGAAAAGCTTCTCCCAGTCCGGATGCCCGCATTCGACCAGCTCATGAAGTGCCTCCAGTTCTTGCTGATCAAAGCGGAGGGGGTGCCCGGTCTTTCTTCCCCGAAGAGGATCTGTCAGAGAGACCTCCCTGATTTCAACGACGTTGTCCGGCAGCGTGTAACGGAATTTTCCGTTCTGAGAAGGATCGGCATTGATCGCCCACACCACAAACTCATGCTGCGGCATCGCCTGTATATATTGATGCATCCAGGAGGAAACGCCCCCTGTCACATAGGGGTAACATCCCTCCAGAATCACACAAATTCGCATAGTGTATACTCCTGCCGGACTTTTTTTGTCCGGCTCAGGTCATCTGTTGATAGTGATGCTCAGCTCCGGCAAGACCGCCCTGACCAGGTAAAGGCCGTCGGCCGCCTCTGACAGAGACCCGCCGCTTACATGGCCCGGTTTCCCGTTATTGATGCGAAGATAAAACCATGCCTCATCATTGAAACCTCCGAGAGAAAGTCTGATCCCTCTCTCCGTATCCTCCCGGCGGACCTGCAGTCCGTCATAGCGCTGTACTGCGCCGGTCAGCTCGCTACCTGTGAGGTTGCGCATCTGCGGGAGCGCCCGATGAAGCCATTCTGTATAATCCGTCAGGCGGCTGAAAAGTTCCTCCCATCCCAGGGCAGCGCCCCGGTCGGTATCAAGCACATCATCCGGGTGCTGGAAATGGGTATTGACACAGTGAAAATACAGCTCGCTCATAGCAGCTGTGCGCATATAATCATCGAGGACATAGCCGGAGATGATTCTGGGCGTCTGGACCATGCCGTCCTCCGTGACTGTGAACTCCTGAGAATAGGAGACATCATTGTCATCGGGAAGATACAGGCTGGCAATGGCGCGGATTTCCGGGAAATCCTCTGCCAGAAGCTTCCTGCCCTCCTCGGAAATGATATTGGAGGGCGGAACATACACATGAAACTCCTCGTTGGGAAAGAGCTCATGGCAGAATCCGGCAAGCTCATTCATTGCATCCCGCATGGCATCGACACTGACCCACTGCCTGTAGGAGTCGTACTGTCCGATATAATCGAATTTCTCGGGGACCAGCGGCATATGGTTGTAGCCGTGATAGCCCAGCTCTCCGCCCTCGCGCAGCAGCATATTTCCGAAATACTGAAAACGCTGGATATCCTTGTTGCGGGGGAAGACTCCCTCAACCTGGGCCGAATAATCCTCGATGACAAGGCCCGTGTAACGGATATTATATTTTTTCGAGAGGTTATAGACGTCTTTCCACCAGTGATGCGTATAGAAATTCTTGATGTCCATCCCGAAATCCTTATGGATGAACTGACTGTCACCTTCCGGTACAGGAGACGGGAAATCATCTATATAGAAAGTCGAGCCGTTGATGACAGGCCAGATACATTCGTCCTCAAGAAGGGTATAGGCCGCGCAGTGAAATCCTCTGTATGCTTTTTCCAGAAAGTTCATATTGTCAAAGACAACAGTACCTTTTCCCAGAGGCTTTCTCCAGATGAGAGGAGTCTCGACGGGACCGGTCGACTCCAGAAAGACTTCGCACGAGTCGTCAAGAGTGACGTCCAGGGATGAATTGTATGGATCCGAGATAGACAGATCCCTGTTGCTGCCGGGCATGATATCGCTGGTAAAATGAAGTCCCTCGACCAGAGTCATGGAATTGCCGACCGAGGTGATCCCCAGATGGGGAGCGATCGACATAAAAGATTCCTCATTATAAGGAGGATACAGAATAAGGAGCGAATGCCCTTCCATGACCCAGTCCAGAATGGATGTCAGTCTGCCTCCCAGAACACTGAGGTCCGTGACGGACAAAACCGCAATGTTTTTCTCTTTCAGGTCATCCTTTTTAAAGTCCTTTGCCCTTCTTTCAACAAAAGGAATCCTCATCTGAGAAAGGATTGCGTTCATCTCCTGCCGTCCGTCGCTTCCTGTACTGTCTGTATCCCAGATCAGGATCGTCCCTGCGCTCTCCGGTGTGACCGTCCCCGTCAGCTCCCCCTCCTCGAGGATACGCACGGTGCTCTTACTGGTCCCGTACAGGACATTTCTGCCCACGGAGAGAACAACAGAAAACATCAGTATATATATAACAAGAATCTCCAGCAGCTGTATAAACCGCGGTTTTCTTTTTCTCTTCATAGTGAACTTGTCTTACCTTTTTTACATATACTTCAGTTCCATGGCTGTGTGCCCGCAAACATATATGAATATACTACGCTCCGGTCCGCGCCGCGGGTCCACCCGCATCGCTCCGGACATTCGCACATCACCCCGCTGCGGCCGACCAGGAGACCTTGTGCTGCTCCGCGATGCCGGCGCCTGCTCAAACCGCGCAGCAGTCTGCCGGATGCTCCAAACATCCGGGATCTTTCGTCAGGCACTCCAGAACTCAATCTGTTCCCTGGCATCGGGAGACAGATAAATACCGCTGTTCTTCACCATACCGATCATCTCTGCAAGGCCTTTTCCGTCGCGCGCGGCCGCCCTGGCTCTGAGAACCATCATATAACCGTCTTCCCTGTCAGGGAACTCTTTCATGAGTCCGCGTCCGGCAGCTTCCGCAGCATATGAGTCCCCCTGCTCCAGACAGATGCTGCCCAGCCTCCTGAGAAGCTCTGCCCTGCGGCGGCGCTCCCTGATATAAGCTGTCTTTCCCTTCGTGCCGACGGAGGAGGAAATGCCTCTGCCCCCTGTTTCCTGCCACTCATAATAATGCAGCAGCTTCTCGAGCATACTGCGGCAGTGCGCAAGGCGCTCCTGCCGCTCAGTGCTGTCCGGAATCTGACTCCGCAGATATTCTTCATCGAGATCCGCGTAGTCCATCATCACCTGCGCACTTGCGGGATGCTTTTGATATTGTTTCTCCATCTGCGAAATACGCTGTGTATATTCACTCCGAAGTTCCACCAGAGCTGTGACTGCATAGTGGACCACCTCTGTGTCGTCATTGACACCTGCTATGCGAAGAGGCCGGACAAAAGGTCCCGGCCCTTCATGCAGGACAGATAAGAGCAGGCTTCTGCGCCTTACAGGCGTACCGCTCTCCAAGACATCCTCGATCGGCAGGACACCGGACATATCATCCTTGTCCATGCGGATGCTCCTGTACACCTCGTCCGTGATTCCGAAACGCCCCGAGCCGGGCTCCTGATCCGCCTTTTCACCGCCGCGGATATGCAGCTCGGCTGCTATTGCGCAGGCAGGCCCCCAGAGAGGCAGCAGGATCACAGCCGGTATCATGGCTGAAGAAAAATGCATGAATCCTTTTCTGCGGGCTGCAGTCACATAGATGGCAGCCGCCAGATGGATAGCCATCAGAAGAAGTGTCATGAAAGTGTCCTTTCCCGCAGGGCTGCAGATTCAAGAGCATCCTGAAAGAGCCCGCAGAGGATAGTAAAATGATTCATATACCAGAGGCTGAGCTGATCCCGCCCCGCCTTCTCAACAGCCACAAGATAGGTGATCTCCTGTGTGCCGGTATAGTTCCTTCCGAGCATTCTGTTATACTTTACCCGGGCGGCATACATGGGGGCATATTCCGAAAAATGGATATTTTTCCATGTTTCCCCGCTTTGAACAGTCCTGAACATCTCCGCGCACTCTGCCATGTCTATGGCCTGCCGCCCTCCTGTATCTCTGCAGCAGGACAGCAGAAGCGCCTTTTTACTGCCGGGGTCAAGCTGATAGATCAGAACAGTTCCGTTATCGAGGAGTCTGCGCAGTACGCGGACCGCCTCCACACATACAGCTTCGGGAGTCCTCTGCTTCATCTGCCGCACAGCCCCGTAGATTTTGCCGTAACTGTCTTCTTCACTGAGGATCTGTGTCCAGAGATCCTTTCTGTTGGACACGCTTGTGCGATAAGCCTCATTGAGGAAGAGATATTTGTTGCGGATCAGTTCATTTTCCTTCATCACGGAACGAGTCTGCTGTTCCCGCTTCTGATGACTGTATCCGCTGATGGCGCCCGCGGTCAGATAATAGACAAAGGGAATCCAGTTTTCAACATTATAGAAAAGCAGAAGGCCCGAAATACCGATCTCATTATATCGCATGACAAGCATCACGCACTCCAGTATGGCTGCCGCGAAGCCCGCTGCGATCCCATGCATCATACCCATCAGAAAGACAAAAATAAGACGCACATCGACAATCTTGAAATAGACGGATTCGGAAGTGATCCTGGCCAGATACTCTGCCAAAAGAAACATGATGGCCAGATCCAATACAGTACCGGCAATCTTTCCGGATTTCTGCATGAAACCGGTAAGCCGCTCTCTGAGCGGCGATGCTTCGCCGGACTCTTCGGCCAGAGCGCTGTACTGATCCGCGATTTCCCTTGTCCAGTCCGTCGACACAGGAAGGCGGTAAATCTCCTCCAGCTTCCCGTCACAGACATTGGAATCCGTCGCAGGCAGAAGCATGTGCAGAGTCCCGTGTCTCAGACTGCCGCTGCTCCCGGGATATTCGATCCGGGCACCCGGCCGTATGGAGAGAAGAGTCTCCCTGAGTTCTTCCTGGGTGCCTCTGCTTCCGCCCGCTTCATAAATACCGGGCTGAAACCAGTTTTCCGTACTCATGCGCATTAAGAGTGCAGAAAGCTCCTGCATGGCAAGAACGGAAATCTCCCGGTCTCTGCCTCCTTCCAGGCAGACGGTCTCATCCCTGCGCATTGCAGTGAATATTCTGTCGAGCCTGCCGCCGGTCAGTCCCGATCCTGTCAGAAAAGGTGTCTGCACAACCGCGATCCTGACCTGTGAGGAGCCGTCCGAAGGAGATGACCACTTCCTGATCAATCCGGGGAAATCCGACTTATCTGCGCTCTCAGTGATCACGATCAGACGCGGTATACTGTAATAACTGCACAGCTTCGCGATCCGCTCGATATTTGCGCTCTCATCTGTGACGCGTCCGCCGTCCGCGCATCCCGAGACATGCCAGACAGCCCGGATTTCTCCGAGCTCGAACACTTTCCGGAAATCATTGTCCGAAGGTGTGACCGGAAACATACGGATCGTGTCCGGAAGTCCCTGCAGTCTCCCCCCGGTCTTCTGCCCGGTCAGAAATACTTGTGTTTCATATCCGATATATTCCAGGACATCTTTCGAAAAAAGTCCTGTCTTACCTGTCAAAAGGATTGTATCCATTCTTATACTCCATGCCGCAAATACCGGCATCTCGTTATTTTACTCTTCGGGGAACCTGCGGCATTCCGGAATATGCGGGTCCGGCCGCGCGGAATCATCCGTCTGTGCAGCCGGCTGCGCGCCCCTTCCGCTTAAATCATTTAATCATCCGGAGAAATCAGATTCACATGGCTGGAAATGTAGTATCGGAAACCGTTTTTTTCGCAGTAACGGCTGATTTTTCTCTCTACATCTTCATCAGTCGTATATTCAAGCAGATAGACCTCGATCCCTGCCTTTTTACAGTCCTTGAGATAATCTGTGTAATATTCGTTCTCTTTTTCCGGCTGCTCACCGAATCTGTCCTTCTCGTAATCGAGGATCTTGCTGAACACGGTCTCCTGATTCACTCCCCGGATCAGATCTTCACGTTCTTCTTCCAGCAGTCTTGAGACAAAGGTGTCGGCTCCGTTTACCAGAACAGGCAGATCCTCTTCCTCATAGGATTCCAGAATACTGATCAGTGACGCGTAGACATCCTCCTTCATGGAACGATATTTTCTCTTGTTCATGACATGATAATAAATATCCAGGTTATCCAGGAATAGTCCGTCCACTTTCGGATCTTTGGACAGAATCACCTGCGGCAGATACACGCCGGTAAACTCCTGCCACCTTTTTTGTGTCACATCGATCCAGTACTCTTCGGGCCAGTTCTCGTACTTATCCAGACACAGGTCCTTGTAATCCTCAAAGTAGTCTCTGGACATTTCGATCGATCCCACATTGAGATAGGAATAAACGGTATGCCCCTTTGCGTGAAGCTGCGCCAGCTGGTCTTCACGCAGTTCCTGTGCGTCCACGACCACTGTGTCGTATCTGTCAAAAATATTGATATCAAAGGATTTACTGTCGATGCCCAGAAAAACACCGTAACTTTCTTTGGACGTATCCGGCACCTCCGTATCCTCATCTTTTCCGCCTGAACATCCTGTCACACAGAACAGGATCCACAACAGAAGCAGTGTCGCAGCCAGGCCGGCGGAAAATCTTTTCCTGTCTTTGCCGAACCGGCAGATCTCTGCGCAGACTCTGAATTTGTGTTTCCTCTTCATCATCGGCTACTTCTTCTTTTCCTGCTCTTGTCCGCTTTCTCCGGACTGTTCTCCTTGTTTCTGCTCCCGTCTTCTGCGCCGCTCCTCCAGCCTTTTCTGCCGGTCGATCCGCTTCTGACGGGCTTCCATGATTTCCGGGTTCTCCTCAACAAATTTTCTATACAGATCCGGCCGCCGCTCCCTGGTGACCGCCAGGGACTGTTCGAACCGCCACTCTTCCACCCGCGCATGATCGCCGCTGAGCAGGACGGGAGGAACTGCCTTTCCGTGCCAGACCGCCGGTCTCGAATACTGCGGATATTCCAGAAGTCCGTTCATAAAAGAATCTGTGTCCGCGGAATCCGTATTGCCCAGGACACCGGGGATCATACGGGAGACAGCATCGACGATCATCATGGCGGGAAGTTCCCCGCCGGTCAGGACAAAATCCCCGATCGAGACTTCTTCGGCGCCGATCTCTTCCAGCGCCCGCGCGTCGATCCCTTCATAGTGGCCGCAGAGCAGGATCAGTTCTTCTTCCCCCGCGAGCTCCTTTGCCATCTTCTGATCGAAAACACGTCCGAGCGGAGACATATAGAGCACCCTCGCAGGCCTTCCCTGCCTCTCCATGATCCCTGCCTGAACTGCCGCACAGCAGTCATATACAGGCTGGGCCTGCATCAGCATGCCGGCACCGCCCCCATAAGTATAATCGTCGACTCTGTTGTGGCGGTTATCGGTATAGCTCCGGATATTGACTGCGCTGATCTCAACCAGGCCTTTCTGCGAGGCACGGCCGAGTATGCTCTCTCCAAGGGCAGACTCCACCATCTCCGGAAAAAGTGTCAGAACATGAAATCGCATCACAGGTCCTCCAGACCTTCCATCACATGGACAGTCACAAAGCCTTGCTCCGGCTGAACGTCAAGGATACACTGAGAGATCGCGGGCAGGAGCAGATCTTTTCTGCCCTCTCTCCGGACAACATAGACATCGTTGGCGCCCGTCTCAAGGACTTCCTTCAGCGTTCCGATCTCATTCCCGTCTTCATCGCGGACCGACAGACCGATCAGATCCGCTATATAATATTCATCCTCTTCGAGAGGAATTGCATCCTTACGTTCCACAAGAAGGGGGCATCCGCGCAGTTTCTCCACATCTTCAATCCGGTTCATCCCCTCAAATCCAAGGATGACAAACTGTTTGAAAAATTTCACGCTGCGGATCCTGATCCTGCGTTCGCTCCTTTTTTCCTGCAGGATCAGTTCCTTCAGGACCAGGAAACGTCCCGGATCATCTGTTGTCGGGAAGACCTTGACCTCCCCCCGAAGACCATGTGTGGAAGTAATCACACCAACCTGAAAACGTTCAGTCAACTCTTTTCTCCATTACTCTGTACAGTTTGTTCCATCAGCTGTTCACGCCTGTCAGGGACCGGGATGCTTATGAATGAACAAAAGGCGGCGCAGAACGCCGCCTGTATCTTATTCAGTCATTAATCGATATCTACATCGATCCGGTAATCTTCCTGTGCAGAGGCGGCTTTGACAACAGACCTGATCGCCCTTGCGATTCTGCCCTGCCTTCCGATTACCTTTCCCATGTCCGAAGGCGCCACATGAAGCTGCACCCGTATATTTCTACCCTCTTTTTTCTCGGTCACGACTACTTCATCGGGATTATCAACAAGTGCCTT
>ODAI011612465.1_pt1 | contig 12794 bp, 6 predicted proteins | sample 1539321 | NCBI WGS metagenome assembly ODAI01 (sample SAMN02144231, study PRJEB22623) | gut metagenome | biome: sheep rumen | host: Ovis aries | place: New Zealand | reverse complement strand
CATAATTAAAGATTTTTTATCTTTTAGACCCTGTACTTCTTTTTTCGCAGCGTCCACTTTATCATTCAGTTTATCAATACGATTCATTTTTTCTTGTTTAGCAAACTCTTCTTTTATAGCTGCCATCATTTTTTCAGATTCTTCTTTTTGAAGAGCAAGTTGCCGTTCTGTTTCATCTTTCAAATTGGCGATTTCTTCCTTGTGCGCATTTTCTGTTTCTTTAATTTGTTCAATATACTTTTCTTCCAATTTCTCTTTCGCGAATTTTTTAGCAGCCTCTCGATTCCTATAATTATTTGTATCTTCTAATTCTAATAAGGAGGAGACAATATCATCTTGTTGCTTAAAATCTTCCGTAATTTCACTAATACCAGCTAACGTATCTTGTAGCTCTTCTGGCGAAATAGCCACATTATCCTTAGGAATCGCGAGGAAACTAACAAAACACCTATAATCATCTGTGCTACGTGCATAGAATTTAAGCATAAGTGCCAACCATTGACTTGGAAGCATCGTGATTGGTTGGTTCTGAGAATGAGTCAAATCCCACTCTTGTAGTTTTCTATCTGAAGTAACAAAATAGTATTTTGTATCTCTAATGCTGTGATCATTATTGCCACGTGCGCGTTCTATCCATAAGATATTACGCGCGTCATTTTCATGCAGGTTTTGTCGTTTTGTTTTTTTCTTTTGTTGTATATCGTCCGTATAAGCCTCTATCGTTTTCTGTTCATCATCATCGTTGTAAGGCTGCTTAAAATCTTCAGCAATTGCGTATCTCTTTAGCAGTTTATCATATTCGGAGCGGATATATAGCTCTAACGTCTTAAATCCATATGTTGTCCGATTTCTACGCCACTCATGGTAATAATTATAAAAGCCATGACCTTCACTATATTTTACAAACAAATGTGGATTTATATGTCCATACGGTGTGGATTGGTTAAGTGCGTTAATATGATAGTTGATAGTATCAAAAAATTCTTTACGCGTAATAGAGCTAATATATAAATGTTGTCCACTCTGTACACAACGTTGTAACAAATTATGTACCCGGTTTTGTCGGAAGGAACCATTTATTCCTAAAGCACGATATAATAATGAGTTGTCTAAATATAGACATTTGTTTTTTAATGCATTAATTACATCGTGTTGATCAATTTTATTAATGGCAGAGGCATAATCAATACAATAACAAATTAAAGCAAACAGAGCTTCGTCTTTTGTAGAATCTTCCCATTTTAAGAACGCATTTATCTCGTCTATTTCTTCATCGTTAAATGTATCAAAATCAACTACCGGGGAAACTTTTTGTGCATTTCTCTCTAACAGTTGTCGGAAAGCATCTATATTTGTATTCAACAAACTATATAAATACTTGAACAACAATTGTTTCAGAACATCTGAATTTGTATCTTTCTGAACATGTGACACATAGTACTCAATTACTTGCTCAATACTTTGCTCACCTTTTTGTTTAATGCGTTCATACCTTTGATGAGGCAAATAATACGTATTTAGTTTGTCTTTTACAGACTTTATACATGTAAAATATTCTTCATTTCCCAATATAGGCGTTATTTCATAGTCTTGATATGTTAAACTAAAATCCTCTTGTAAAGCATTAAGAATTTGCTCTACATTTAACGGTCTATTATCAACTCCCACTAAAACTGATTCTAAAAAAACCCTTTCTACTGTCTTTTTGCTTCTTGTAGACTGCTGTTGCTCTGCATAAATCATTGCAGATGTTCGCATAATTGTTTGAATACTGTTAGCCATAGTGATTATTTTTTTATTGTTAACGCATTAAATTGTATTACATCCAAGATTCCATAAAGATATCCAACAACTGATCGGAGTTTTCGGAAAGCATTTTTTTGAATAAGAAGACTTTGCCGACATCTTCGCGCTGCGTCAGGCCACGGCGATAGCGATTCAGCACCTTGCGATACTCTTCCTGTTTGAGTTCGCTGGTAAACGTGTTGTCACGCAATACTGCCATAAACCGCTCATCCGCTTGGAACGATTCAAACATCCGGTTAATCTCTTCCAGCCATTTCTGCGCTTCTTCTGCCGACAGTTCCTCTTGTTGGTTCCAACGACGAATGACATCCAAGATATTCTGCTCGGGCGTGGAAGTCCGCGTGCCGGAAGAACTTCCTCCACCGTCTCCGTTTTCCTCGTCCTCATCATTTTCTTCGTTCTCGTCTTGTCCTTCCGAAATGGTAATACCCGGCACCTCATCATCCGTTTCGATATCCGGTCGTATCACACCCATTTCACCGGTAGCATTCATCAACGCACGGTAAATGCGGCAATACACTTCCCAGAATTTGAGGAACATCTCATCCTTATATTTGGCGTCAATCTCATAGACATCTTCCAACATCATCAAAGCCGCAGCATATTTGCCGACCAAGCGACGGATACGCTTCGCCTCATTGGGGATCTCCACATTTTTCTCCTGTGCATGTCGCTCTTCCTCTTGTGCTGCTCTCTCAAACTGAATACGAATCCACTGCCGCAGTCCGTCTTCAAGTTGCAGAATGAAAGCCACATCGTTTCGATGCAAGCGGTACGCATCAAACCAACGCTGATACGGTTCTGTTGTTGTCAGGTCGTTATATTGACTTTCCACCAATCGGGCTTCTGCTTCTGGATTAAAGCCTGAAACGGTAGTACCGCAATATATCTTGAACGCCTCGCGTATATTTTCCACATTCACATTCTGCCACGACAAATCAACAATATGGCATTCTTCCTTGTATTTGCAAGTTCTGTTTACACGCGAAATGGTCTGAATGGCGTTAATATCGCTTATTTCCTTATCCAAGAACAATGTATGCAGTTTCGGTTCGTCAAAACCCGTTTGCAACTTGTCCACTACAATCATTAAGCCGTTCTTTGCCTGTTTGAAGTTCTGGATAACCTGCTCTTCCGGCATATTGTTGTTCATCGAAGCGGATGACTCATATTCCTGATTATCGCTATACACGATAGCAACGGGCGCATCTTTGTAGCGACGATATTTCGGGCCTTCACATTTCTGCGCCATCAGTCTGCGAATAAGCGTGCAATAACGGATAGCGTTCGGTATGGACGAAACAGCCAGCATCGCTTTTCCGGTTCCGTGTATCTTACCATATACGAGACTCACAAGACGATTCACAATAAATTGCGCCAGTTTCTCCATTCGCTCGGGATTAGAATAAATGCGCGTCTTCTCCAGCAATACCCGTTGCCCTTCTTCCGTCGGGTCCACACCTTCCGGCAATTCAAAATGCATTGTCGTCACCACCGGAATAATATGCAGTGTCGGGTCTAATATATATCCGTCCGCAATCGCCTCTTTCATCGTATAGCTGTCAAACGGAATCCACAAAGGTATGTGCGTACGATCGCTTTTGAACTCGCCGTAACGTGCCAAAATCTTCTGCGAAGGTGTCGCAGTAAAACCGATAATAAGATTTTTCTTCTTGTGTTGTGATGCCTCGTGCGCAGACGAAGCCACTATCGTTTCTTGCAACTGGTCGAATAGATTGACCATTTCGCGGTTATTGTCTCCTGTGTTCGAGCGGTGTATCTCGTCAATGAGGAACGCCACACGCATTTTCCGTAGGCGCTTACCGGCTTTGTCTATCGCTTTCTGAAGATCGAGGAACTTTTGAATATTGACTACAATAATTCGCCGTGTGTCTGTCAGCGCGTCAATAAACGTCTTTTGGTCTCGCGCTTCCACGAACATCGACTTGTCAATATTCATGTTATACATCATCGTATCCAACTGGTCACGAAGTTGCAGACGATCCACCACAATCAGTATCTTGTCATACGCCCATACATTTCCGAACCGCATATCCTTCAACTGCAATGCGGTCCAGCCGATGATATTACTCTTGCCGAAACCGGCTGCATATTGCATCAGCAGCGAATAGACATATTTATTGTTGTAATAGGAATCGCGCTTGCGGATAATCTCATCTATGATGTCTCCGCTTACATCCAACGCTTCCAGTTCCTGACGCAAACGGCGTGCATAGAAATCTGCATCCTGTTCTTTCTCCAGCATCTCCCGGACACGCGCAATAACCTTGTCGCAACCGAATTTCTGTTTCGGACGTGGTGAAACAAGTGTGCCGCGGTTACTGGTACGCACACGCTTGCCGTGTTCCATTTTATAATTGTACTGCAAAAAGTTATAGTAAAGGATTTCTTTCTCTATCATCTTTTTGCTGTATAGGTTGCGCATGACTTCTTCAAATCGCTCTTCCTCTGTAAGTAACGGACTGCTCAACGGATATAATTTGAAGTTCTTTTCTATATCTTCACGAAGTTGCGAAACGGTTGCTGTCTGGTCATAGAACTGTTTTCGCACATCTTCAAAATAACCGGCTATTCCGCGCAGCACGTAGGTTTCATTGACATCGGTTGCCACCAGATGGATGGCTTTCTCAAAGATCTGTAGTGTATTCTTATGTTCTGCGGCTACTGCATCGGGATGCATGCGCTCACGGTCTGCCATTCCTTTTACGGCTTCCAGATAATCGGATATCACCTTTCCTCGTCCGCGCGTTGCAGCCCATTGACCGTTGGTCACGCTTTTCAGTTCCATATAGCCGATATAGATACCGTTCACAAAGAACGACACATCCGGACGAATACGCATCAATGTTATTCCGTCCGTCACTACATTATGCGGCATTTCTTCTACCGCAGCAAAGATGTTCTTTTGAAAATCCGCATCTCCGTTTAACTCCGTTCCGGACACATAGAACAACGGCACGGTCTCGCCCTCAAATGTAATCGTGCGGTTCTTGTTGATGAATGTGGCTGCATTGCTTGAGTCTAATAATCGGCTTTTCACCTCTTCTTTCAATGCCTGTTGCAAAGCTATCTCGTCTTGATGGAAACGGCTCATCAGCGAACGCCATACAATAGGGTTCGCTTCCCGCACAAACTCTGCCAGTTGTGAAGGAATAAACAAATCCGGGCTGACGATGTTCGGATCTGTTTCCCTGTAACCCAATCCACCTTCCTCTTCTCTGCGACAGAGGAATTTCATGACATACTCATGCTGTATTCGTGTTTCTACTACCGGCATAATGGAATTATATAAACATTATGTAATATATAGGTAAGTATGTGATATTATCTTTTTGCTTGACATCAGGGGCGTTTGATAGCACATAAGCCTCTTTGATATTATATTCCTCATTCGAGATAAGGCGATTCAGTGCGCTATGAACATAGTAGTCTTTGCCGGATTTGACTTCAATCGGCAATACCGACAATGTGTCGAAATTGTCAATCAGGAAATCCACTTCACCGTTGCGCTTGTTGTCATAATAATGCAATTTATAGCCGTGTGCCTTTAGTTCCTGTGCTACAACTGACTCGTAAACAGTACCGAGATTGATACTCCGTATATCATTAAGCACGGCGTTCTCATTCTTATTATATAACACTTGGGTCAGTAACCCGACATCGTTGAGATATAACTTAATCAGGTTCTTCGAAGCCGACTCCAGCAACGGGAAACGCGGATTGCTTATTGCGCACACATCCAGCGTGATACCCGATTGGATAAGATATTCAAACTCATCCTCGTAGTCTCGGTATTGTCTGCCTTTCTTGTCTTCTATATCCCTGAATACAATCCGTTTTTTCTTGTTCTCCAAAGTGGAGGGTATCAAATCATAGATACGGCGTATTTTCAGACTGTGTTCTTTGTCATATTGGGAAGCATCTATGCCATACAAAGTGTGAATGCCGTTTTGCAACTCGCGTATCTTGTAAAAATTCTGCGTTTCAATAAATGTATTAACCGCTTCAGGCAGGCCACCGCAAAGCAAATATTGGCGGAAGAGTTTCAGTATGTAATTGTGAGTTGATTCATTGAGCGGTTGCCTTGCTTTGAAGGATTGCCTCATCGCTTCTATAGCTAATTTGCCGACATTCATCGCCCACAAGAACTCTTCAAAATCCAAAGGATGCATCTGCTGAATCTCCACACTTCCCAATGGAACGGAAGTGGACTGGGACAATGCAATGCCCAATTGCGAGCCACTGGCAATATAGCGGTAGCGGTGCTCTTGATTGAGAAATTTAAGCATCGTCAGCAAATGAGGATATACCTGAATCTCATCCAGAAAGACAAGCGTATTGCTTACGTCTGATAGTTTGTCTCCGGCCAAAATGCCGAGTTGGATATAAAAGTCACTGGTAGTCCTTACATGCTCAAATATCCGTTCGCCTTCGCTGTCGGCTCTCAAGTCAATCTCTATAAAGTTTGAAAACATCTGTGAGCCGACATGGCGGATAATAAATGATTTCCCAATCTGACGCGCCCCGTTAACCAAGAGAATCTTTTGAGGAGTTGAAGAAAGGAACTCTTTCAGGTAAGTGGCAAATTTTCTTTCTAACATAGCAACATTGTTTATTTTCGGTGCAAAGATAAGGTTTTTTTTTCAATTATGCAAATAAAAACCACTTTTCCTATATTTTTTTCTATTTATAATACTACTTTTCCTATAAAAATAGCTTATCCTTTCACTGCTTATTCCATATTTATACCATCCGTTTGCCGGTAACAACTTCGTTGATAAGGGAGCGTTTCAATCGTTTCAAAGCATCTATCTGCTTGTCAATAATCGTAACTGCCTCATCTATCTTTGCGCAACGATCATCCAAATAGGCGGCTATCTGCTTTTGTTCTAACGATGATGGTTTTGGAATTGGAATAACGCGCACATCTGAAACATTAAAAAATGATTGATTGGTTGAGCCGATTGCCATATTTTCTAACCTTTCTTTTCGAGATAGCAAATAATAATACATATACCTCGTGTCATATGTTTTACTTCTCAAAACCATAATGTGACCATCGGTTATTACTCTAACATCATCATTTTTATCATAATATCCTGTCCGTCCAACAGATCCGCCACCAAGTGTATTAATCAAAACATCTCCATATTTCAGGAATTCGTATTCTTGTCTCTCGTTAAAGAAAGAATCTTTAGCGAACTTAATATCATCAAAATTAATACCATCTAATTGGTTGTTTCGTTGACCAAAAACAAAGTTATTATTATCTTCTTCGTACTCATAAACAGGAGACGTTCCCATAAATATCTCCGAAACAACATCTTTAATTCTTGCAGCTTCCCAGTGTTCTGGGATTTGGTCAATCCAATCCATGCCTGAGTCTTTTAGTGGCACATGCTCATCCAATCCTCGAGTAACTGCACGATTTATCGTTGCTGTTTTCAAACGATTATATGCGTCACGTTTCTTTCCTAATAGTTCAATTTTCTTGTCTATCTCAGTTGTCTTTGCATCAAGATACTCAACAATGCGCTGCTGCTCTTTAGCATCTTCAAATATATCAACAACAATTCCCCCTAACATAGAATTTGTAAGTTGATTTATTGTGGATGTAGAAAAACGAGCTTTTTCACGTCTGATTATTATGTTTAAAAGATAGTTGATATAATTGCTGTTATATCTTGTTCTCAGGAGCATCATAAAAGCGCCCCAAGTCGCATTAATATCGCTATTAATTATTGCTGTTTTACCTACAAGATTTGCACTACCATTTCTAGAACAAATTAAGATATCACCTTTTTTAACACGCATCCAAGAGGGTATATCATTATTTACATAGACACAATCTCCCAAATCTAATATGTCATCCTGTATATTTGCAGAACGAAGAACCAGAACACCTTCATTCGGTTCACATATATTATCTGGTGAATATGTCAACCCCGTTTTGAATGTGCCTAAATCTTTTAATCTTAACCTCTTCATAAAACGATTTCTGCTAATTCATCATCCAAATTGTGAATCTCTGCCATGATATCCTCAACAAACTCTTGTTTTTCGGGCACATAGAACTCCTTATTGAAATTCAGTTCCACACCAACTATATTCTTACCCAATACGTACGGTTTGAAGATATATTTATCCATAAACCTCTGTATTTCTGCCGCGTTTGCTGCTTCGTCGAAATGATGCGGAATAATCTCATAATCGTTGATATAGGACGGTTCAATATAGGTTATTGTAACACTTGTGCCCGTCTTACGGTCTTTCTTGGTTTTATAGGAAAATTTTCCACAGCCGACAACTTGGTCATCTGCCACTCGAATTAAAGTATTACGGTCTTCGTCGAAACGGTATTCTCCTTCTTCCACCTTTAACGGTTTGCCGTCCGGGCACAACGTATCCAATACACTACGCCCATTTTCGTCAATATCTGTCAGAGTTAGAAATTGCTTGTTATAATAGAAATACTCACGGTCATATATTTTACAGATATCTGATGGCACAAAGTTCATCAGCGCATCAACAATCGCTTGCCTGTGTTCCGGCAGCATCTCACGACGTTTATCTCCTTTGCTCTTTTTCAGCAACTTCCAACCTTTGCTTCCGTCAATGAGCGCCACTTTGTTGCGACGGTCTTCAGGTTTATTTTTGTTCATAATCCACAGATATGTATATATGCCCGTGTTAAAGAACTCGCTTTGTGGCATCTGGATAATGGCTTCCACCCAGTCGTGGTCAAAAATATATTTGCGAATGTTGCTTTCGCCACCACCGGCATCACCACTGAAGAGCGTACTTCCGTTATGTACCTCAACAGCAATACCTTTGTCGCCCAATTGCCATAGAATATGCTGCATAAAGAGCAACTGTCCGTCAGATACCGCAGGAAGTCCACCGGCAAACTGTCCTGTCTCGTCGTTCTTGATGTCGCTTTCGTATCCACTCCATTTGGTTCCGTAGGGCGGATTTGCCACAATGACATCAAAAGGCACATTGTGATATGGAATCTTAGTCAGCGTGTTTCCATAGGAGATAAAACTCTTGTCGCGGAAACGGCTTTCAATAGCAGCCAACGCATAAAGCGCATCGTTATACTCCGAGCCGTAAGTGGCAATATTTTGATAGCCACCCTGACGGTTTAGACGGTCTGCCACACCGAACAATAAGTTTGCACCGCCGCAAGTCGGGTCGTATATGTGAATGAAATCCGATTTCGGCTTGTTTATTTTGGCGGACACTATTTCCGCAATCAGCGAAATGATGTCATCCGGCGTGTACTGCTCTCCGGCAGTAGAAGCCGATATATCTGCCCAACGGCGTTTGATATGTTCCTCTAATGTGGTAATGTCTGAATTGGAATATGGAGCCAAATCAATAGCCGCCCATTTCTTCACTACAGAAAGCAGAATCTTCTTTCCGCGCAAGTTGGCAATGATACCGTCCATATTGAGGAACTTCTCTTCCCCAGCGCGTCCGATACCGAGCAATCGTTTCAAATCCTTGTCAAAACCATTCAGGTAATAGCCAAAATCCTGTTCAAACGTAGTGTCATTGGAACAGATTTTAAGGAGCGTCTTGCCCTGCATGACAATATACTCGTTAAAACCGCAACCTTCCTCTTCAAACGCCTCGCGGAAATCGTCAGGGTTCTGTTCCGGCGTCAAGTGGTACTTCTCCGTCACTTTCTGCATCGCATTACGCATCCGCCCTTCCAGCATCATCAATGCAAAGAAAGGCATCATGTATGTCGGAAAGTCACTCTGCTTGATACTGACAGCGATAAGATCATCCGCAATCGCCCAGATGTCGCTCTCATATTGCATTATGTCCTTTACAGGTGTTTTCTGCTCCATATATTTGTTTTGTTGATTTCTATTTGTTTATTTTTGTGCCTGCTCCTTTTTTGTATTATCCCACAACTTGTCGTACGCATCTTTAATGATGCCAGCCATCAATTTACGCCGTTCTGACAAAAATTTGAAATAATCCATATTCTCAAATCCGATAGGCAAAGCATTATTGCGACAATGTTCTTCATATGCCGCCAAGCCCAATTGCTCTTTATAGCGGCCAATATAGTCCGCTGGAGCATCGTCGGAAATATCTATATTCGTTTGATAGTCCAAATACGTAAAGTTTGCCATCTGATTTCTGTCTCGGTCATCCTCAATTCCAATCGACTCTAAATATTTTTTGGGGAAGATATGATGCTTGTCAATAGACTTCTTCTGACCGTCTGCCCCCATAACCAAGTATGTTGATAATATGGATGTAGAGAACAACATCGGCTTTCCAAGAATATTCAACGATGCAATATAGCCATACCACACCGGCGAACTCGCGACGGATGATGTCAAGTCTTCAATCAACTGGATAGAGAAATAACTTTCGTTCATCATACGCTTTACCGAATCATCTATATACTGAACGAATTGCTCTGCATTCTTTACTTGACGCAAGTCTGCCATCTGACGCTCCACTTTGGACTCAGGAGAGCCGGAATAGTACGAAGTAATAGTTGCCATGAATATCCATCGGATTATAGCCTTCTGCAATGCTATTTGGCTTACGTTGTATTCGTATTTGCCAATCAGATATAATACATAACTATACACCACTGCATATTCCGAACGAATAAGATCTTTATTCAGATATCCTGCTTGCGCATACAGATTAAGGAAACTATGCCAATCGTTTAAATTAACAACTCTATCGAGCGCCTTTCGGAATGTCTCTAAGTTCTGCAGACGTGTCTCTTCCGTGAGTGTTCCGCTCTCCAAATCAACGCCTCGCAACAACTTGTAGCCGTATTTCATTCGTGCACGATGAAAACCATACGCCACCGCTACGCGTATGATGTGCGATGGATCTGCATTGATGACATTATTATACGATGTGCCCTTGGCAGGGATCCTACACTCTGCGCAGAAATTCATTATCTTGTCATGAATATCATTGTCGTATACAGCAAGCAACGTTTCAATAAAATTATTCTCATTGAGGTTCTGGCCTCCGGAATTGACACGGCGGAATATCTCGGCCACATCCTCTTCGTCTGCCTTTGATAAGATGCGCAATGTAGGAATAGTATAGTTGCGGAGATTGATTAACAGATTGATATTGTCCTCTATCTTATCTTGTTCTTCATCTGTCAGTAACGGTTCTTCTTTTTTCTGCCGACCTTCATTCATCCGTTTGATGAGGTTGCGACGGAAAGCACTTATCTGAAGATTATCATGAGCCGCATATACTTCCGATATATCCGCAATCAGTTGATAATCTCTTTCCGTTGCTTTCGTCCATACAAGGAACTCGCGCGTTAATGGATTAAAAGAGATTCGAATACGGCGTTTTTCGAAGTTCTTGTCACATACTTTAGTGGTTGTCATTGCAGCAAGCAGAGAAGTTAAACGCTGCTGCCCGTCAATAACAAGATCGTCCGGACGCTTGAATTGTTTGTTATTGTCGCCTATCGTCTTTATGTTTGCATAATCATCTGGCGACGCCCATAACATTACATAACCAACGGGAAAACCTTTCATCATACTATCGAAAAGGTCACGTACTTTGGAATCCGCCCACACAAACGGACGCTGCAAATCCGGCAAACCAATTTTGCCTTCTATAACCTCATTCAACAGGTTTCCCACCTTTCGGTCCACTCTCTCAAACAATTCTTGAGCCATGATATATTAGTGTTTTTATGATTTCTTCTTTTATATTCCGCTTTGTTTTATCTCCACATAGGCGTTACAGAGTATTTCCCTATGCACATCAGTGTAATCACGTATCCTACCCTACTTTATATATACTATGTATATATCCCGTGATTTTAGAAATATTGGTTTTTTATGTCGTCTTCTCTCGCTTGTCTCCCGCTCATCGCTCGGTGGGATGATTCTCTTTTGCTACCTCAATGGCATAGCTATTAGAAAATGAGTCCATGACAATTTTGACACCAGTGGTGACACAATTTTGAAATCAGCCGGATTATTTTTCTCTATATCTGCCATACCACATTTGTGTGTTTATGATCGTCACAAACTTTGCGCTGCAAAGTTACTATTTTTTTTTGACATATGCAAAATAATTGTCATTTTTGACAAATATTGCACAAAAAAGAGTGCCGAAGCACTCCTTTCAATCACGTTTTTCCAACGACTTTTTGCACAAATCGTTACATTTTTCCAACGAGTTTAACGTTTAGAGAGTCTAAATGGGCGATTTACTCAAACGGGTGAGACTGTTTGTATTCGTGCAAGAGGGAGTTGAACTTCCAAGCGCGGAGGGTGGTATAAGACTTGCCGTTAGAGGCGATATGGTTGGCGGCCTCGTATTCGGCCTTTAATTGCGTCAGAGAGGCCGGATCGGACATGAGCAGGCGTAATTGCCCATGCGCATACTTGAAGGCCGCAGAATTCCATTTTTGACGCGGGGACTGGTTCTTCTGGTAGTCTTCCACACGGTCGCGATAGAACTGCTTGCCGTTACGGATGTAGAAGTAACCGGCATCGGACTTTTTAAACTTTCCGCGGATGATGTCAATCCCGGAGGAGGTGATAATTTCTGACATAAAAAGAGGGTGTTTATGATTTATATGTTAAAAAGATGTAATAATTGACTGTCGGTTCACCGTCGGTTGACCGTCGGGAAACTATGCAAATTCGATGCAAAGGTACTGCTTTTTCTTGAGATATGCAAATTTATTTTTCAGGAATAGGCAGGAATAAGCAGGAATAAGCAGAGGGATTTTACTTCTCGCTGAGGATCATGAACAGGACGGCGGCGATGCAGATGACGATGCCGGCGAGGATGTTCACCGTCAGCGGTTCGCCAAAGACCAGCGTGCCGACCAAGATAGCCGTTACGGGTTCGAAAGCGCCCAAGACGGATGTTTTGGTCGGACCGATAAGGCGTGTGGAAAGGGCTATCGTCAGCATGGCTATCATGGTAGGGAAGAT